>MDTG01171301.1_pt1:65000-104193 | contig 104193 bp, 93 predicted proteins | sample 811421 | NCBI WGS metagenome assembly MDTG01 (sample SAMN05326645, study PRJNA326480) | marine metagenome | isolation source: seawater | place: Pacific Ocean: South East | collected 2011 | reverse complement strand
TTTGTTGCATTGGGATCTTTTTTCAAAAAATTGCACTTTTTTTGGGGAAAGCGGAGGTATTTGGGGTCGAGGGGGTCGACTTTGACTATTCAAAGTTGTTTTGGGGTAGAAAATAAGGCGTGTTTTGAGAGGCGTTTTATTTTGTAGGTGATTGGTGGGTAGTTGGTTATGGGATTGTTTTTGTTGAGATTTTGGGGCGTTTTTGGTGGGGAGAGTTTTGGGAGGTTTTGAGAAATTGTTGTGTTAGGTGTTGTTTATGAGTGAGTTGTGGGAGTAGAGTTTTTGAGTTGGGAGGGTTGATGAAAGGAGGTTGGGTGGATGGGTTTGGGAGGGGTTTGGGGGTGTTATGATGGACTTATGCATAGTTTTAGTGTTTATGACAGGTATCCGTGATGCTTTAATGGGAGAGCGTTGCTTGTGGACATGCAGCTGGGCAAGGTCTCGGTATTTCTTTTCGAGGATTTTGCTTTAAAAAGGATGTTTTTTTGCTTTGCATGGGCCTAGATTTTCATATTGATCAAGAGTCTTCTGTTGCGGAAGGGTGGCAGAGTGGCCGAATGCGGCGGTCTTGAAAACCGTTGAGCCGAAAGGTTCCGTGGGTTCGAATCCCACCCCTTCCGCCATTTAATCTATTGATAATGAATGACATGTCCCCATAGTTTAATGGATAGAACCGCGGTTTCCTAAACCGTTAATCCCGGTTCGAGTCCGGGTGGGGGCACCATTCCTGATTTATTTTGTAAAGTGAAGCAAGGGCGTGTTTTGTGAAAAAGACGGCTTGATTTGCGCTCGTTAACCAATTAACTAAAGAGCATGCTAAATATAGATACGATCCTAACTCATTCGCCCGTATTAGCTCAAGCTGCTCCGCCAGCAGGTCCAGGTGCGGCATCTCAACTGCTTATCTTCGGCCTTTTGTTTCTAGGTATGTGGTTTTTGATCATTGCGCCTCAGCGTAAAAAGCAAAAAGCCCACACTAAGATGATTGAGGCATTGAAAACGGGAGATGAAGTGCTTACCAACGGTGGCATTTATGGAACGATTGCTAACATTAAAAACGATCGCTTGGTTTTGAAAATTGCTGACAATACCAAGATCGAAATGCATCGCTCCTTTGTCCAAAGCCTCGCGGGTAGTGGCGAACAAAATTAATTTTTCTTTTTTCTCAACGGAAGGAGTCTTCAGCGAGGCTCCTTCTTTGTCTTTTAATTTTTAATTAATACTTGGTATGCGCGGGAATATTTTGTGGAAGTTTCTTTTAACGGCCGTAGTCTTGGTTTGGGCTGTCATCAGCATTTACCCCTTAGAAGACACGCCTTTTGAGACGTACATTCAGGAGCGGGCAACGGCGGATCAAGCGGGGTTTGCTGCGTTTCTAGATAAGGCTCAAGCGTATGTAGATGCAGGGCATGCCCCAACGCTCTTTGTCGCCATGAGCGACCTAGCCAATCAGGACAAGGTGAATTTGGCTAAGTATTTCCCGGATGTTAATTTGGCTGATGTGCGCAATTTTAAGAAGCGCAATGAAATCCTCCTTGCTTACTTGCTTCAGCAGTCCCAAGGGAAGATTAAGCTGGGACTCGATCTCCAGGGAGGTGTCGCTTTTACTTTGAAGGTCGATGAGAGCGCTCTTAAAGGGCAAGAGGCCTATGAGCGCGAGCAGCGTCTTAACAAGGCGATCGAGATTATGGGCAACCGTGTCAATGGACTCGGTGTCGTCGACCCAGTGATTCGCGCAAGCGGAGACAACAGGATCGAAATTCAATTGCCCGGGGTGACTACGCGCGAGAACCCCGATGCTTTAGCCTCTTTGCAAAAGCCAGCAAAGTTGACCTTTCACCGGGTGAATCGCAATGCATTTCCCGCAACGACGCCTGCAGGAGAGACGCCTCCTGGATACATTTTAATGGAGGAGGACCGTGAAAACCCTACGACCGGCGAAGTCATTAAAGACGCTTTGTTTGTGAAGCGCGTTCCGGATATGGCTGGAGGCATGGTGAAGCAAGCTTTTGTGAGCCCGACTGACTTTGGTGGGTTCCAGGTGAATTTGACGTTGACCAATAAAGGGGCTCAGCGCTTCCGGGAGATTACAAAGCAGATTGCCGATGAAAATAATGCGGCTCCCTATAAAAATATGTCTGATGGGAATCCCGGAAAATATGGCCGCCTAGCCATTGTTTTAGATGGGATGCTGTACTCCGCTCCTAGGGTGACCGAGGAAATCCCAGGTGGACAAGCTCGCATTACCGGGCAGTTTTCTCAGCGGGAAGCCTTCGAGCTTTCCAATGTGCTCAATAATCCCCTCGAGTTTGAGCTCAAGGTTGACGAGATGTATGAAGTTGGGCCGACGCTTGCAGAAGACGCGCGCACAAGCTCGATTAAGGCTGCGCTCCTCGGTGCGGGGCTTGTTGTGATATTCATGCTCGTGTACTATTTAGTCCCAGGGGTGACGGCGGTGCTTTCTATTGTTTTGAATATCCTCATTGTGCTCGCTGTCATGGCTAGCCTTGGGGCAACGCTTACTCTGCCAGGGGTCGCCGCCTTGGTGCTCACGATCGGTATGGCTGTGGATGCAAGTATTCTTATCTTTGAGCGTATCCGTGAGGAACTTCACGAGGGTAAGGGTGTTAAGCACGCTTTACAAGCAGGCTACGAAAAGGCCTTTTCTACGATTGTCGATGCCAATGTGACAACGTTACTTACAGCGTGTATTTTGATCTGGCTTGGAACAGGCCCCGTTAAAGGATTCGGGGTGACCTTGGCTATTGGTATCGTTGCGACCATGTTCTGTGCACTGATCACAAATCGCTTCTTGCTAGAGATCTTGGTTAGCCAAAATATACTCAAGAAGATGTTCCACTATAGTCTATTTAGGACATCGAAGTTTGACTTTATGAAATGGCGCAGGCCGGCTTTTGTCTGCTCTTGGATTATTGTCATCATGGGTATGGTTGCTGTCGGTATTAAAGGGAAGCACATTTATGGCATCGACTTTTTAGGAGGTGAAGAGCTCACGCTAGAGTTCTCAGAAAAACTCCCCATCAATGATATTTATGCGCTGGCCTCCGATAAGAACCTCGGAGAGGTGACGCCTATTTACCAAACTTTGCTCGGTGAAGAAAAAGAATTGCTTAAAATTCAAACAGAGAGTGATCACGGCGATCGTGTTTTCACTGCAATGCAGGAAGCCTTCCCTCAAGCGAAGCTTAAACTAATTGGAGAGAATCGTATCGGAGCATCCGTGAGTAAAAACATCCAGTTTAATGCGCTGCTTGCCATTGGGATGTCGCTGCTTGGTATATTGCTGTACGTTGCCTTCAGGTTTGAATTCGGATACGGAGTCGGTGCGGTCATTTCTACGCTGCATGATGTTTTGATGACCGTCGGCATCTTTGTCTTGTGCGGCGGGCAATTTACAGCACCCATGGTTGCTGCGGTACTGATGATCGTCGGTTACTCTATTAATGATACGATCATTGTTTTTGACCGCATTCGTGAAGAGCTTGTTTTAAATCCAACAACAAGCCTCTTTAAGATTATTAATTTGGCAGTGAATAAGACGCTGTCGCGGACTTTGCTTACGAGCTTAACGACATTTCTTGCAGCGTTTTCGCTCTATGTTTTTGGCTCAGGCGAAATTAAGGATTTCTCCTTTGTGTTTATTCTTGGGATTTTGACGGGAACCTTCTCCTCTATTTTTGTCGCAAGCCCGATCTTCTATTGGTGGCATAAGGGTGATCGCCGTCATGTTGAAGAGCGTGAGTTGTTGCCAAAGTATGAGTGGGATGCTTCGAGCAAGGCATCGCGCAAAGGTTAGTTTACAGACGTTTTTTTGTGTCAATATATAGATGTTGTTGAGTGATGCAGTGGAAAGATCCTGAGCCTTCTCAGGCTATGGCTGCTGCACTGAAAGCCTCGCTTGATGTGAGCGAGATGCTGGCAGCGCTTTTGGCGGCGCGCAATATTGTAGAGCCTGAAGAGGCAACGGTGTTTTTGCAACCACGCTTAGTGCATTTGGAAGATCCCTTTAAAGTGACTCATCTAGATGCTGCCGTTGAACGCTTGAGGCATGCTATGGCTCACCAAGAGCGCATGTTGATTGTGGGAGACTATGATGTTGACGGGGTGACGAGTGTCGCTCTTTTGACGCGCATATTAAGAGCCTTTGGAGCCGATCCTATCTATCAGGTGCCTCGTAGGCTCGAAGAAGGTTATGGGTTGAGCTTGGCAATGATCGAGCGTGCCCTAAGCGAAGCATCACCGGATTTGCTGATTGCCTTAGATTGCGGAACCAATTCTGTTGATGAAGTGGCTTCTTTGCGGAAGCAGGGGGTCGATGTTATTATTGTGGATCATCATCAGTCTACGGATGCACTTCCGGAGGATTGTATTTTAATTAATCCGCATGTCTTTGATAGCCCTGATTGTGCTTGGCGAAATCTTTGCACAGTCGGGCTCGTTTTTAAGCTTGTGCATGGTCTTGTGAAGTCTTTTCGTGAAGCGGGCAACGAAGTGGCTCAGGATATTCGCTTGCGCGACTACTTGGACCTTGTGTCGATGGGAACAATTGCAGACTTGGTACCCTTGCGCGACGAGAATCGTATTTTTACTCGGTTTGGGTTGCAAGCTCTCAGCAAAAGCAAGCGGCCGGGGGTTCGTGCTTTGTTTGAGGTGAGTGGTCTTGTGCAGGGACAAGAGGTGCAGCCTGGAGATATTTCTTTTAAGCTGGGGCCTCGTATTAATGCGAGTGGACGTCTTGCTGATGCGGTTCGGCCTTTAGATATGTTGCTAAGCGATGATTTGGATGCATCTAAAGCGGTTGCTCTTGAGCTCAATGAGTTGAATAGGCAGAGGCAGTCTATTGAAAAGCATGTTGCACAGGAGGCTGAGCATTGGGTGACTAAGTATCAGCCAGATGCTTTTGGTATGGTGACGTACCATGAAGATTGGCATTCTGGAGTCGTGGGTATTGTTGCAGGTAAGCTGGCGCGGAGATTTTTTAGGCCCAGTATCGTGCTTGGCAAGGAGGGGGAATGGGCAAAGGGCTCTGGGCGTAGCATTCCAGGCATTAATCTCGTAGAAATACTCGCAGAATGCGATGAATATCTTAACTCATGGGGCGGTCATCCTATGGCGGTGGGTGTTTCATTGCCACTAGATCGCATTGATGCATTTCGTTGTGCCTTTGATGAGGCGGTTTCCATCCGATTTAAAGAGGGAATGGAAGAGCCTACGCTTCAGATCGACTATTGGTTGAATGCAGATCAGCTCGATGAAGCCTGTTGGGAGGACTTAGACTTGCTACGTCCCTTTGGCGAGGGAAATCCTGAGCCTATTATCGGTATTCGAGGGGCCGAGTTATACACTTCTCCGGTTTTATTTGGCGATCGGCATTTTCGGTTTCAGCTGCCTGTGGCTGAGAATAAGCTCATCCAGGGGATTGCTTGGAACTTTGCAGATCGTTTGCTCGCATCGGGGGAGCTTGTTGACCTTGCCGTTAAACTGCAGTGGAATTGCTGGAATGGGAGAAAACTTCCACAGCTTGAACTCGTTGATTGGTGCCCGTCTAAAGCATAGGGCTCCATGTGGAGCCTAAAAAACCCCGAAGGGTTAGGGGTGGGGTCCTTCGGGGCTTCTTAGTCGTTTAGGGGTAGGGAGAAATTCTATAGCTCGTCGTGATGATGGAATCCTTCGAAGGATTCGTTAATGATTTCTTCGTCGAGAATCGGATCTATGACGGTTTCGCCGTAGAGGGCATTCACGGCTTTCACAACTTTTTTGGCGATGATGCGATGTGCTAAGCTGCCTGGGTGAAAGTTGTCCGCAGTGAATAGGTCTGTGTAGGTTTCGCCGCCTTCCTCAACGTTTAAGGGAAACCCTGCATAGTGTTTGCTTTTAGTGAGTTTGCTGAGGACCTTGTTAGTTTGGATAATGGCAAGGTTGGGGACGTCTTCAAAGAAATCTTGAATTTCAATGGCAAGGTCTGCGTTCATTTGGCGTAGTGTGAGTGCGGCGTTGTCTACAGCATACTCGAGCATGGGCTTTGTCTCTGGAGGGAGCTTCTTGGAGGCTCGGATGGCTTGATGCGCTCCTTGGATCATCTTGGTGAGGCGGGGAGTCATATTGAGATCGGGGGGTGTGATGACCACGATTTTGGTGGAAGGCTTTTCGCCTCGGATCTCAGCAATGGCCTTGAAGAGAGCATCTAAAATACCTTCGTTGGCGGCGTCTAATAGTTTTGGAAGATTGTATGTCGTGTAGGGGTAGGGTTGTTCAGTAAACGCTTTGACCGCTGCCCCATAGTCGTTGCTGCCTATGAACAGAGTGACTACATCCATATCTTGAATGCCACCTTCTTGGGTTAAGAGGCCAGGGGCTTTATCAGAGCCGAAGTATTGGTTGGTAAAGAGAGTGCCCGCTCCATCGACATCAACGCCTTGGCCGCGCGCGCCACTACGAGCCCAGTTTTGAGCATAGCCTAAGTTTCGAGTTTCGCCGCGATCTTCGTATTCGGTGTAGTCGCCGAAGCTTACTTGATCCGAGCGACTTTGGGCGAGAAATTGAACCCAGTTTTCGCTGGTGTTGCGAATGGGGTAAAATTTGTATTCGTCTGTGAGGCTGTCACCTAAGGTGGCAATTTTGATTTTTGCTTCGACGGAACTTAAGATGCCCAAGCTAAACAGTGCGATGCAGGAGAGTAGCCGGGGTAGGTGGCAGATATGTTTGCGTGACATAGTTGTGTGAGTAGGTAGAGGTTCGGGTGTACTGTCCGTGCTGAAGTAACTTGCCCCACTCTAATAAAAATAGTTCATTTGTAAAGACACAAAGAACTAGGCTCCAGGGGTTTATCCTGGAGCCTAATGCTATTCGGAAGATTTTAAGTGTTAGCGTACGGTTTGAGATGAACGCTTCTCAATAGTACGTTTGCTAAGATGAGCAACCTGGTGAATATGGTTTTCGTATGGAATGACCATTTCTCCTTGGAGTAAGGGCTGCATGTATTTGACGTATTGGAAGTTTAGACTGGTCCCGTCTTCGTTGATCCAGGCCTCAGGAAGGAATTTGTTATTGTTGATGACTTCGGTTAATGCGGTGACCCCGTATTCGCAGGAATAATGGTCCGTTTCGCCGCGGGTGAGAATGATCATCTTTGCATTTTCACCTTGAATGGCAGAGCGAACAGCCGCTTGCCCTGCGCCGTATGCTTCTTGGGCATCTGTTTGGGAAATGTGGTGTGGGCTTGCAAAGGCCGTTAAACTTGGGCGTGACCACGTGGTAGTGACACCCAGGTGCTCGGATACTAAATGAGCGAGGTATTGGGCCGTTGATGGGGCTAAGCTCGAAGCTGCCTCTGCATCCGTTGAGCCTTGGGTAAGGTAGTTGCCGTCCCGGTCGATGAGAGTCTCGTTGGCGGCTATGGTGCAGTAGCCTAGCTTTTTAATAGTGGCCTGGACGTCTTGGAGGAACTTTTCTGGAGAAAAGGGAACTTCTGAGAAGTAAACGAGGTGTGGTGCATCTTCGGTTTGGTTTTTGCGTTTGGCGAGGGTGCTGGATGCCGTTAACCAGTTGTTGTGATGCTCGGGGATTTCGAGGATGGAGACGGTTGCCTGTGCTGGCTGTGAGGCTTGAGTGTGGGCCATTTCGCAAAGCGTCGAGGCGAAAAATTTAGCAGCACTGGCATAGCCTGGGCAATGGTCTGTGATGGGGAGAGTGTTGTTTGCGGTGCTAGGAACCCCCATTGTGCGGAGATCGTAGCCTTGATCCTGGGCTTGGCGTGCAACCTGATCAGCAAGGGTTTGGGCTGAGTGATCTCCAATGACAAAGAAGTACCGGATGTTGTGAGTGTTGAAAATGGCAATAACATTTTCGAGCTCTTGTGCGGTTAGCTTTCCGGAGGAAGTGCCGAGTGCGGCTGTAGGTGTATGACGAAGGTTACGAATGGTTTGTTGTGATTCTTCGGCAAGGTCAATGAAGGCTTCTTGGTGGATGCCGTGAGCACCGTTTAAGCTGCCGTAAATTTCTTCGATGCAGTCGTGGTTAAGGGCTTCTTCGATGATTCCAGCTAAGCTTGCGTTTGAAACTGGAGCTCGATTGCCACATTGTGCGATTAGTATGTTTCCGGTCAATTGTTCAGCCATGTTTGTCAAATGAGTTTTTGTGAGCATGACTTTGACGGGCTGAGATCCTCATGGCAATCTAAAAGGCTAAATTTCTGGCTGGAAGTACCCTTTTAAAGGGGTTGTGTTTTTAGAGGGGTTAAAGAATTGTTAGTGTTTTTATGGCAGTGACTTATGTGCCTAAGTAAGGCTTCGGTTTGTTTGGCTGCGGGCCCCGCAGCCTTGAGTGGATTAGCTTTGAGGGTGGCGATGAAATCATAACTTATGCAGAGGCTTGTGTCCTTAGCAATAAGGGCGAGAAATTCTTCGAGGGAGCCATGCTTATTGTGGAGCATTTGCATGTGTTTTTTTATTTGGTCGTGTGCTTTTTCTCGGCCGACCCCATGTGCTGTAGCTTCAGCGAGTATAGAGCTCGAAAGTAGGTAGGGGAGCTCTTGGGTTACCTCAGCCTTCATGGCTTCTGCGTTAAAGGATGCCTCTGCCACGATATACGCGCATGTTTCTAGGATGCCATCTAGAGTAAAGCAGGCATCTGGGAGCATCACTCGCCTAACAGCTGAGCAGGCGACGTCGCCTTCATTCCATTGGTTCCCCAGCAGATCGCTGGCCTGGGCTAGATGCCCGCGAAGAATGCTTTGGAGGCTGGCGATGCGTTCGCTGAGGCGGGGGTTATTTTTGTGCGGCATGGCCGAAGAGCCTGTTTGTCCTTTGCTAAAAGATTCACTCGCAAGGCCTTGCCCTGCCATGAGGCGAAAGGTTTTGGCAAAACTAGCAGGCCCTGAGCTTAGCTGTAAAAAAGTGGCAACTATGGAGAAGTCTAAACTACGGGGGTATATTTGGCCTGGAGTCAGGCAGGCGTGTGTAAGCCCCATCCATGCTAATATGTCCTTTTCGAGGGTTTTGATTTTATTTTCATCTCCGTCAAATAATTGATATAGGTCTATTTGCGTGCCTATGGCCCCCTTGATGCCACGTGCAGGAAATCGCTGGATAAGCGCCTCAAGAGCTTCGATGGCGAAGAGTAGTTCTTCAGCAAACATGGCGAGCCTGCGCCCGAGTGTTGTGATTTGAGCAGGAACGTTGTGTGTGCGTGCGACCAGAGGAGTGGTCTTGAATTCGTCTATTCGCCTTGAAAATACGTGAAGCAGAGAGATGGACTTATCTAGGATTAGCTTTAAAGATTTGAGTAGGAGCTTTTGCTCTATGGATTCTGTCAGATCTCGGCTGGTTAGCCCTTGATGTATTTCTTCGTGCCCTGCTAAGGCGCAAAACTCATCAATGCGTGCCTTAACATCGTGATGAGTTTGGGCTTCGCGGGCTCGAATAGAGTCCATGTCGATATTTTCAGTGACGGCTTTGTAGGCTTTAATCGCCTCTGGGGAAATGTGAAGCCCAGCGTTCTTTTGAGCTTCAAGAATGGCTACCCAAAGGCGTCTTTCCTCGAGGATGCGGTTTTGGGGACTCCATAAAGAGACCATCTCATTTGAAGCATAGCGTTGAGCAAGAATGTTGGGTAGTTCCTCCATAAGTTTAATTAAGACAACGGATGACTAATTCGCGCATCGTAGCCTCTTGTTCTTGGGGATGCTTTAAGATTTGTTCGAAAGCCTTCATAAACTCTAGCTGGAAGTGAATGAGTTGCCTCAATGAAAAATGTTGGGCCTGTTGGCCCAATTTTCCCAAATACCAAAGGTTTTGGGTGAATATATCTGTGTTGGCCTTATGGGTATGGTCTTTAAATAAGGAGCCATAGACTTCCCCTGTGTGCTCAAAGGAGGCTTTTTCGAGGCCGCGCGTAGTCATGCGAATTTTTTTGCTTTCTAAAAGAACCCGCAATTGGATCATTAGGCGATTTCTTCCTTGAAGTGAGCTTAATAATGGCCTGGCCTCTTTGTGATGGAAAAAATGTTTTCTTAAGGCGTCGAGTGATTGGTTTAAATGTTGATTATAGAAAGCCTCTACAAGTTCAAAGAAGTCGCTTTCTCCAAATTCTGGAACGAGCTCGGCAACAAGTTCTTCACTGATGCCGTCAGCATTTCCTAGATAGGTTGCTAGTTTTCGAATCTCTTCGATGATCAGCCTTGTGTGGCCTCCTGTTTTTGCAATGAGCAGTTCTTTGGCGTCAGGTGTTAGTCGTGTGCCTAGTTCTTTGCAGACTTCATCCATGATGGTTGCAAAGCTTTGGCCTCCGTCTTTGTGCTCAACAAAAGTGCTTTGGCAGAGTGAAGAAAGCTCTTTATATTCTTTTCGCCTTCTATCAACAGGAAAGGCGCTTAAAAGGATGGTGTTGCTTGTCGTGTCAGCAGACGACAAAACCTCTAGAAGCCAGCCAATTTGTGAACGCGTTTTTTCTGAGCGACCAATGACATTGTCGCCTAAAAAATTAATGTTTTTAAGCCATGTGATTTTGTGCTCGCCAAATAAAGAGATTGTTTGGACGGATTCTTGTAGTTGTCGAATAATAGGCTCAACATCCGATACGGTGCCAGCATGACCATGAATGATTTCCGTCGAACAGGCATCGCCATGTGTTTTGACAGAATCATCAAAGACTTTCTTTGCAGTTCGATGTACTAAAAAATCGTCATTGCCTGCAATAAAGATGCGTGCTTCTGGGCCTTTCATGGAAATATTGTTAGCAAGAAAGGCTTTAAAGGGGAAAGCAAAAACACAAAATTTACTTTAATATTTCGGCCAGGGCCCACTCTTCAATGCTGGGCTGTCCTGAAAGGGAGGGTTCTTCGAGTAGCTCACGGCGTACCCAATCTAAAGCGGCATTAACGGCGTGTTGCTTTACGGTTGGACGATCTCCCATAAAGTGTATCTTGCGAGACCAAGCCCCTAGTGGAGAGTAAAAACCTAGATAGACCGTCCCCACAGGGTTTTCTTTGGTGCCACCTCCTGGGCCAGCAAAGCCCGTGGAGCTGAGTGCATAGTCAGAACAGAAGCGTTCTGCAACGCCTGTAACCATTGCTAGAGCAACTTCGGCGCTGACAGAGCCATGCTGTAGTAGCAAAGATTCAGGGACATCGAGAAGTTCGATTTTTGCGTCGTTATTGTAGCAAATATCACCGCCTGCAAATACTTGCGAGGCTCCAGGTACATCGGTGAAGGCATTAGCGAGAAGCCCTCCGGTACACGACTCTGCAACAGCTATGGTTTTTTTGCGTTCAGCGAGCATTTGAATGACTACTTCGGCAAGAGGTGTGGCCCCGAAGCAGACAAAGTGGTTTCCCAGGGCTTGTTTGCATGTTTCGGCTGTTTTTTTCAGCGTTTTTGAAGAGAGGCCAGGCCGCTTGGGTGACAGGCGAATATCGACAAGATTGTGTTTGGAGCAAAACCCAACCTTGATGTTGGGGTGTTTTTCAAAAATGGGTGTTAGGTGCTCTTCAATGATGCTTTCTGCAACTCCAGCTGTTCGAACAAGTATGCTGTTTTTTTCGTGAACTAGAAAATTGGATTTTTTAAGGTGTGGAATAGCTTGCTTTTCAAAGATGGATTTAAGCTCGGCAGTTGGCCCAGGGAGCATAATGAGGGTCTTGTTGCCCTCTCTGTAAAGAAGACCAGGCGCTGTGCCAATGCGGTTGGGAAGGAGGGTAAAGCCTTCCGGATAGTAGCACTGCTTCATAACTTTTTCTGTTAAAGTCATGCCGGTTTGGCTTAGACGCTCCTCAATGCTAATGCGTGTGTCTTCATCAAATTTTAATTTTCGGCCTAAAGCTTTGGCAATAGCTTCACGGGTGTTGTCGTTAGATGTAGGCCCTAGTCCTCCTGTTGTTATGAGAATGTTGCTCCGTTTCCATGCGTCTTTAAAAACTTTACCGATTTCAGAGGCATCGTCTTGGATGACAAAATTGCGTGCAATTGAAAGCCCGTAGCTACCAAGCTCACTCGCTAAATACGATAGATGCTCGTTTGTGCGAGCGCCTAGTAGGAGCTCGTTGCCAAGGATGATGAGTTCAATGCGTCGTGGTGAAGCCATGGTGTGAAAGTTCTTCAGTTCTTGCGCAACTGGGAGAGAAGTGCGCTTCAACCTTAAAGTACTTGTTGTTAGCTTAAATTGCAAATCTAGGAAGTGATTTTTAATTTAATGAATTATTGGTTTGATAAGTTGTTGATGAATAAATAGTAATAAGGGGGTGCTTGTTTATGCCTACATCTGATTTAAAAGAAAAAATTCGACATTTACCGCAAGGTCCAGGGGTTTATTTAATGAAAGACCGGCTGGGAAGTTTGTTGTATGTTGGGAAGGCTAAGAACTTGCGTAAACGAGTGGCTAGCTACTTTCGTAAAGGCAAACATTATGAAGGAGGGCAAGCTAAGATTGCTTCCATGGTGCGGCTCATTTACGACGTAGGTGTCATTGAGGTTAAAAATGAAGCAGAAGCACTGCTTCTTGAGGGGCGATTGATCAAGGAATGGAAACCAAGATATAACACGCTTTTTGTTGATGACAAACGGTTTTTGCTTATTCGTGTTGATGTCGATAGCTTGTTTCCTCAGTTCCGACTGGTTCGCAACCGTAGGGACGATGGGGCTCTCTACTTTGGGCCATTCCCTCATTCGGCCTATGTTCGTAAAACGCTCCATGCACTTCGAACGAAGTTTGGAATATTGCTTGGGGATACTCGGCCCCAAAAACAAGAGACTGGAGTCTTTAAACTTTATGAAGATTTTCGCTCTGAAATTTATGGACATCCTAATGAGTTGAGTGCCGAGGCCTATCAAGATCGTGTAACTAAAGCATGTGCATTTTTACAGGGCGAAGTGCAAACATGGCTCCAGAGTTTGAAGCATGATATGGAGCGTGCCAGTGAGTCCAAACAGTACGAAAAGGCAGCGCGACTGAGAGATATTATTGATGCCTTAGAGGATACGCTTCGCCTTCAATCTTCGCGTAAGTTTACTCGCGCAAATACTCCAATGGACGATGCAGATGCAGGAATCGTGGCCTTGAAGGAATCACTTCAGCTAGAGCGCTTGCCTAGGTACATCGAATGTTTTGATATTTCGCATATTTCTGGGAGCTTTGTGGTTGCTTCCATGGTTTGTTTTTTTGATGGAATGCCTCAAAAAAAGCAATATAGGCGCTATAAGATTCGTTTTTTTGAGGGTAATGATGATTACAAGTCTATGGAGGAAGTTGTTGGCCGTCGCTATCGTCGCTTGCATGAAGAGGGTAAACCTCTGCCTGATTTAATCCTTATAGATGGTGGACGAGGGCAGGTTCATGCTGCTTTGAAGTCTTTTTTTGTCTTGGATATTCCTTGTCCTCCTATCGTTGGCCTGGCTAAACGTGAAGAGGCGCTGGTCTTGCCCGATCGAAAAGATTTGCTTAAATTATCCCGTCGTCATCCTGGGCTGCGCTTACTTCAACGTTTGCGAGATGAAGCTCATCGTTTTGCTAATACCTATAATGCTGATTTACGCAGCCAAAAGATTCGTGAATCTTTGCTCGATGATATACCGGGACTTGGAAGCACTCGCAAGGAGTTGCTTTTCAAAGAATTTAATTCTATGACTGCCCTTAAGCAGGCAAGCCTGGATGCGCTTATGCGTTCGCCGGGGATTGGCCCTAAGCTCGCTCAGGCAATTTATGAAAAATTACGAAATTTTCGAAATAAAGATGATGGTTCGAGCTCTTGAACGATGCCGTTTGGGTCGTGGTAAGTTTCGTATTCTTTTCGATACGGTTTCCAGTAGTCACTCTTAAGGCAAGAGGATTGCTTGAGTAAGTCTCGTAAGGGTAGTAAGACAAAGGCACGGTCTCGAAATCGAGGATGGGGGAGTGTTAGGTCTTGGGTGGTTGTCGATGTGTCTTCGTAGAGAATGATATCTAAGTCGATGGTTCGTGGGCCATTGAGCTCTTCACGCTTCCTGCCAAGAACGATTTCAATTTCTAGAAGCATTTTTAGTAATGCTTCTGGAGTAAGCTCTGTTTTAAGTGCAATGGCTGTGTTGATGTAGTTGCCTTGCTCTTGAGTGCTGCCTTGAGGTAGCGTTTCATAAAAGCTGGCGACGCCTAAAAAGCGAACTTTCGGATTTTTAGTGATGAGCTTTAAGGCACGTTCTAAATAGCCAATACGATCACCGAGGTTAGAACCTAAAGCTAGAACGACCTCATGTGTTTTGATGAAAGGCTCAGAGGTTGAAATCGTCACGGGTTCGGGTGATTTGGATTTGCGTTCCAGCCCAAGAATATTTTGGATGTGGGGGAGTTGGTTTCGTTAGCTCTAGTATTATGCGGCATATTTTCGGTGAATGCTTAAAAAGAGCAGATATCATCTGGGTGGCTAAAGTCTCTATGAGACTGTAGCTTTGGGTCTCAATGGTTGAGATGATGACTTCAGCTAGTTCTGAGTAGTCGACCGTATCTTGCAATTCATCGGATACACTGGCCCTGGATGTGTCCCAAAAAAAGTGGGCTGTTACGTAGTAAAGCTGTCCATTAGCTTTTTCTTCAGGGTAAACGCCGTGTTTTCCGTGGGCTTCTATGCCTTGAAGTGTGATCTTATCCATCAAAGTTCAGGCCTTGCTGAATCGCTGCCATCATGCGGGTTGCTTGACGATTGGCTAGAACGTCGTGGACACGAACCATCTGGACGCCTTGCATGGCTGCAATGATAGTGGTTGTGATAGTCCCTGGGATTCTTTGATCAATAGGGCTATTGAGTACCTTTCCAATCGTTGATTTTCGGGATGTCCCAAGAAGGATAGGAGCCTCTAATTTGTGAAGCTTGTGGATGTTTTTCACCATTTCCAGGTTGTGCTTGGGCTCTTTGCCAAAGCAGAAACCTGGATCGACCCAGATTTGTGTCTTTTTAATACCCGCATTCTCTGCGAGTGCTAAACGGCAACGAAAGTCTGCAAAAAGTTCTGCCCAAAAGTCATAATAATGTGTTTCAACTCGATTATGCATGAGAATGATTGGGCATTCCAGGCCTGCAATGGCTTCCGCCATGGGGGAATGAGGGGTATTTTCTGGAAGTTTTCCTTCTCGGAAGGCTTTTTGCATTTGCTGAATTTCTTCTGTAGCGATACCTTCGCACAATGCTTTTTGGTCATTAATAATGTCTGCCCCTGACCGAATGGCTGCTTCGGCTACCTGGGGGCGTGTTGTGTCTACAGAAATGGGTAAATGTGGGTATTTTGCACGAATGCTTTTGAGGGTAGGCAGAACTCTAGCTAATTCTTCTTCTATGCTGACTGTATAAGCATCAGCGTCATGATCAGGAAGGGTATCACTTAGGATAGACGGCCGCTCACTTTCTACTTTTCTGCTAAAGGGAGGGCGTGTGGGAACACCGCCAATATCAAGGATGTCAACCCCGTCTTCGATCATTTTATCAGCGAGGCAGAGTGCTTTGTCTGGTTGCCCTGCTACACCGTCGTTGGAAAATGAATTAGGGGTTATGTTTAAGATACCCATGATCAGCGGCCCGGATTGGACCTGAGGCAAGATGCGCCCATGAGGGCTTTTCCATGTAAGTTGCTCTTTACTAAGGAAGTATGGAAATTTTTCTTGTGTTGAGTAGATCATAACTTGAAATAAAACTCTAGAGCGTCGCTTTGGCTTTTCAAGCCATTTAACCCTGACTCTGCACTCCCCCGTGATACACTTTTTTCTAAAGTAAAAAGCGTGTATCGCATGCCCAATCCTATAGGTTCAGGTATTGAAGCGTCTGCATGGATGGCAAATGACCGTAGTTCGGATGCGATAAAAAGTACTGTTAGGGGTGTTAGATAATCTTGGGTTTAGCGGCCTGAATCTTTGTGTAATTCTGGGTAAAGTTAAAAAATGAGCCAATTCAAGCATTGGTAAATTAGAACGGTGATCAATGCTGCAGAGGGGACTGTAATGATCCATGCTATAAAAATTTTGCCTAGTAGACCAAAGTGTACGTTGCGTGCACCCGTAGATAGCCCTGCGCCTACAATGGCTCCTGTTGCTGCGTGAGTTGTGCTGACTGGGATCCCGAGTGCAGAAGCGCATAAGACGACACTAGCAACCGAATAGTCTATACAGAACCCCCTTGAATTGCTGATTTTGGTTATTTTTTTACCTAAGGTACTGATGACTTTTTGTCCAAAGGTCATAATTCCAAGTACAATGCCGATGCCTCCGAGTGTTAAAATCCAAAAAGGAATAGTCTCTCCAGTGAACTTGTTAAGAACACCTCCATGTTTGGTGACCACATAAATAGCAAATACAGGACTGATGCTATTGGCAACATCGTTAGCCCCATTACTAAAAGCAACTGCGCAAGAAGTGCCTATTTGAAGCCTTCTGAAGGCACGCTCAACGCCCTTGGGGGTGTTTTTTGCTTTTTTCAACCATCTTTTTAGTAGCCATCTAGATGCAATAAAGACGATAGGGGCTGGTATGATTGCGATACAGGCAGTGCTTAATGAGTTATTTGCTTGAATGATAGCTAGATGGGACCCTTGGGTGAGTACCCATGTAGCAGCGCTGACGCTGACTGCGAGAAAGTAAGGCAAGCGAGTTAATACTTTGCTAATGGTATTCGAGTCTTTCCCTCCGATAATGTATTTTTGGATTAAAACAATGAGGCTGTAACTGGCAATACCTGCAAGTAGGGGTGATGCAATCCATGAAATACAAATTTTACTTAAAATGTTCCAGTTGATCGTGTTCCAGCCTGCAGCTGCGATACTTACGCCTGTTAGGCTACCAACTATAGAATGGGTAGAGCTTACCGGCATGCCTGTTATGGTTGAGAGAAGGATGAAAGTCCCTGATGCAAGCAGAACCGTTAGCATTGCTAGGATGTAGCGATTCGTGTCGTTAAATAGTGCGGGGTGAGCAATCCCCTCAACAAGGCAGGCAGCTACGTTGCCACCAAGTAGAACGGCTCCCAGAAAGGTTACAATACTGGAAATGAGGAGGGCGCGTTTAAGCGTCAAAGCTTTGGAACCAACGGCTGAAGCAAAGGAGTTAGCAACGTCGTTAGCTCCGTTGCTAAAAGCCATAAAGAGCGCACCGCAAGATGCTAAAATTAAAATAAAAAGTGTATAGTCCACGCGAATTAGCTCATGCCGCTAAGGTTTAAGCTACTACTTAAGTAGAAGAGCGCTGTCAATGTTAGGGCATGGTCTATGTCGCCCTTTTTGACGGCTGCAAAAACCTCATTTAAAGGGGCTTGTATTGTTTCGAGTTCTTCGTGAAGGTCCCACGCATGCGCTCCTTTTGGTTGGCAGTTTTCAATGAAAACGAAGTATGCTAGATTATCCTGGAGGGCTGGGTTCGGCCGGCAGGTGCCAATGATATGGGCTGAATCTCCAATGTAACCAGTTTCTTCTAAAAGTTCCCTTTGGGCGGCTTCAATGGGAGTTTCGTTGGTTTCAATGAGGCCTGCTGGGGTCTCAATGGAGAGTGTAGCACTGCCAAACCGAAACTGTCTAACCAAAATGAGATCTTGTTTGGGTGTTAATGCAAGAACTTGGACCCAGTTAGGGCTTTTAATTACAAAGAAATCACCTTTTTGAGCCCGTTCGAGATGTTTGTAGGATTGTCTGTAAACGTTAAATATGCGGCATTTAGCATGAAGCGTTTCTTCAGTTAGTTGCCACGGTTTAAGAGCGCTTTTGGATGTGTTTAAGTTCATTGGAATAGGTTGTTCAAATGCTCAATCGAGGTCTTTTGCTTGATCTTTATTTGGGTGCATTAAGCTTTGTTCGTTCTTTTTTACTTGTTTGCTGGTTTCGTGCATCGCTGTATCTGCGTCGATCCATGCTCTTTGGGACGCTCGTTCTAATTCTTTGATATTGGCTTTTAACAGTGCGTTTTCTGCTCTAAGCGCTTTGGCTTCATTGGCTTCTTGTGAAAGATGTAACTCTAGAATTTTTACCCTACTGTCATTATCATCAAGATCCATGGGTGTTATGTCTTGATTTATGAATAAAAGAACGAAAATGCCTCCCAACAGGAAGCTTAACAAGCATATTAGGGCGACTAAATAGGGATTGTATGGTTTTTGTGGGGAGTTTTTAGTGTTTATCATTGAATGACTTAAGGCATTTTTGGGCGTATTTTAAAGTAGGTTAGATAATAATTTAGAAGAAAACGTTGACAAATGGTGATGATCCTGTGCTTTTACACGATGTATTTTGAATATGCGGGGCGTAGCTCAGCCTGGTAGAGCGCGTGCTTTGGGAGCACGATGTCGTCGGTTCGAATCCGGCCGCCCCGACCATTTGTTTAAAAGCTTCTCACCTTAATAAAGGTAATAAAGTCGTGGAAGAGCAGTCCTCCGATAGTTTGCCACCCTATGTTAATGGAAGCTTTTCCGATGTAGCCGTTTTTGAGCTCAGCACCTTCTTTTTGAGATGTTTCGAGTTTGAAATGTGCGCTATATGTATACTCATTAGAGATAGGCGTTTCGCCATAAGAGAGCTGGTCTTCGCTGTTGAGGCTTAGGGGAAATTGTTCATTGGGAATTGCAAGTAGTTTGAGTGTTCCTGGCATGGGGGCATCCTTCCTTAGTTTTGCCTGAAGTGTGATAAGATCTTGCTCCCTGAGCTCCATTTGAACCTGCCATGTTGTTGTATCCGCAATCTTGAGAATAGGCTCACCGGGCAGTACAATTTCACCACGTTTGAGGGGAGTATCCTTAGTTCCCAAAATAATACCGTCGAATGGGGCATTAATTTTAGAGCTTTCGATATCGAATAATAGTCGTTCGACTTCGATTGCATTTGCATTAGCACGGATTAGAGCTTGGTGCATACTTGCTTCGTTGCCCTCGTGTTGTGCCTGATCTGCTTCCGTATGTGCCCTGTAAAATGACTGTTTTGCTTGTTGCAATAGTAGAAGCAAATTTTTTGTTGAAAGTTCAATAATAGGGGCACCTTTTTTAACATATTGCCCTGGTTTGACGTATACTTGTTCAATTTTTGCCGTTCTTAGACTGGCAAATGTTTCTTGTCTGGCGGGGTATACGCTTGCCTGCCCTTTGATTTTTTGAGGGAGAGGAAATAAAAGAATGCCACAAATAATGAGTACTCCGAGAGCTGTTTTCTTGAATATTTCGTGTTTTCGCTTGAGGCTAGTTTTCTGTAGCCAATTTCCAAGCATCTTGGTCGCACGAAGGGTATAGTGCTGGGCCCATAATAATGCACGCGCTAAGGCTATGCCCCCTGATCGTGCGACTGCCTGCATTCGCATGAGTGCAACTTGGAGGTCTTTGGGGGCGCCTTGGCCTTCAAAAAGAAGGATTCCGCATAAAACATCGTTTTTGTCGTAGAGAGGGAGTGCCGCGGTCCAATCCATTGGAATGAGCGCAAAGTAGTGCACCAGTGTCTCGGGTCTTGTTGTATTTCGGGGTGTCTTGCGTTGTGCAATGACAGGTGGAGGCAAAGGTGTTTTTTGTTTGGTTTTTTCGTGCAAGCTTAAGGCGGCAAGTTCTTTAGCTAGGTTTTCAAGGATGACCGCATGCTCACTGCGGGGATGTACCTTTTTGAGGCCGCTGCAGGACTGTATCCTGAAGGCAGGCACTTCTGGGTTGCCTGGGCTTCCATAGTGCTCCGCAGTAAATAGGCAGACGCGGCTGCATCCTGCTGTTTCGCGTGCGTAATTGACGAGCTTCCACCCAATAGTTTCAATAGAGAGATCTCCGGCGAGCTCTTCTAGTAGGTGTGTGTAGGTGGTTAAGCGTTTGTGCTCTTCGGGTAAGCTATTTGAGTTCTGAAGCTTAAGGTAAAAGCCCATTTCACTGCAGGCTACCGCTAGAATGTCTTGCCTTAAGGGTGCAATATAATCAATAGATGGGCTAAACCAGAATTGAAGAATGCCTATTAGAGTATTGTCGCTAATAATAGGGTTCCAGTGGATATCATGACTGGATGCTTTTAAAAAATAAGCCTCCTTAGTCTCTATTATTTTTCCAACTTGTTCATTAATAGCATCTTTTGCTATTTTTAGCTTGTTTAGTTCGTGTGTGAAAACGGGTGCAAACGTGCTATCAGGTTGCTTTAGGTAGTAGGCAAACCCCTCTGCCTTAAGGACGTGATACGTGCAGTTTGCGTGAATTTTAAGATAGTCCTGAATTGTCTTGGCATTAAGCGTTGCTCGAGCAAGCTGTGCCACTAAATCCTGAACGGCGTTACGTATGTGTTGATGAGCTTCAGGATCCATGCGATATATGTTGCTTGGATGTATTCATTTTCTCAAGTATTTTAAAGATTTGATGTTGCTAAGCAATTGCTTTAGCGTTTCGAACCATTCTAGCATGCAGAATTATAATAAAAAATTATCAATTAATCTTTCTTGCCTACTATTAGCAGGTCTACTTGTGACTACAAAGCTTTTCAGCGTAGATTCTGAGCCTGCTATTTGGACTCCTGTTACGGCTATGCAGCAAGCTATAGAGACAAATCCAAGTATTCTCGAGGCCCGTGCGCAGTTTGAGCGCCAAACGGGAGTTTTAATCCATGTTCGATCTACGATGCTTCCTACTGCAGAAATTGTGGGGTCTGCTAATACGCGAGATCGCTCGTTGATTGACACAGCGCCATCCCGCCAAACATTAACACCTGCTCAGCAGACCACGACCAGTGTTTCAGAAAAAAGCTATAATGTGGGTTTGGAATTTAGACAGCTTGTGTTTGATGGGTTTACTGCCTTCAATCAATACCGTGAGCATAAGTACTTAAAAGACGCTAGTTATTGGAATTTGGTGAATGTAACCTACCGGATTCTTTCTTTGGTCCAGCAAGCTTATGATGGAATTTTGATGAATAAGGCAATGGTTGAAATTCACCGTCAATCCGTTGAGACTTTCCGTAAGATAGCCTTAATTAATGAAAAACGTGCTGCGGTGGGAGATGTTACCTCTCTTGATGGACTTCGTGTTAACAGTGAGCTCAAGCGTGCAGAAGCGGATTTGGCTGCTGCGCAAAGTGCACTTGTTCGTAGTGAAGAAGAGTTTCGAAAGCTTTTACAAATTCCAGTTGATAGCGCTAATGAGCGGCCTGTTTTTGCAGAGGGTGTTCTTGAGCAACGTTATTTCCTTATGACACCTGAAGAAGCGCTTAAGCGTGCAGAAGCATTACAACCTGAGATTATTTCCGCAAGAAAGGATGTGCATGCCGCTAAGATGCGCGTATATAGTGCTCAAGGCAATTATCTTCCTAAAATTGATGCTTTTGCAAAATACAACATGCAAAGTTCCTTTTATGATTTCGACAAGACATTGGATGGGTGGATTTTGGGTATACAAGGTCGGTGGACGCTTTTTGATTCATTTGGCCGCGAAGGAACGGTGAAAGCTGATAAGGCTAGTTTGAGGGCGAGTCGTATTCGCCTTGAAGATAAGCGTTACCAGATCGCTTCGCAAGTTCGTGAGCTTTATGCTCAAATGGATGCTATTCGCCAGTCAATAGAGTCTCAGCGAGAAGCGGTTCGATTTGGTGCTCAGAGTGTTCGCGAGGGGGAACGCTTGTATGCTGTTGGAATGGCAGGCATTGAAATACTATTAGATGCAGAACTAAGCTTACGCCGTTCGCAGATTGATCTTCAGGCCCGTATCTTTGAGAATAATCGTTTTGTTTATGAGCTTGAGTACGTGATCGGGACTCAATGGGTTGATCCTTTTTTGATTAAAGGAACAGTTGCTAAATCAAAATAGCTCGCGCATGTCTTCTGATTCTTCGGCAACTCAGCAAACATGTGCTTCTGGAAACGAAAAGCTTGCGCGTGTGGTCTTCGCTCCCCTGAGACCTGACCTTATTTTTCAGCGCCAAGAGTTTAAAAATGAGATTTATTATGTTATTAAGGATCCTCTTGCCCTTACTTATTTTCGCATTAAACCCGAAGAGGCGTTTTTACTAACCTTACTAGATGGTCAGCGTTCTTTGGGCGAGATTGCACGTTTATTCCAAGAAGAATACCCAAACAGTGCTTACGACCTTCAGGCTTTATCAGCTTTTTGTAACCAGCTAGCTCGTAGTGGATTGCTTGTTATTAATGCAAGAAGCTTTGTCAAGTTTGCGAGTCAAAAGCCAACGGCCAAGGGAGGGTCGTTACTTCGTGCTTGGATGAAGGTCGTATCGAAGCTTTTTTTTATTAAAATTCCTTTGCTAGATCCAAGTGCGTGGTTGGGAGATGTTACTCGAAAAATACACTTTGTTTGGTCACGTCCATTTGTTCTGAGTGCTCTGTGCTTTTATGCATTCACATTATTTTGGGTTTTTTTGCATAAGGAGGCCTTTGCGCATAATACCATCAATTTTTTCTCTCCGTATAATTTATTTTTACTTTCTCTTACGGTTATTGTTATCAAAACATGTCATGAATTTGGTCATGCGTCTACATGCCGATATTTTGGTGGAGAAGTGCATGAAATGGGGGTTTGCTTCATTTGCTTTATGCCATGCGGCTATGTGAATGCATCGGATGCATGGATGATGCGCCATCAGCGCCATAAAATTTATGTTACATTGGCCGGGGTTTTTACGGAGTTTATGATAGCAAGTATTGCTGCGTACGTTTGGCTTAATACATCCGAAGGGCTTGCTAAAAATCTCGCTTTTAACGCGATGGTGGTTGCTAGTGTTAATACACTCTTTTTTAACATGAACCCCCTGATGCGTTTTGATGGGTATTATGTTATTGCCGACCTTTTGGAGATTCCTAATTTGCGCTCAAAGGCAATCATGTATTGTTCCTACCACATGCAACGAATCTTGCTTGGCTACAAAAATACTTTTCAGGAAAAGCTGTTAGAGCATGAGCCTCGAGGAAGGGTATTTATCGTCTATGCTTTAGCTGCCTATGTTTATATGTCATTTGTTATCTACAGCTTGAGCCAGATGTTCGCACGTTTCTTGGAGAAGTATGCATTAAAAGAATTTGGCCTTATTCTTGGAATTGCTGCTCAAGTTTCCTTCCTGCTATTTCCTCTTATGCGCATTTTTTATGACGCTTTTAAGCCGGGAGCTCATATCGTTGCTATAGAGCCTTTGCCAAGGCGCATGGCTAAATGGGTAACAGGGGTTGTTATTACTGTTGGTGGACTATTTTTTATCCCAGTTCATTTTAAGGTCGAGACTCAAGGCATTCTGGTTTTTGCAGAGGGAGAATCGGTGTCTTCGCCCACGCCAGGGTTTTTAACAGAACTGTACGTTCGTACGGGTGATTATGTTCAGGAAGGTCAAGTTCTTGGTCGTATGCATAACGAAAATGCTTGGCTTGCTTTTCGCGAAGCAGTTTTAGATTTAGAATTGGCGCGTCTTGTGGAGTTGTATCATTCCAGCGAGCATGTAGCTGCCGCCCAATACCGTTTGCCTGAGCTTATGGTTCGGGTTGAAGAAGCCCTTGCTGCCTATGAAAGTGCCTCTGCTATCGTTAAAGGCTTAGAGCTTAAGGCTTCAGTGAATGGTCGAGTTCTGACGCCGGATGTTCAGCACCAACTGGGGCATTATTTTGATAGTAAGGAAACGGTTCTTCAGCTTGGAACACCTGGGCGTTTTAAGTTGATGATCCCTATTACTGAGGAGCAAATAACTATGATTGAAGTAGGCAATTCGATTTCAGGTCGGTTTGTTGGGAATGGGGATTCTTTTGATGCAATTCTTGATGGAATAACTGCTGAACGCACTGAACAAGAAGAGCAGTTTTACGCTGTTATGGATGTTTTTGGAGGACCCGTGCATGTAAATGTCGTTGAAGGACAAGGACCCAATTACACGCCCATTTTTTTTGCGGAAGCCTTACTGGACAATACTTTTGAATATGGTCAAGACGGTATGCGAGCGCACCTAACCATTGCAGGGAGGCAAACAACGGTGGCACTAAAACTTTGGCGCAAGTTTATTAATATGTGGAATTTGAGGGCTCCTGCATCCAATCCATTTTCTCAGACTTGAGGGGTCATGCTTTTGCCCTTTACTTTGAATAGTAAAAATTACTATTTTGAATAGCATATGAATGGTGATTCGCCTCAGGAAGTGCCACCTCTTGAAGTCCATGATTTAACGGTTTGCTACCATAAGAAGCCAGTCCTTTATGGCTTGGATTTATGTGTCCCTCGGGGAAAACTTATTGGCATTGTTGGCCCTAATGGCGCTGGAAAGTCCACTTTTATTAAAACAGTTATGGGCTTGATTAAGCCATCAAGTGGTTGGGTGAAGATCTTTGGTAAGCCTCAACAAAAATCTCTTGGTAGGGTAGGCTATGTCCCTCAGCGAGAATCTGTTGATTGGGATTTTCCTGTGAGTGTTTATGATGTCGTTATGATGGGGCGTTATGGGCATTTGGGGTTAGGTCGTAGGCCTACCAAGGATGATCATACATTGGTTTCTTGGTGCTTGGATCGGGTTAAGTTGACCGCTTTTAGGGATCGTCAGATTTCTAATCTTTCTGGTGGCCAGCAGCAACGTGTTTTTTTGGCGAGAGCTTTGGCTCAAGAAAGTGATCTCTATTTTATGGATGAGCCTTTTTCCGGAGTTGATGCGGCTACAGAAGCAGCTATTTTTGAGCTTTTGCAAGAATTAAGAGCAAGGGGAAAGACTATGCTTGTTGTTCATCACGACCTTCCCACTGCCAAAGAGTATTTTGATCATCTATTGTTGTTAAATATGCGTGCGGTTGCTTTTGGTCCAACCGAAGAAGTTTTTAATTACAAGCTGCTTCAAAAAACGTATGGCGGCAGGCTGACTATTTTGTCTGAAGTGGCTGATGTTGTTGCAGGTGATGATGAACTAGCGCCATGAGGTATTGCATTCGTAGTATTTTTCAGGTTTGTGCGGCCTTTTTGTCTGTACATTACCTTCATGCTGCTAAAATTGGGGAGTTGACCGATGCTCACTGGTTAGATCAGGCTGTCCGTTTTTGGACTTTTCAAGATCCTGCTGTTTATAATGCCTTGCTTGGAGTACTTTTTATGGGTGTAAGCTGTGGGTTGCTAGGAGGATTCATCGTTGTTCGTAGGCTTGCACTGGTTGGCGACACTCTTTCGCATGCGGTTCTCCCTGGTGTTGCTATAGGTTTTTTGTGGGCTGGAGGTAAGGATCCTTGGGCAATATTTGTAGGAGCTGTTTTGGCCGGTCTTTTGGGCACCGGTTTAGTTTCTTTGATTGTTAGAACCACGCGTATTAGGGAAGATAGCGCATTGGGTATGGTGCTTGCAGGGTTTTATGCAGTAGGGATTTGCTTGTTTACCATGATTCAGCAGCTTAATGTAAGCGGCAAGGGCGGCTTAGATAAATTCCTTTTTGGCCAGGCCGCTGCGCTTTCAAATGCGGATGTTAAAATGATGGGAGCAATCGCTTTTTTAGCCGTTGTACTTGTTGCATTCTTTTACAAGGAATTTTTGGTTTTGAGCTTCGATCGCGCATTTGGTGTTACCCTTCGTATTGCGGCACGATGGTTAGATGCTTTATTAATGATGTTATTAGCTTTTGCTATCGTTGTTTCTCTCCAAGCATGTGGTGTTGTGCTTGTTTCTGCCATGCTGATTACCCCTGCAGCAGCAGCTTATTTGTTGACAGATCGTATGCATCGTTTGCTTGTTTTAAGCGTTCTTTTAGGGGGGCTCACAGGTACTTTAGGTGCATTTCTTTCATTTCTTGGCAATGGTTTGCCCACAGGGCCTTTTATGGTGCTTGCAGCAAGTGTAGTTTTTGGCTTGGCCTTTTTTTTCTCTCCACGGTATGGCTATATTCTCCGGAAAATTCGAGAGCATAGTCGCTCGCGACGTATTGCTTTAGAAAATACACTTAAGTCCATATATCATGTTTTGGAGTCTAAGAATTTTTCAGAAGATACTACTTCTCTAAATGAACTTTCTCAGCGTCGTGGTGAATCTCTATTTTCTGCAAGCCAGGCTATTCAGGCTTTAGCTAAAGAAGGGTTTGCTTCTTATGAAAAAACTTCAAGTTCTCATGGGCTTGAAAATAGGCTTATCACGTTGACGCATAGTGGCTGGGTTCGTGCTTGTGAAATAGTCCGAAATCACCGTCTTTGGGAGCTTTATCTTGCCAGTGAAGCGGACTATCCTGTTGACCATGTTCACGAAGATGCCGAAAAAATTGAACACATCTTAGGTGAAGCAACGGTTCGAGCTCTTGAGCGCAAGCTTAACTTTCCGAGCAAAGATCCTCACGGAAAGCTTATTCCAAGCCTTAATGATATGTATGGAGGGCCATCTATTTGAGGTCAAAATAATGAATAACTCGCTAATACCTGCGTTTGATGCAACGCGCGTTTTTATTGAGCCTTGGGTGCTTTATTTTGAGAGTTATGTTTGGATTGCGCTCATGGGCTTTTTTGTTTCAAGCGCTTGTGGTGTAGTTGGGTGCTTTATTATTTTAAGGCGCATGGCTCTCATTGGCGATGCTATCAGTCACAGCATTCTGCCTGGAATTGCATTGGCGTTTCTGGTGACAAGCTCTCGGGGAAGCTTACCTATGGTTATAGGTGCTGTTCTCGCGGGTATGGCTGCTGTTGTTTTAATTGAGCTTATTCAGCGGAAATGTCGTGTTAAGTCGGATGCTGCTTTGGGTGTTGTTTTTACAACATTATTTGCGCTGGGTGTTATATTGATTACTGTCTGGGCAGACCATGTAGATCTCGATGCAGACTGTGTTTTATATGGAGAAATCGCTTTTGTTCCCCTTACAGAAAAGATGTCTTTAGCGGGGGTGGTTATTGCGCCTGTCCCTGTTGTGCGCATGGCTATAGTCTTGATGACTCTTATCGCCTGTATTGCTTATTTTTATAAAGAATTACTAGTTACTTCATTTGACCCTGTTTTGGCAAATACACTAGGTATTCGTTCGTGGATTTTCCACTATGGATTAATGATAGCGCTCTCTATTACTATTGTTGGGGCCTTTGAATCTGTTGGCGCTATTTTAGTGATCGCGATGCTTATTTTTCCTGGAGCAACAGCATCTCTGTTATTTCAGCGTTTGCCGGCAGTTCTTATTGCATCTGTAGTATTTAGTTTTTTATACGCAATAGGAGGGCTTCATCTTGCCTTATGGCTTAATTGCTCCATCGCGGGTGCGATGGCTGTTGTTGGTATGCTTTTGTTTTGTTGTGTGTGGATAGGAGTTTTATTCGTTCGCGAATATCTTCATTTCAAGAACAAATTGTGTGCTAAAGAGAAGACAGTCTTCAGCTAGCTGTTGGTTTATAATGAGAAGGCCTTTTGGGCCATGTTTACTGTTGGCTGCGGGGACTTTTAAAGGGACTCTACAAGCGTATTAATGTTGTGCTTCATCATTCCACTCCAAGAGCCAAGGTCATAGGTTTCTCCGTCGGGGCCTGTTTCCATGTCTCCTGGTGTCCCTAGCGCATCTGAGAAAAGCTCTCCCCCAATAGATGCCCCAGAGTCTTGACTGATTCGTTCTATGGTCGATGGGGATACGCTGCTCTCCACGAAAATAGCCTTTATTTGACGTTTTTTTATGAAGTCGACGGTGCTGGTGACATCGGCTAAGCCAGCTTCACTAACCGTGGATATTCCTTGGACCCCTATTACTTCAAAGCCATAGGCTCGGCCAAAATAGTTGTAAGCGTCATGACTGGTTACTAGGACACGCTTTCTTTTCGGTAATTCTGCTAGGCGTTTTTCAGCCCAAGTATTGACTTGTTCATAGCGTTTTTTAAGTGCAGCTCCTCGATTTTGAAAAGTTTCTGCAAGCTCTGGTTTTTGTAAGCTTAATCCCTCAATCACAACATCGACACATTGAGCCCATAGTTGCGGATCAAACCATACGTGAGGATCCCAATGCCCATTCATTTCAGGGGGGGCTAATAATTCGCTTTCAGGAATGTTTCGTGTTACAGGGTATAGACGCGCCCCTTCGGTTGAAAGTTTATTGAACACATCCCCCATGCGGCCCTCGAGCATTAAGCCATTGTAAAAAATTACATCAGCTTCATGAAGCTTAATTACATCTAGAGCTGAGGCTTTGTAAAGATGCGGATCTACGGAGGGCCCCATGAGTGCAGTAATTGTAATGTGCTCACCACCAACAGAGCGTACCATATCTTCAATTAGTGTTGTTGTAGCAACAACATTAGGTTTTTCGGAGCGTTGGACTTCCGGTTTACAGCCTATAAGAACAAGAAGCGTAAGATAAAAAGCTGAAAAAAAAAGTTTTTTGCTAAGCATGGAGAGTTAAAAATAATGAGGCTTATTTTGAATTGTCAAAATATTTTTTTTGAAAGAATGCTTTACCTGGATCTTTTTTTAATAAATACATAAGGTATTACAAATGAAAGCTGAACCAACTCTAGCCACTGAAAATTATGTTAAGAAGCTTTTTTTGTTAGCAGAAGAAAGGGAGGGGCCCTGTGTGCCAATGGGTGTTTTAGCTGAATCCCTTGGAGTGGCTGCTGGCACTATCACGACGATGGTTAAGCGTATGGATGCTGCGGGTTGGGTAGTTTATACGCCTCGTGTTGGAGTTTCGTTAACTGCCGAAGGCCGTAAGCTAGCCCTTAAGGTTATTCGTCGTCATCGCTTAATTGAGTCCTTGCTTGTCGATATTCTTGGAATGGATTGGGGGGAGATTCATGACGAAGCTGAGAGACTTGAGCATGTTATTTCAGACAATGTATTGAGTCATATTGACATAGCTTTGAAGCATCCTGCCGTAGACCCCCATGGGGATCCTATCCCTTCATTGACAGGGAAATGGAAGTCACCTCGGCATCCGGTTCTTCATAAATGTGTTTCGGGTGATCGTATTCGTGTTGTTCAGGTTAAAAAACAAACACCCCGCTTTTTGGCTTTTTGCCAAAATAAAGGCCTGCGTCCAGGTATGGTTTTCACTGTGGTTAATGCAGATCCTATTGCAGATGCATTTTCTTTGAAAGATGAGAGTGGTAGAGTGTTTATTTTAGGGGGCACTGCAGCAAGTAAGCTCACTGTAGAGTTAATGCCTTAACCTCTTGACGCTTTAATCCAAAGGCCTTAGGGTAGAGCTATGCCTCGATATCTATGGGTATACATCTTGTTTACTTGTGCTTTTCCTGTGCTTGGGCAAGCCCGCATTGGCGAGCACTTAAACGAAATTAAACAACGCCTCGGAAAACATCTCACTTACGATAAAGTAAGGCATAAAGCCATTTGGTCTCTTGGCAAAAATCGTAGTGTTTACTACGTTGTAGAGGTAGACAGTAAGCAAATAAGTGTTGCTGAGCGCTTAAAGCCTGCGCCTGGCCACACACTCAAGCAAGAGTACGTGAAGCAGTTTGTTGATAAGCAACTGAGCCAACTTGAGGCGATGGCAAAAGATCCCTCGGATCTCTCTATGCAGACATGGCCTGAAGGCTCTGTAATTCCTTTTGGTGGGCAAGGTTTTGTTGTGCCTCGTAGGGGCGTTGGGTTTCTTTTCCCCAAGCTTCATGTTTTAATGGTTGCAGATTATGGAAGTAACCCATCCGTCTCTATCATTACCCTTAACTGGGTGGAGACCGAAGGGCGCCGAGGGGTTTCTAGTCCCCAAGAGATTTTAGATTTTTAGTGTTATCTTCGTCTGCGAGCGCTTCCAGTGTTTCGTCGAGCGCGCTTGGTTGGCTGTCTTTCAATGCGTGGCATACTGCGATAGGGAAAACCTTCTAGCACGCGCTGCTCAATCGGGGAGTCAATAAGCATTTCAATATTTTTGAGGTAATGAAATTCTTCAGATGAAAATAGTGTGTAAGCCTTCCCCTCACGTGCAGCTCGCCCGGTTCTTCCAATGCGATGAACATAGTCTTCAGCGTTGTGAGGTACGTTGTAGTTAATAACTAGCTCTATTCCGGAGACATCCAGTCCGCGCGAAGCAATGTCTGTTGCTACTAGCAAAGAGTATTTCCCTTGTTTGAATCCATCAAGGGCTTTTTGTCGTTCAGACTGTTTGCGGTCGGCATGGAGCGCGGCAACATTAAACTGATATTCTGCAAGCCATCGTGTTAAGCGATCGGCTTCTTCTTTCGTTTTGCAAAAAACAAGGGCGCTTTGAGGGCACTCTTGTTTAATTAGTTGAACGAGCAAATCAAATTTTTGGATCGCATGAATAGGATAAATGCAGTGCTCAATTGTTTTTGCGGGCGCTTGACGTTGTCCTATGGTTAACTCTTTGGGCTCATTCAGCGCCCAGCGAGCAAACTGCCGAATTTTTTCAGGCATTGTTGCTGAGAAAAAGAGCGTTTGACGCTTTTGGGGACAGAAAGAAAAGATGGCCTTTACTTCATCGATGAAGCCCATATCGAGCATGCGATCAACTTCATCGAGTACGAGTATTTCAAGTTTATCGAGATGTGCAGTTTCTTGGCTTAAATGGTCGAGTAAGCGGCCTGGTGTTGCGATAACAACATCTGCAGTTTCTAGCTCTTGGCGCTGTTTTCCATAACGAACGCCTCCATGTATCAGGGCAATGGATAGATTTAGATGCTGGTTGAATTGGCAAAAATTATCATAAACCTGTTTTGCAAGTTCGCGCGTAGGCTCTAATATTAGGCAACGCAATTGACGCTTAGGCTTTCTCAGTAGTGTTAGTACAGGCAGAGCAAAAGCCGCCGTTTTTCCTGTTCCGGTTTGAGATGAGGCGATAATGTCCTGACATTCTAAAATGATAGGGATTGCCCTAGCCTGGACCTCTGTGGGGGTTTCGTAGCCACATTCTGTAATGACACGTTCGATTTCAGGCAGAAGCCCTAGCGTATTAAAGGTCGACATAAGTTAAAGCAGATCCAATATGCATGATGAAAGCTTCTAAAGAAGATTAACCCTCTTAGCAAGCCATGAAGCATAGATTCTTGTATCGCGGTCGTATGGCGCCTTCTCCAAGTGGTTATTTGCATTTGGGGCATGTGGCTACTTTTTTGTGTGCGCGTAAACGTGCAGGAGACGGTGTGTTGATTTTACGCAACGATGATCTGGATCCTCATCGTTCTCAGGGCCGGTTCGTAGATGCATTTCTGGAGGATTTGAAATGGCTGGGTATTCGTTGGGACGAAGGGCCTGATATTGGTGGGCCTTTTGAGCCATATAGCCAGAGTCAACGGCGAAGCTTTTATTTAGATGCTTGGCAAGTGCTTAAGGCAGGCAATTTTATTTATCCGTGCCCTCATTCAAGGAAAGATATTCAGCATGTTGCCGAAGCCCCTCATGGGTCGGCTTCGATTTTCCCTGTTACTTTACGTAGCCATCCAGAGGCAGGGTCGGCGTATACGAGCCCTGAGGGAATTAATTGGCGCTTTCGAGTGCCCGATGGAGAAAGTATTATTTTTGATGACGAGCGTTTAGGCCCTCAGTCTTACCTTGCTGGTAAAGATTTTGGGGATTTCGTGCTCTGGAATCGTGATAATATTCCTGCTTATGAGCTTGCTGCTGTTTGTGATGATCATGCGATGAATATCACGGAAATTGTTAGGGCAGAAGACCTTTTGGTTTCTACGGCAAGGCAGATCCTGCTTTATAGAGCCTTAGGGTGGGTGCTGCCTGCCTTCTTTCATACTCCACTTGTGTGTGACAACTTTGGCGAGCGTCTGGCCAAAAGGCATGATGCACTGAGTATTCGAATTCTTCGTGAACGAGGGCATTCGCCAGAATCAGTGTTGAAGATGGCTGAAGCGTATATATCAGATTCAGTTTAGCTTAAGGTTGCATTTGCTTGATTACCTTTAGAAATGCTGGGACAACGGTTTTTAGTTTTGTTGGTCCAATGCCTGGAAGTTCTGCTGCTTCATCCAGGGTTAGGGGTTTTCTTGATGCAAGATGTCGTAGCGGGTGATTCGGTAAAATGGCGTAGACCGGTACGTGCCGTGCCTGGGCAAGCATTTGGCGTTTTGCACGCAGTGCTTCGTAAAGGTTTTCATCAAAGTTTTCTGGGATTTCTGCGGGCACAGTGGCGCGTGTGCTTTCGTGGCGTGCATTGGTTTTGTGCCGTTCAGGCCAAGCGAGCCGATATCGCAATTGTCCCTTCATTGCAAGTGTACCATCTGTAGTCAGTGTAATCAGGTCATAGCCGTTGCGGTTGATGGTTTGGACAAGGCCACTTTGTTCAAGTTCTCCTAAAAGCGCTAAGAGGTAAGCTTCACTTTCCTGCTTAAGTAATCCATAGGTCGAAAGCTGATCGAGTCTTGCCTCGAGAATGGCTGCATTACGACTGCCCCTTAAGGCTTCTACGGCTCGCTTTTTTCCAAATCGAGGAATCCATGCTCCCCCATTGCTTCGAAATGACATGCGGGCAATGCCACTTAAGACTTTTTGAACCAGGATAAGCTCGTCATCGTTAGGAATTCTGGGAGGTGTTTTGCACAAAGAACGCGTTTTAGCTGCGGGTGTTTGGACAAGGCCTCGGCTTGGGTTTTTGCAATAATCACATTGTTTGCACGGGCTTGAGTTTGCTTCACCAAAATACTCTAAAATCCATGCTTGCCGACAGTTTGGCGTTTCAGCATACCGAATTACGGCTTCTAGCTTATTGCGATCACGGCGCTCTTTTTCTCGTAAGGCTTCATCATCAATGGAAAGATCCTGAGGGAGTTTATGAGGCTGGAGGAGTCGTGTCCCCTTGATGCGCATGCCAGCAATGTTAAATCGCTCGATAAATCGCAATCGGGAGAGTATAGACAAGGATGCGCTTACCGCCATGGGATTACTGGACGCTCCCATGCGTTCTGTGACTTCATCGATACTTAGGTGGATTTCATTTTGAGTGTTGGCGGCATCAAGTAATGTTTGGTAAACTCTCATGATGAAGCTTTTAAGAGGATTGCTGCCCTCAATGAAAAACTCTTGGATACGCTTATCCCGGTAACTGTAGAGAAGCTCACAAGTCGCTTTATTTCCATCTCGACCTGCACGCCCTGCTTCTTGGTAGTAGGCTTCTATGCTGCCAGGCATTTGAAAATGGGCAATAAAACGCAGGTCAGAACGATCAATCCCCATTCCAAATGCATTTGTTGCGACAGCCACGTCGACGCTTCTAAGGGTAAATTTATTTTGGGCTTCTTTTCGAGCTTCATCACTCATGCCTCCATGGTAGCTGACATATGTAATATCCCATTCATCAAGGCGTTCTGAAACAGCCTCAACCTGTTTTCTGGTTGCACAATAGATGATGCCGGTTTTGTGGGTTTCAATTAAGTGACTAAGTCGGGCATATTTTTCTGCATCTTTACGCAATCGTGTGATGCTAAATTCAAGATTAGGCCTTGCAAAGCCCGTGACAAAGGTTTGAGGGGATTCGAGCCCCAAGTTTCGGCAGATGTCCTCACGTACTTCTGGGGTTGCTGTGGCCGTAAAAGCCCCTATAATAGGGGTTCCTAATGCATCGATGGCCTGTTTAAGTCGAAGATAGTCGGGCCGAAAGTCATGACCCCATTGGGATATACAGTGAGCCTCGTCGATGGCAAAAAAAGGGACCTCTATTTCTCTAAGTGCTTGTAGAAAAGCAGGATGCTTGAACCTTTCGGGGGCTACGTAAAGGATTTTGTACTGTCTACCCCTAAGTTCAGCAATCCGCATATTTTGCTCCTGGGGAGTTAGTGTGCTGTTAATAAAGCTTGCAGGGATTCGACGGGCTTTTAGGGCTTCAACTTGGTCTTGCATTAAAGAAATAAGGGGGGATACGACTATAGTTGTTCCCGAAAAGATCAGTGCGGGGAGTTGATAGCATAGAGACTTTCCGCCCCCTGTTGGCATGATGACAAGGGTGTTTTTCCCTGCTAAAATGGCTTCGATGATGTTTTTTTGGCTCGATCGAAAGTCTGAGTGACCAAAGAAGCGCTTTAGAGTGTCTTGTGGAGGGGGATTTTTTAAAACATCCTTACTATCAATCGGTTCCATTGTTTTTAGTATTGGGGGATGGACGGGTCGACTGTGGTAGACCACGCATGGATGCCTCCATGAAGGTTCTTTGCATCAAATCCTGCGGTAATAAGGTACTCTGTTATGGCCCGGCTTCGACCCCCGTGATGACAGTAGCAGAGAATGGCCCTTTCCTTGGGGAGTGTTTCGATTTGTGCAGGCACTTCGTTCATGGGAATGTTTACTGAACCTTTAATTTTGCAGAGAGAAACTTCAGTTTGTTCCCGCACATCAAGGAGATAGGGTGGGTTGTTGCTATCTAGGGCAAGTTTAGCATCCTTGGGGCTTATTTCGATAGAATCAGCAGATATATCCATACTTAAAAGGATTCAATGAAAGGGCCATGACTGTCAAGTACAGGCCAATCAAGCAGGCAAAATTAGCTAGATTTGTATGAGAAAAGTTTGCTTACTCCCTGAAGTTAACTATGATGAGATCCCTGCCCTTATGAGTAACACTTTTCTTAATTTTGATCGATCCCTTCAAAAAATGGATATCATGATGGCGACGGGGACTGACCTAGCCACAGGGAGTGAAGCAGGTTCCATAGGTCAAGATATAGGGTCTGTCATTGCCGAATGGAGTGATAAGCTAAATGCTGATTTAGAGAATTGGTATAATGATACTGAAGAAATCCAAGCTTTGCTCGATAGTGCAAAGTCTGTAGTAGGAGAGATGAAGGGCATTTATCAGGCTCTCCAGAACTACCCGCCGTCTCAGGGTGGTCAGTTGTATTTTAATTCTCAGCAGTATAATCAAATATTCAGTGCAATGGCTGCTTTAGGCATTCCTCAGTCTCAATGGGTTATGGGGACACTCACTTCCGATGGAAACCAGTACCATATTTCTGCAGCGGATTTGCAGCAAGATTTTGATCTTATGATAGAATATCTGAGGATGGATGCACCTCAGTTCATGAATACAATCTCTTCATTGCAGCAAGGTATGACGAAAGACATGCTTTCTATCATGTATGACATTACTGCTATTAAACAAAACCAGCAAACGCTTTCGGGTATATGGTCTGCACTTAAACAAATGGCACAGGTAGTTGAAGGTAATATTCAATAAGTTTAATGGCTAAATCTCCAAAAGCCCAGGAGATGTTTGTTGTGCCGGTGTGTTTGCATGAAGCAAATGGCATCATCAATTGAAGGTAATATTTGAAGGATTTTTATCGAAGGCGCTCTTTATTAATGGATTGCATGATCTATTTCCTTTTTTATAATGGCTAGTGATTTTCGATGAGCAATTTTTTAAATATTTCGGGTGATGCCATTCTTTCTAAATGGCATACAATGAGCGCTCAATTGGTTGAGCAGGTGCCGCAAGACGCTAGCAGCGAAGCAGGACAGATAGGTCTGGATATTGCTTCTGTTATTGGTCAGTGGGAAGATCAGTTGAATAGTGATCTTCAAAACTGGTATGACACAACACAGCAAATGAGCACTATGATCGATAATGCGCAATATGTCGTGCATGAGGTTAAGGCTTTTTACACAGCTTTGCAGAATTATCCTGATGGAATGGAGCTCAATACAACGAATTACGATCGTTTAACGAGTGTGATGACGCGCATGGGAATACCGCAGAGCCAGTGGGCCCAGGTTAGTTATCAAAATGGCTATTACTATTTTTCTGCAACGGATATGCAGCAAGAGATGGATGTTCTTGTTGAGTATGCCAAGATGGATTCGAGCAAATTTCAAAACGACTTTTCTCAGTTGCAGCAACAAACCTCTAAAGAAATGCTTGCTGTTATGTATGATACAACAGCGATCAAGCAAAACCAGCAGGCTCTTTCCGGTTTGTGGTCTGCGCTTAAGCAAATGGCTCAAAACATAGAGCAAAACATATAGCAGCTGGTTGAGATAGTTTCTTTCTGGAATGAATTTGCCAAAAGCGATGTTATTGGTACCCTGTTAAGAGCATTTTTTTGTATTTATGATCTTCAGCCCCTTACACCCATTTGCCTCGTGTTTCCCTATTGCTCTTGCGGTCTTAGTTCCGCTTGTCATGCTTATTATGCTTTGGCCTCTTAAGCGGGAATTTTGGCCTGGTAGTGTATGGGTCGTTGCATTTTTGCTCCAAGCCCTCGCTTTAGGCGCAACCTACGCTACGGAAAAGCTTGCCTACGAAGATGCAAAGCAAATGGAGTCTATTCAAAATACAGCACTACCTGTGGATGACGTTGCTGAGCATGTAGCTTGGGGTACACGACTATTTTGGTGTTATGCCGGTGGGCTTGTTTTGTCGTTTCTTGCCCTTATGCTGTCTTATGTGCACGGGTTGCGTGTAGTAGCTTTTATTGGAGCATTGGTCGCTATTGTGCCAGCCTTTATGAGTGCTTATACAGGAGCCAAGCTTATTTTTCACAATCCATCTATGCGTATTTACCACGAAGAGCCTGCCAAAGAAAAGGTTGATAGTGTGGAGTACTTGGGGCCTGCACCTGTTCAACCATCAACGTCTGTTAATAATACGCCTGTTCAATAGAAATCTTTGAGTGCTGCTTCTAGGCTGGGAACTAGATGTTCAGTATAATGCTTTTCAATTAAGTGCAGGTCATCGTTATGAGGCTCAATAGCACAAAATTCCCCATAGCGAACGCCAGGAATAAAGTTAAGGCTGTGATTTAGGATTTCGTCCTTGATGTTGACATAGAGCACCCAGTCTACATGAGGGTTTCCTTCATGTAGGCTTTCAATTAAGTTTTGGTAGTGTGTGCCTAGTTTAGGGGCATTAAAAGCAATAGCTCGACGCTGCGTCATGACACCTATGAATCCAGCGAGACCTCCTCCCAGTGAAATGCCTGTGAACTCGATGTCCCATTCCTCGTAAGCTGTGATAAGTATTTCTGCCCACTCGAGTGCAAGGTCATAAGCTTCTGAAGGTAGGCCAATGCCTTGAGCACCATTGGTGACCCAGTTGATGGCGCTGCGAAGCGTTTCCCTTTTAGCATCAGGCTCAGTTCCTTGGAAAGCTACAATTAAGCGCTTTTCATAAAGGGGTTGATAGATCCGTGCATTGAGCCCGAATCCCTTGAGTAATTGAATATTTTGACCATTTTTTTCGTGAACAAAGTATTTTTGAAGAGCTCGAGGAAGCTCCAGATAGGATAGGATTTGGTAGCCTTCAAGTTGTGCGTCTCCTGCTGCTTTGGACCCATTAGCTTCGACAAGGGCCGCGTATTCAAGAGCAATTTCAATTTGCTCTTTACGACAGTCAGGTATTTTTACCGAAGCAAAGGCAGGCACCTGTTGTCCTGAGTCATAATGCCCGCCCTGGAGTTCGTTGTGGAGTCTAAGCAATCCTTCTGCTAGGCTTAGCGTAGTGCTGATTGTTTCTTGATTGTCTTCGATGAACGCTATTCCTTTGGAGAAATAGATATCTGTCCAATGAGGGTTGTTAGCATTGGTTGTTTCATGCTGTGCGACATTTTTGAGGGCATTAATTCCTGCCTCGCCCAGGGTATCGAATAGTTGAGGATTGTTTTTATACTCTCTAACGAATGTTTTTTTTGCTGAGTGGAACAGCTCCCACAGAGAATTATCTTTATCCTCGGAAGCTTGTAAGCTCAATGGACTAAAGATTACAACAAGAAGGCTGTGTTTAAAGAAGTGGAGATAATATTTTCTAGATTTCATCGCATGAAAATTTTACAGAACCTCTTATAGGACAATGCTTAGAAGGAAGGGTTCCTTAGTTATTTTCAATAAAAGCTAAAATATTGGCCGCAACGGTACTGCTTGAGTGTAGCTTTACAGGAGAGGATGAACCTCCTTGCCGTGGTATATCGCATTGGTAGCCAAGTTTTTTTCCTGGAAGCCAAGGGGTTGCTCTATTGAGGAGTTCTCCTTCAATGTGGACGTGTACAATGGGAGGATCAAAGTGGTTATGAACTGCTTCAGGATTTTCGAGAAAAATGCGATCGAGGGAGCAATCTGCAAGATTTGGATCGTTGAAGCAAAAAGCTTTTAATCTTAGGGCAGCTCCTGAAAATGCTGCAAGTCCACCACCAAGTGAATGCCCTGTACATTCAATTGTATCTTCAGGAAAAGCATGCATAAGTGCATAGGTTATTAAATAGGCAAATTCATAAGCAAGCGAACACCCACCCCCTCCTTGCCATATGTTTGTTGAAATGTTTTGGAGCATGCGATCTGTGTTATTGAAGATGTCATAGTCGGTCCCTCGGAAGGCGAGGATTAAGCACGGTTCATGGTTGTTTTTAAATATTCGCGCACGCACACCGAAGCCCTCTAAGGCAAGTTTTAGGTTGGGTGTGTTATCCTCAATGCGGTCTTCAAGGCTGACAACTCTGCCTGTATCATGGTTTGTTTCGTTGAAAAAATACTGAAGAAAAACCTCAGGACTATCATGGGCTATTGTTTGAAGTGTTTTTAGAAGCTCATTGCGCTCTGAATGAACAAGGAGAAGATTATCTATAGCGAAAGGCTCTAACTGTTCATCTATTGCTTCCAAATCTTCTGGACTAATTTCTGTAGTCTTAAAAATATTTAATATAGAAAAGTTTGGTACATTGATTTCGCTTGCGTCTTGAAGTGTATTTGCCTCAACGATTTTAGCGTATGTTGCAGCCTCCTGAACAAGCTCAAGCGGGCAATCAGGGAGATCACGTTTTACGATTTTTTTGTACTCGTATTCGACCTTTTCGCCGAAGTTCTTCCCTTTGGTTTCAATGGAGTGAGCGAAGTTTTTGGCTTCTTTTTCGACTTTTTGCAATAGTCGCTTGAATCTTGAAGATGCTTGAGCTTCAGGTCCTATGATGAAGCTTAAGCCAACAAGGGCGCTGACAAGTGTTATGCGAATGATTGTATGCATGGAGCCATTTTGCTCAAAAACGGATTTTGAGCAACTTCTTCTTTTGCCATTTATTATGTCAAAGTGCTATGGGTGAAGATGGGTAGGCGTTGTCATAGCTGTGATTGTCAAGAAATGCACTTTGAAGTTTGGGTGATAACTTGTTGTTTAGACTGTTCGGATTATAGGTGATTTGGTAAATGCAGCCTGCTGTTGGGTCGGAGACAAGTAAGGAGCCATCGGGACACATTAAAATATCTGTGGGTCTTCCTAGAACCTGGTTGCCGAAGCCGAGCCAACCCTTGGCAAAGGGGCGATAGTTGCTGGCGGAGTTCCCTTGAATGTCGACTACAGTGATGCGATAACCACTGATTCGGTAATCTCGAGTGGAGCCTCCTTCGCAGATGAAAGCTACATTTT
>MDTG01171301.1_pt1:0-57500 | contig 104193 bp, 93 predicted proteins | sample 811421 | NCBI WGS metagenome assembly MDTG01 (sample SAMN05326645, study PRJNA326480) | marine metagenome | isolation source: seawater | place: Pacific Ocean: South East | collected 2011 | reverse complement strand
TGTCGCCAGGTTTATGATCCGCATTTTCTTGATCGAAAGTGCGGATCTTTTTTTTGCATGGACTCAAGGGTTGTCAATTTATACGTCTTTGCTTAGGCTGTATTAAAATGCTTAAAGATACCTTTCAGGATGCCAAGGCTCGCCTATCTCTGCGTGGTCTATTTAAAAAACGAGTAAGCCCTGGGTCTTCACCTGGTATTGAGGGTTTAGAGGGTATTCATAGCCCTCCTGTGAGCGATGAAGTTTCTATTGAGTGTATTGATTACAATAGGGAGCAATGTATTTCTACAAATGTAGATAATGTTGAAGCTTTTTTGAAAAAACCACGACCAAACTGGAGTCAAGTGCGTTGGCTACACGTTGTTGGTGTGCATCCTTATGTTGTCTACAGATTACAACAATATTTTTCTTTGCACACATTAGCGGCTGAAGATGTGCTTAATAACAGTCAACGGCCAAAGGTTGAGATTTACGATGACTCGCTTTTTATGGTCTTGCGAATGCTTTCTTTGCAAAATGATATACCAACGCATCAGCAACTTAGCATTTTCTTTTTAAAAGATACGGTTATTACTTTTCAAGAAGCCAAAAGTGATGCTTGGGATCCCATTCGAAGACGTATGACAGGTGAGAATTCTAGATTTAGAACCTATGGGGCAGGTTATCTTGTCTATGCCTTAATGGATTCCGTTGTGGACCATTTGTTCCCTGTCTTGGATTATTATGGAGAAAAAATGACACTGCTCGAAGAGCAGGTGATTGAGGCGTATAAGCCTCATAGCCAAAAACAACTTTATGCTATTAAGCGAGAGCTTGTTTTTTTGCGGCGCGTCATTTGGCCATTACGCGACCTTGTGAACGTACTCCTTCGTGATGAGTCTAGGCTCTTCACAAAACAAGTGCGTACATTTATCAGAGACATTTACGATCATACCATTCAGGTTATTGATGTAGTTGAATCCTTTAGAGAGACTGCAGGTAGTTTGCACGAACTTTACATGTCCGTTCAGTCTAATCGAATGAACGAAATCATGAAAGTGCTTACAGTTCTCGCGAGTTTCTTTATTCCTATCACCTTTGTTGCTGGTGTCTTCGGGATGAATTTTCAATATATGCCAGAACTTCATTGGAAATACGGGTACCCTTTGTTTTGGGTGATTTGTGGATGCAGTGTGGGTTGCCTTTACTTTTACTTTCGAAAGAAACAGTGGATTGGTCGAGAGTAGGTGTGTGTGGTGCTGTTTTGATCGAAACTTTTCGAAGACCGATTAAATGACCTAAAGGAAGCGATACTTACAGGTTAGAGTATGCATAAAGAATTTATTTCTGAGGAGTTTTTTCGAAGATATCTTCAATAAAAAAGCATTCGAGCCCAAGCTGGCCCCAGCGATTTTCAGCAATTTCTTTTGCGGTTATTTCATCGTTGTTTGCCATGTTAGGGTCGGCACCCATCAGTGTTAATGCGTGAATGATTGGTTTTGCAAGATTTACGTTTAGAGCTGCTAGAATAGCAATGTGTAAGGGAGTATTGCCATCACTGTCTTGGATGTTAAAATCGGCACCCCACTTAGCCATTAGTGTAATGCTGCTTACTGTTATTTTTTCGTAGGCATCTTCCTCAAAAAAAGGGCTCTGAGTGACGGGCCAAATGACGCCATAGTGCAGAGGTGTTTTCCCAAAAACGTCTTGTGCATCAAAGAAGGCCCCAGCTTCAAGAAGCCTTTGGACAACTTGATTGTGACTTTTGGGTTTTTGCGTGTGTGGAGAAAATGCCCAGTGTAGCGGAGTTTGTCCATAAAGATTGGGCTTATTGACGTTTGCATGGAAAAGTAGCATATGGTCTACAATGTTTATTTGGCTGTAGTAGGCCCCCCAATGAAGTGCAGTTTCTTGGCAGGCATTTTCTTCTTGGGGGTTGCCATTATTATCCAGTATCTTAAGGACTTCAGCAGCATGGCAATGTTGAGCTGCCCAAATAAGTTCAGGCGTGCCCCAATCTGTTTTTTGCTGAAGGGTGCACAATAATTCTTGAAGCATTGCGTGCGCAATAGTGTGAATTCCGAAAAAGATAAGAAGGGTGTAAAGCTGTCTCATGAGGCTTAATGATAAGCCAATTCTACCTTTTGATGGGCCCGAGGCAATGGGCAAATGATGTATGAGTTGTTTTTGTATGTTTCTTTTTATGAGTAGCTTATGATTGTTTGTTGTGTAACTGCTTATAGGTGAGCGTCCTAGGGCTTTGGGTTGTTTATTTTGAGCGTAGTGATTGATTGAACCTCTTTTTTAGAGTGTTTCAGTTTATTGGGGTTAGTAGGGTCTAGGGCCTGTGGTAGACCACAATCTGATTATTTTTATCTATATGATAATGAATTGATTGCGTTTTTTTGTGGATGTGGTCGACCACGTTTAGCTTGAATCATTAAGTGAGGCTGAAGGGGCGCAAAGTCTTTCAGTATTGACTGGATAATACAAATTATTACCTTAGGGCTACTGGATTAAAAATTAGCACATTAATAAATAGCTGGATAAGATGGGAAAAGATTTGCTGAGGGCTTTATTGCTTGGCGTCTCTGTATGGGTAGGCGCTTGGGAACTTGTTTTTGCAGGGGAAAATGAGGTGGGTGTCGATGGCGTTTTAACCAAAGAAGAAGAACCCGAGCCTGATGATCAGCAGGAGGTTAATCCTGTGGAGCTTCTTCCCGAGGAAATGTGGGTTCAACTTTTAAAGTATTTAGGCCTTAAGGATTGGGCGCTTATGGCTCGAGTACACCCTGTGTTTTTGAGCATTGTACAGGGCGAGGAATTTTTAGGCCCTCGAGAAATATGGGAGCGATACAAGCAAATCCCAAAAGGATTTTTCGAATGGGATGTGGATGCGCGACTTTTTGCAGCGGCAAAGCTTAATTTATGGCATTTTGCCCAGCAAGCTTTGAATCGTGGGGTCAGGGTAGATGCGGTTAACTTCGATGATCGATGGAATACAGCTTTACATTATGCTGCTAAAGCGGGCAGTATTTATGCTGCAATGATGCTACTTAAGCATGGGGCCAGTATAGATGCAGCTAATTCGTTGGGTAACACGCCGTTGCACGAAGCTGCAATTTCGGGAAATCTAGAGGCAGCCAAATTTTTGTTGGAGCAAGGTGCGAATAGAGATGCTTTGAATAGTCGGCGCTATAGTGCTCTACATTTGGCAGCGCAGTGTGGGAGTGCTGTTATTGTTCGCTTGCTGCTTGAATGGGGTGCTGCTGTAGATAGTTTGGGCGGTCATAATGCAACGCCGATGCTTTTGGCTGCAAGAGCTGGGCGAAGTGATGTTGTTGCTGTACTGATCGAATATGGTGCTGGTTTGCGGTTTCTTGATTATCAAGAAAGATCCGTTGTTCGCTTGGCTGCTGAAAGTGGAAATGCAAGGACTTTACAACAGATCATTAATGCAGGGGTGCAGCCAGAACCCAATGAGATGATATACTGTTTACGTTCTGCGGTCTCTTTTAGAGATGACAAAATTATTTGCATATTGCTTCAATTGCGTCCTGACGTGGCTATTGCTAGGGTTGCTCTTCAATCTATAAGGCAGTGGAATGCCTCGATAGGTGATGATGAGCCTGAGCCACATGAACATTTGCTTGAAGCTTATGTTCAGGCGCAAATGTTGATAGGTAGCGAGCTTCTTGTGAGGTGCCAAGTTCCTGAAGAAGCTAGAAAGTAGTCTTTAGAAGTGCTCGACAGGGCGCCAGTTTTGGGTTTCGATGGAGCCTATAATACTATGTTTCAAAATTCTATCATTGCCGTAACGGGAGCGAGTTCTGGCCTTGGGCGTGCCCTAGCGATCGAGCTGGGTGCACAAGGAGCCGAGTTGCTTTTATTCGGGAGGTCAGAAGAGCGTCTCGAAGAGACGCGGGCACGCATTGTTGGCGCGCATTCAGTGACATGCATTGCTTGTGACTTGGGTTCTGCTGAAAGTATTGCAAGTGCGGGTGCTGCTATGCAAAAAGCTTTCCCTAGAATGGATGCACTCGTACATTGTGCTGCAGGATGGCTGGATGGCCCGATGGAGTCTGCAGATCCGCAGGCGGTTCAAGATTTAATTCACCCAATAGTTTCAGGAACTTTTTTAATGATTCAGGGCCTGCTTCCTTTGTTAAAAAAATCTGACCGGGCGCATATTGTGAATATTCTTTCCACCGCTGGTTCGCTTTATTACCCCATTTCTTCAGGTATGGCCGCTTACCACGCTGCTAAGTGGGGGCAGGCGGGCTTGACGGAGGCTTTGCGAGAAGAGTTTAAGTCTGATAATATTCGTATAACAGGCCTTTATCCAGGCTACTTTACAGAGGCAGGAGGTTGTGGAGCTCTTGCGCAAGCTTCGGTTGTTGACGGGATTATATATGCGCTCAGGCAACCTAGTACTGTTTCGGTCGACAATCTTGCTATAACAGCCGTAGAGTCTAAGTCTTCATGAATGCACCGAAGTCCTTTGTTCCCGAGCCGTTTGACTATCACGAAGAAATCGAAATTGCGATAGACACACTGACGAACTTGGGCGTTGGCTTAGGCCGCGTTGATAGTTGGGTTGTGATGGTTCCTTTTGCTCTTCCTGGCGAGCGAGTGCGGGCCCGGGTGTTTCGCAATTACAAAAATTATTCTGAAGCAGATCTTATTGAAGTTCTTCAATCTTCGCCCAACAGAGTAGAGCCAGGTTGTAATCTTTTTGGTATTTGTGGCGGGTGCCAGTATCAGCACTTGCGCTATGAAGAACAGCTCAAGTGGAAGCAGTCTCAGGTGAAAGAACTTTTCGAAAAGGCACTAGGGCATTCTGTTGATGTGGCTCCGACGCACGCTTCGCCGCAAGAATACCATTATCGTTCGAAGTTGACACCCCATTATCCGAAGCCTCGAAAAGGAGAGGAGCTGCCCATCGGGTTTTTAAGACAAGGGCATAGAAATCGAATTGTCGATGTGCCGACGTGTCCTATCGCAATGCATAGCATTAATGAGGCCTTACCTTCGGCCAGAGAGCAGCTTGCAGCAAAGCGAAGCTCGCTCAAGAGAGGGGGGACTCTGCTTTTGCGTGCGACAAAGCAAGGTGTTACAGATAACCCAAAGGAAACGGTCTCTGAATATATCGGTGACAAAGTATTTCAATTTGAGGCGGGAAGTTTTTTTCAGAACAATCCTTATATTTTGCCGGAATTTGTGGACTATGCCGTTAAGGAAGCTAGATCTGAGGGCATTCACTATTTGATTGATGCTTATTGCGGTGTGGGCGTTTTTGCCCTGTGTGCCAGTGAGCATTTTAAGCGTTGTGCCGGCGTTGAAGTGAGTGCAAGTGCTGTCCGTTGGGCAGGCGGCAATGCGTGTATTAATGGAATTAAAAACTGTGAATTTATTTTAGGTGAAGCAGAGCATATCTTTGAGGAAGTTGACTTTCCTTCCTCGGAGACAGCGATGATTATCGATCCGCCGCGTAAGGGCTGCGATGAAGCATTTCTCAAGCAATTGATTGCTTTTGGGCCGAAGCGCTTAGTCTATGTTTCTTGTGATCCTGCAACACAAGCAAGAGACCTAACCTTTCTTGTGGGGCGGGGGTATACGATTGAGCGTATTCAACCTTTTGATCTCTTCCCTCAGACGCGACATATTGAAAACATTGTTACGCTAAGGGCAGATTAACGCCTTTTCTGCCAATTATCTGAGTTGTAATCGTTTTCGATAGCTTTGATTTTAGGTTCTTCTGCAGAAAACCTTGGGCAGTGCTTTGGGGCTAGCGCCCAGTCTTGAGCGAGGAACTGAGCAAAAATACTTAAAAAAGAATTTTTGTCTGAAATTGCAGTGCCTTGGATAGATCCTTGAATTAAAAGGCCATGGCGAGTTCTCTTTTGCGCTGCACCGGCTAGTTTTTGGTTTGTGTTTGTATCAATGATGTCAAACGGTGAAGGCGAAGGAAAGCAGGCCCTATTGTGTTTAGAGGCATCACATTTTGAGCATGGGAAAAGTTCAGCTAAAAGACCTATGCTTTGAAGGGCCTGGAGGAGGGCTTCGTGTGTCTGCTTATAGGAGCTGAGCGCACGCTCCGAATAATGAGGGTGTTGCGGTGGAATGATAAGACTGTAAGTCCAGTCATCAGTGTGATCTACAATACCTCCGCCTGTTGGGCGACGACAAAGGTCGACACTGTCAGGAGTGTCTATGCTGACATCAGTGTAGCGTTGTCTATAGCCAAAAGTACGTGACGGTTTGGCCCAACTATAATGGCGAAGCATCACAGCATTGGTTTTAGGTGCACTTTCAAGAAGTGCTGTGTCCACGGCCATATTACGCTGTGCATGGCATGCACCTACTGGCTGAATGTGCAGTTCCATTTAAGGCTTAAAGGCGCAAACAGTTGGGAATAGTTTAGCTTGATCGTAGGTGAAAGAAATTTTCTCAAATCCTGCATGCTCAAGTTGAGCGCGAACATCTTTTTCCATGCGGTAGTGTTGCCATTGGGCATTGAGGATATCGACGAAAACAAGGCGTTGTATGGGGAGGGCTTCTGGGTCAACAGCGTTCATGTCCCAGGGAGACTCTTTGTTTAACATCGGTGGTGGAGTGAGGAAGCTTGTGATAAGCATGCCGCCTGGTTTTAAAACTTTTAAAAAATGCTGATAGAGCTCTAGGATGTTCTCTTCATTAGCTTCATAGATAGTGAGACCATTACTTGTGATGAGGTCACAGGTGTTAGCAAGAGGTGTATTCCAGGCACTGCTTTGGATGAATTGAGTTTTATCAGATAGAAGGAACTTGTCAGCCGCTTGACGTGCGAAGTTGATCGCTTCGGGGTCAATATCAATACCGATGAGGTTTGCATTCGGGGCTTTAGTGAAATCAAGTCGAAAGAGATCATCCATCAACCCGCAAGGTATGGACGCTAGTGTCATTCCATCTTGTAGGAAGTCTTGGGTAATTTTTTGGAAGATTTTAAAGCGCTCTTGAGTGGCGAGTATAGTTGGTGAATGCGTGAGTATCCATCGTTCAAAGTCAGTTTGGGGCTTGCCGTGAGGGTCCAGGCCACTGGTTGCGAATAAGTCAGGATAAAGGACCATGTACTGAGTCCATAAGCCGCTAATGGCTCTATGTTTTAGTAGTTGCCGGCCGAAGCCGAAAGCAGCGAGCTCATCAACGATGGTTTCGAGCTGATCGAGGGTGGTGTTTTCGGGTATGGAGTTGTGCTTTAGTCGAGTTTTGATCAACGCAACGATGGTTTCGATAGAATCGTTGTGTGAGGCCTCGGTAATATTGCGTTGGTCCATTCTAGATAGGTTGTTCGACTTCATTGGTGGCATGGGCCATGTGTTGGGTCAATATTTAAGGGTAACTCATGGTGTCTTGTCCTCGATTTAGGGCACTTTGAGCTTGTGGACATGCCTAATAGTGCCAAAATTGTTTCAAGTTTTGTTCCATGTGTACCTTCGTGATGCAGCATTTTGATTCTAGGCCTTTCTCATTGGGCTCGCTAACCGAGTGAGTGCTTTAGCTATTATTTCTATTTTGTTGGCACTTGCGTTTTTGTGCCTCCAGAGTTGGTTAGTTGCTTGTGAAGTGAATTTTGTTCGTTTGCGGCATATTTTGCTTAAAGAGGAAGAAGCTGTGCGGATTCGCGCACATGGGTCGCTTAGGTATTTGCTTGATACAAAGCGAGACTTTTCTCTGGCCCTGCGTTTTGGTCGAGTTTGGTGCACGCTTGCTTTTGGCGTGTTTTTATTTCCTTTGTTTAAAGGTGTTTTTATTGTGTTCTCAGGAAGTTGGGGGGGGCAATTTTTGGCTCTTGCTTTGCTATTTGTAATGGTAATTGGGTGTTATTTCATTGTTGCGGTGTGGGCCCCTAGAAGTGTCGACTCGCAGCAACCAGAACGCTTTTTGGCACGATCAGCATGGCCACTGATTGGATGGTATTACATGAGTTGGCCACTGTTGACTATTATTTGTGCGTTAGGGCGAAAAGTTCTTGGTGATAGAGTTTCCAGTGTCGGTGCCTCTTTAAATCTGGCTGAAGTAGATATGCAGATTGCAGCACTTTACAGTGAAGAAAAACCTTTGTCTTCATTCGTCCGAAGTGTTTTTTCAAATGCACTTCGTATGAGCGAGCTTGAAGTGTCGGATGTCGTTTTGCCAAGAAGTCAGGTTGAGTATTTTGATCTTAATGAACCTATTGAAGAGAATATTCGTATTGCAATAGAGTCTAGCCATACTCGATTCCCGTTATGCCAGGGTGATCTCGATCGCGTGCTCGGAATTATTCATATTAAGGATTTGTTTCGAGAGAAAGCAGAACTGTCTAAAATGGATTTAAGGAAATTCCGCAGAAAGACACTGCGTATTGGAAGTGCTGAGTCTCTAGAGGATGCTTTTCAGAAATTGATTCGCAATAAAGTTCATATGGCGATTGTTATTGATGATTTTGGTGGTACTATTGGCGTACTAACACTTGAAGCCATCTTAGAAGAGCTTGTTGGAGATATCCAAGATGAATTTGATATTGAAGAATCGTGGATTACAGCTTTGAGCGCACAGCGCTATCGAGTCTCTGGGCTTGTTCCTTTGCACGATCTAGAAGAAGCTTTGGACGTATTTATCGAAAATGATGCAGTATCTACTTTTGGGGGGCTTATCACGCAAGAGCTCGGCAGGATTCCTGAAAAAGGAGAAACACTCGAATTGAATCACTTAAAAATAGTGGTTGATGAGGTTGACGAAAAGCGGGTCATATCCGCAATTGTCTCTGTTCTGCCAAAGGGTATTGTGGCTGATTAAGCGGCTACATCGCTTTCGGGCTGTTGTTGAGCTTCTTGCTCTCTTCTCTTTTCTTTTTCGAGCGTAGATTCTATTTGTTTTAATAAAGCCTGATGATCTGGGTTGTAAATATAGCGATCACTGCCAAGGAGTGTGTAGGCGCGTCTAAGAAGGTCACTGGGTGGTGCGTTAAGCGTCATGAGTTTTTCAAGATGTGGCTTTAAAGTGTCGTATTTATTGTTGGTATTGAGCTCGAGTGATACGAGCTCGATGAGCGGAAGCGGATTCTCAGGGTCTCGTTTTTGAGCACCTATCAGAATTTGGTAGGCTTGGTCGTCTCCGTTCATTTCTTGGAGTTCGTTTGAAATGAAAATAAGTCGCTCGGTGCTAAGGGTTCTGTCTTCGAGCATCTTTTTGAGATAAGCTTGAGCAATATCAGGATTACCGCTTCCTAGGTGTGCAAGTGCTCTTAGTCCATTAGTAATGCCTTGGTTTGCTCGCATCCAAGAGGCGCCTTCGTTGTCGAATTCTTCAAGGAGAGCTAAGGCTTCAGGATATTCCTGTGCTTCAATGTGCGTGTTGATCAGAGCAAAACAAAAAGGGCCCATATTAAACCCATTGTCTAGTGCTTGGGTATAAATTCTTTGAGCTAGAGGAACGTTTTGAGTTTGGCTGGCAAATAAGGCTACTTGATGCAGTTCCTGGGGCTGTTCGTTGAATTGGTTTAAGATGGCTTCTATTTCGCGCTTTTCTTCTTTTTTTTTGTCCTAATTGATTATAAATAAGGAGTAGGTCAATGCGTGGGTCTGCTTCGAGTGGGTTTTCAAGTGTTCTTAGAATGGCATAGCGTCTTGCTTTGGCTCCCTTTCCGAGCCGTTGATAAAATTGAGCTAAGTAGTCGTAAATGATATCGTTGCTTGGATAGCGATTTAAGGCGTTCTCTAAAAGCTCAATGGCGGCTTCGGGGTTTTTTTGACTCCATTCGATGTTTGCTTGTAAAATAGTACCTTCTAAGAGCCTTGTTAGTTCGTATTTATTGATCAGAGCCTCAGCCTCTTCGAAGTTATTTTCATAGTAGTAGGCCGTTGCTGAAGAGAGTGCCAGGAAGAGTTTCATGGATAAATTTTCAGGATTTTCTTTAAGGCCTTGTTGGCAAAGTTCGATAACGTCTTTATTCATGCGTTCGTCTAACAGGGCCTGAATATATGTTTGTATGTATTCAAGGTTGTCTTTTTCTGCATAGGGCATGCCATCCTGAAGCGTTTTAAGTGCTTTTTCAGGCATTAAAAGAATATCGCTGTAAAACTCAGCGAGCAATACCCTCCCTTCGAGGTTTCCTGGAGACCGAATAATGCCTGCGCGTAGATAGTAAAATGCAGAGCGGATATCTCCCTCTTCAATGAATTCTTTGCTTTTTCGAATTTGGTAGTCTCCCATTTCTTTGCGGTGGGCTTCCATTCGAAAGGGAAGGACAAGTGTTTTCCAGAAGCTAATTTCCTCAAACTCTTTGACATACTTGAAATAGCCGTAAATAGCGCTGGCCAGGCTTAGCCAACCCGCAATAACCAGGACGCTCAGTGCAATGCAGATGCGCCTCCATTGGAATTGGTAGTGAATGCTTCCATCATCTTTTCGCCTAAGTGCAGCAAAGCCAAGGAGAACGGAATTTCTTGCTTTGGGTTTTTTGTTGTGAGAATTTTTGGGCATAATCCTTAAAAGGGTATAAAATCAAAGGGGGGATGTAAGCTGTTTTGGTAATATATATCGCCTTTTTATTCGCTTAAGGGCGCAGAATCAATCCGTTTTTACTCATGATCTTGGGAAGTCATTATTGGACTTTGCTTGTTATTCTCGGGGCGTATGGCTATTTTGGGCTTGCGAGGATGTTTCATTTAGGGCTTAATCTACCTTCTGAGCAGTGCTCCTTTGACAGCTGCTCAACTAGTTTAAGCTTAAATAAACCCCCCAACTACACAACAGAACAATGAAACATTCGCTAAGAAAGCTCTTTGCTTTGGGTTCCCTTGCTTTCCTTTCTGCGCAGGGCCTCACGGCAGCACCCCTATTCACAATTGGCGACTCTGTGGACGTCTTCTTTAACGGAGGGACAGAGGTTCGCTATCAAACGAACGTCTTCTTAACGGAGACCTTAAAGCAGGACGATTGGACTTGGATCATCTCACCAGGTGCTGAAGCTCGTTATGGTCGTGGTGGCATTATGGGTATCAGCGTTGTCTTCCGTGAGGATTTTTACCTTTATGACAAAAATACCCGTTTAGACACTGCTAATGCCAACCTCTTTATTAGTTCCTACTATGATGCAGGTGGGAAAATTCGCGGTAATGCAGGTTTTTCTTTTGTCCAGGTTGACCAAAACGATGCAGACTTGCTTGTTCCTCCTGGGGCGAGTGGGCTGAGCGTTACGTCCCGAAACTTGGTAAGTCGCAACCTCTACCATTTGCCAATTGAGCTTCAGTACGATTTTTCTCCAAAGACTTACTTCGAGGGCGGCTTCGTTTTTGATGGCACCCATTACACGTCTTTTCGCCGTTTGTACGAAGATCAGTACAGCTACACAGTGCCTTTGGATGTTTTGTACCGCTATTCACCCAAGCTAGATATTGGTGCTGGATATCAATTCCGCTACACAGATTTGCAAAATCCTGATTCACCACCCGATTTTCCTGCTCGAGCTATTGATCGCTACGATCACTTCTTTTACGGTATGCTCAAAGGTGAGCTTACTGCTAAGCTTGAGGCACGGATTCGCTTGGGTGTAACTTACCACGAGCTCGACAAACAGCCAACTTTCGGCAGCAAGAGCGATACAACACTAGGAATCGATAGTCAGCTTCTTTATCAATATAGCGTAAAGCTAAGCTTTATCGGTGGTGTCAACCGAGACTTTTCAGCAGGTAGTGTTGGCCAAGGAATTCGTAACACAGGCTTTAATGTTGGCTCTAAGTATGACTTTTCAGACTATATTAGCGCTAATGCTTCTCTCGACTATACGAACTCAAAGTACATCTCCGGATCCTTATTCAATCGTAGTGATGATACTTGGAATGGTCGAGTAAGCGCCACCTATCGTCCGAATGAGTATCTCGCCTTTAATGCAGGTTTTGCTATTCAGTACAATGACTCGAATCTCGCTGGATTGAGCTACCAAAATAATATTTACAGCTTGTCCGCAACACTGCGGTATTAACGAGACGTTATTGTTCTGTTGCTAATTTAACTCTCTTTGGGCTGCCCTTTCTATCGTGGGAAAGGGCAGCTTAAAGTGGGTTTCGTAAAAAAGGGGTAAAATACTATTTAGATTACATGCATACACGATCTTTTCTCTTTGTTGTTTGGATTCTTTTTTTGGCTGGGTGTGCTTCACACACGGATATGAGTACCCAGAATTCGCTCCCGAGGACTCCTGCCTCGAAAGGGGCAAAAGCTAATTTAGGCGCCCGCCAGAATTATGTACTTCGCTCCACAGATCTGATTCAAGTCGAGGTGTTTCAAGAAGAAGATCTTTACAAAGAAGTTCGTGTAGCTGCTGACGGCATGATTGTGCTTCCCTTGATTGGGAAAGTTAAGGTCGCTGGGATGACTGTTTCAGAGGCTCAAGAAAAGATTCGAGAGCTTTACGATCAAAAGTACCTTGTTGATCCTCAAATCAATTTACTTGTGATTCAATATGCCCCTAGGCGTGTTCAGGTTTTAGGGCAAGTTAATCAGCCGGGTTATGTTATTATTCCTCCAGAAGAAGAAATGACGTTAGCTCAGGCTATTTCAGGGGCTCACGGGATGACTTTGCGTGCAGATCCTAAAAACGTTAAAATTAAGCGTGTTGCTGATGGAAAAACAAAAGTTTTTACTATTAATTTTAACGAAATTCTCCGCAATCCCGAAGCTAAGGATGTTTATGTCCACGATGGAGACACAATCTATGTTGAAGAGCGTCTCTTTTAGAATTTTCTTTTTCAATTCACAGACTTGTCTGTATGCGTAACACAACTGAGAGTATGGTTCAAGACCCGCAAGAAGAGGCTTCTAAGAGAAAGCCTAATTATCACAACTATCACAGCTACCATAATCACGGTTATCATGGCTATCATGGTTATGGTGGGCATGGTGGTGCTGGTTATGGTGGGTATGGATACGGCTATGGGGATGATTATAGCACTCAACACCGTCAGCCTCATAGGACTTTCAGGGATTACATATTTATCCTTCGAGAACGCATATGGTTTTTCTTGGTCATTTTTCTAATCGTTTTTCTGGGTTCTGTACTCTATACATTTAATACAACACCCTTATTCACTGCAGGTGCTACGGTGCAAGTCTTGCGTGACCCTGTAAACCCACTAGGTGCAGGAGCAGAGGATATAACGAAAGAAGAGATTCGCACTTCTGAAGACCTTAATACACAGATTAAAATTTTAGAAAGTTTGGCTATTGTTAATTCGGTTGCCGATCGCATTAAAGGTGCTGAGCGAAAAATGCTTATGGAACCCTATAAAGGGGATGAGGAGGTCACGATTAATGAAGTCCTTTATGAAAATCGTGACGTGGTTCCTCTGCGAGCCTCCTTGCTGATTGCAGTTACTTATACACATCCTGATGCGCGCATTGCAGCACATGTTGCCAATCTTTTTGCGGACGAATACATTAACTATAATCTTCGCCTTACTATTGAAAACTCGATGAAAGCAGTCGAAGACTTAAAGCTTCGCGTAAATCAACAGCGTTCCGAGGTGGAAGCTCTTGAGACAAAACTTGCTGAGTATAAAGAGCGTACAGGTAGCATTTCCGTTGAAGAGAGAGAAGATATTGACCTTCAGGAGATTATGCAGCTTAATCAAGTTTTGACAACGACGAAGCAAGTTCGCGATCAGTCTAAACATAGATGGGAGCAGATTCAGTCCTTTAAGGCAGAAGGAAAGCCCTTGCAAGATCTTCCATTTATTGCGGAAATGCCTTTGGTTCAAGACCTTCAGTCTCAACTCTCAGAACTAAAAGTCTCTCAGTCGAGCGCGGCTAAACGTTATCGAGAAGGTCACCCAAGAATGATCTCCATTAATCAGTCTATTGATGAAACTCAGAGTGAGCTCACTGCTGCGGTTAATTCGGCAGTCCAAAAAGTTCATGCAGCTTATGTTATTTCGGATACCAATTATAACCATGCTAAGGCCGAGATTTCTCGCAAAGAGAAAGATTTGATCGGTTTGGCAAAGACAAAAGTCGAATTTAACGCCATTAAAACAGATCTTGAGGCGAACCGAGATTTGCATCGTGCTATGGTGCTTCGTCTTAATACAGAGATTGCTCAGGTAAATCTCAAAAACCCGACTGCACGCATTGTTGATAAGGCTACACCTCCTATTTACCCATCTCATCCTAAGATTTTACTTAATCTTTTCTTAGGGTTTTCTGGTGGTATTATGCTTTCTCTTATTTTTGTTGGGTTGTTGGCGTTTTTTGATGATCGCGTGAAGACAGCCTATGATGTCGAAGGTATTCTCAATCTTCCCTTAATAGGTGTTGTTGCGAAACTACAAGAGCTTTCTGCCAAAGAAAAAGCTATTGCTGTTGCCTCTAATGCAGATCGCCGTGTAACAGAGGCATTTCGGTCTGTTCATTCTGCACTCAACTTAAATGAAATCTCTAAAAATGCGCAGATTATTTTAATGACAAGCACGGTTCCTAGTGAGGGTAAGTCTTTCGTTTCGACGAACCTTGCATACACTTATGCTTCGCATGGAGAGCGTGTAGTACTTATTGATTGCGATTTGAGAATGCCCAATGTTGCAAAATCAATGAATTTATCGAATGAGAAGGGGCTTCAGCAGTGCCTCAAAGACGGCAGTCGTCCAGAAGATGTTGTCCATAAGGATGTTTATCCTAATTTAGACGTAATGGGGTCAGGAGGGCACTCACAAAAATCAACTCAGATATTAAATGACAAGCGCTTTATTGCTCTTTTGGAAGACCTGCGAGGCTCTTATGATAGGGTCTTCATCGATTCACCTCCTGTTGCCGCTGTGAGTGATGCACTGAATGTTCTCCCTCACGTGGATGGAGTGCTTTATGTAATTAACTATAATACTGTAAAGCGCAAAACGGTTAAGGCAAGTGTCCGTAGGCTATTTGAGTCTAATGTTCCTGTTTTTGGAGTTATTATGAATCAGATTACGGCAGCCATGAGTAGCTATTACTACACTAACTACTACGAAAAAAGCTACGACAAGTACTATACAGGTGGGAGTAACCCCAAGGCTTAGAGTTTACGGTCGTACAAATAATTTAAAAAAGGACTGATAGGTTTAGGTCCTTTTTTTATTTTTTTGAGGCAGCTCGATTAAGGCGGTCATTTAATGCAATGCCGAGACCTTCGTTAGGAGCTTTTTCGATGAAGATTTTTTTGAAATTTTCTTTGTCGAGCTCTCGGAGTACTTTGTAGAGGTTTCGGCTGGCTTCCTCGAGTGAGCCATTTTTGCTGAGGTACTTCACATTAGGAGCATTAAGATTCTCTGTTGGCGTGTATGCCAAATAAACATAGGCAGCCTGTTCTGCGATAGAAGGTGAAAGATCTCCTGCTTTGACGAGTGTAACAGGGGTCTTGGGGCTGTAGTGTTTAGAAAGGAGGCCTGGAGCTTCGAGGCTTTCTTGTGATAGTAAAGAATACGTTTTTTGGTGGATTAAGACAGCTTTGTTAAGCACCTTTTCAATTGCTTGAGCGCTGATAGGGCCAGGCCTTAAGATTTCAATATGTTTGGGGTTAGATAGGTTGACTATTGTAGACTCTATGCCATGGTCGCAAGGGCCGCCGTCGACAACGCCATCAATGACATTGCCTAATGAATCAATGACATGGGCCGCTGTTGTTGGGCTTATGTAGCCAAATGGATTGGCGCTGGGTGCTGCTAAGGGGCATTTTGCCTTTTCTAGGATTGTTCTAAATGCAGGGTGTTTGGGCATGCGGAGCGCTACGGTGGGGCGATCGGCAGTTGCTAGACTGGGGACAATATCCTTCTTCGGGAGGATGATGCTTAACGGGCCAGGCCAAAAAGTTTGTGCCAGGATATAAAAGTCCTTATTGGTGTATGCAAGCTCATCTGCCTGAACAAGATGCGCTATGTGTATGATGAGGGGGTCTGTGCTGGGCCTTTGTTTTGCTTTAAATATTTTTTTTAGGGCTGCAGGGTTTAGCGCATCTGCGGCTAATCCATACACCGTTTCTGTAGGCAACGCAACAACGGCTCCTGATGCTAGATCAGAAGCAACTAGACTTAAATCTTCTGGACTCGAAGAAAAATGCCTACAAGGCTTCAACTGTGTAAGTTGTTGTTGCGGAGCAAATTTCTTTACTTGGCTAGTAGCATAGCCCGAGCCCGCTTAACCATGCGGGTAACATGCCTTTGCTCTTTTGCTGAAAGATTTGTAATGCGTCGTGGCAAAATTTTGCCTGTTCCTGTGACAAAGCGACTGAGCTGCTCAGTGTCTAAGTAGTTGTAGCCCAATGGAGAGCGACTTTGTGTTTTTTCTTCTTGTGTAGTCATGAAGAAAGAAGGAAAGCGGTTTTTTGGCTTTTTTTCAAGGAAAAAATAAGGGAAAAACCAAGCTCTTTTGTTGGATTGCTTCGACCTTAATAATAATTAAAATCCATTGATTTGCTGATTGTTAGGGGCATTTTATTCGAAGAATTCGTCATAAGATTAAAAAATTTATTTATTTGCTTGCAATTTATAACTAATACGCATTTCTTCTTATTGATTTGATAAGAAAACAACTTATTTTTAAACAAAATTATATCGATGGACATAAAAAAAGAACTCAAATATATAGAACGTGTTGAAGCTCGTCTTGCGAAGAAGAAAGAAGATCTTATTGAGCAGGAAAAGCGTCTTCAAGAAGCAGACTCTAAGTTGGATTTTCTCTTCCGTGAAAGTGGTTATGCCACACCGAAGGAGTTTGTTGAAGCACTCATCCTTAAGTTTAAAATTAAACTTACACCTTCAGGTCGCTTAGTGAAGCGCCGTAAGCGTACGAAAATTACTGCAGAGCTCCGAGACTCTATTGCCAAAAATTTGGCTAATGGAATGTCTATGAATGCGGCCTCGAAGTATTATAATGTCAGCTATGCTGTTGTTGTTAAGGTGAAAAAAGGCCAATATAATCACGTGCGTTAGAACTCTAGTTAGATTGTGTGCATAAGGTTTTAGTTTCCTTATGTTTAAATTTTAAAGCCGCAGTATCATCCTGCGGTTTTTTGTGTGTTTAAAGTAAGGAATCTTCCCATTTTTAGAAAAGGGCAAATAGCATTGTATCGATTTTTGAGGTTTGCTAAAAACACTATGAAACTCCTCCTTCAATGTATTATCATAAAACTGCTTGCCGTGTCCGTCTTAAGCCCTGCGACTACGAGTTCATTCATGCTACGTTTATCCGTGCCGGTGAATCTGAAGAAACACTCGAGACTTTGTTTTCTGATCAGGCCTCTCGTGACCTTTTGCTCGATGATGCGCGGCTATTTCAGGAGATTATCGACTGCCCTAAATTATTATTATTTTCGCCGTCGTTGTATTTTTATGTCTTAGTTCGGCATGTGTTTTTAGACGTAGGGCTCGAGGGGCGTGCTCTTGCTGATTATGTGGCCGCCGTTTTGGAGCATTTTTTGTCAGAAGAGGATAATCCCAAAAACCTTTATTGGGTGGACTTCTGTGAAAGCATTGAACGGGGCAATCCTACAGATTGTTTTTATAAAACATTGGATTGGGCCAATGCTGCTCTTTTGATGACGGGCGTATTTCCTGATTTTATTGCTCAGCGAGAGCAGCGCAGGGGGGCTCCTTCGCTGGATTTTTATGAGTCAGCAGCTGCATCTTGTTATCGTATGGCAGGGGGGCACTCGATGGCACTCGAGCTGAATTTAAATGAGGTTCTAGCAATGCTTAGTGAAGCATTTCCTCTTGCTCGAAAGGGGCTAAACGCAATGCGCGATCGGTTGATTTTTATTCGCCAACCATGGCCTCTTGATTTAGAGTAAGAGCTTTGTAGTTATGCAATATAAAGATTATTACGAGGTTTTAGGCGTACCTCGAGATGCCGCCGATGATGTGATCAAAAAGGCGTTTCGCGCTTTAGCTCGCAAGTACCATCCGGATCATGCTGAAGACAAGGCTGCTGCAGAGGAGAAATTTAAGGAAATTAACGAAGCTTATGAAGTTTTGGGAGACCCTGAGAAGCGTCGTAAATACGATGTATTGGGAAAAGATTGGCAGCGCGGGGGTGGGCCGCCTCCCGGATGGGATGGTTTTGGGTCGACGGCGCAAGCTCGAGGGGGGGAATATCATTTTGGAGGTACCGGGTTTAGTGATTTTTTTGAATTCTTTTTTGGGGCACAGGCCGCAGATCCTTTCGGTGGATTTCAGTCAGGTCATGCAAGCCCGTCTCGCGGAGCGGATCTCAATGCAGATTTATTGGTTTCGCTCGAAGAAGTGATGGAGGGTGGCTCCCGTCAGCTTTCTTTGCGTACTCCCCAAAGTACTTCAACCGAGACAATTCGGGTTAAAATTCCTCCAGGAATTGATGATGGCCAAAAAATTCGCATTACTGGCAAGGGAGAGCCTTCGATGTCAGGAGGTTCTCCGGGAGATTTATATTTATCGATCCGTTATGAGCGTCATCCAGATTTTTCCGTTGCAGGGAAAGATTTAAACTATGAGCTTGAGCTTTTCCCTTGGGAGCTCGCCTTAGGAGTTAAAAAGCGCATACCGACACTTCGGGAAAGCGTTTTTTTGAATATTGCACCAGGTACTCGCTCTGGGGCGAGATTGCGCTTAAAGGGCTTGGGCTTGAGGGATGCTAAAGGAGCATGCGGGGATTTGTTTGTCACTCCAGTAGCTCAAATACCGGCTGTGGTGACACAATCACAGCGGGACATCTGGGAGAAGCTTGCCAAGGAATATGAATAATACACTTGCAAAAAAGGCGGACAGCCTACCCCTAAACTGTCCGCCACTCTTTTTATCTACTTGGTCTTATTACCCAACTCCCATGGGAGAAATCTTAAAAATACATAAATCTACTCGATGAGGTCAGTAAATACTTATGAATACCTTCGTAGAGATTTTCTAAAAGTCAATGCTTTTCCTTAATTTTATTTTATTTTTTTATTACAAAAAAACAGGCATATACCCCAGGTCTTATGACGAGCGTTACTTCAAGTGATATTTAGATGTCAATAGATGTTCTTCGAGCACTTAAAATCTGAAATTTTTGACCGAAATGTGCTGGATGTAAGAGCGCCTGAAGGTCATTTTTTTCATTTGAAAGCTGAGGTTCTTGTTTTGTAATGATTTCCTTTATAGTGCTTTGCGAGTTTTTCATAAAAAAAGCCTCTTGTGAGTTTAGTTCTAGACCGGTAAAGCCCATGCTCAGGAGACATTGCTCAATCCAGTCCCAAATAATATGGCATGTAAGGTCTTGTTTTCCGGGATTTGCAAGGAGATCTTGTTTTTGCTTGTGTTGAGCATATGCCCTAGCACTCCCTTGGGGGGTTTCATAGAGGAGGGCAGGCGCTGTTTTCCCGTAATCAGCCAGTATGATCATCCCTTCCCATGTTTCTGGTATTAAGGAGGTTAAAAAGAATTCAGCTCCTGAGGGTACATCTATAATATATCCTGGTGTGCTCATTTGAGGTAGGCGTGCTTGATAAAATTGAGCACCAGAGGTCATTTCTGGCAGAATTATTTCTGTAAGCTTCTCATTATCAATAAGAATCCCAAGTTCTTGCCAGCGTCCGTTTTGAAATATAAAGCGGTGAAAGGGCTGTGCATCGAGCACTTCATTTGCAAATATCACAGCTGGCGACGGAAGCTCTTTTGTTTCGCCTAGTCGATGGCATACATGTTCTGAAAAAGGAGATTTTAATCCGTCAAAAACAGGAGCTCCAGGTTCGGCTCCAATTTCAATGAAGGGTATGTCTGCTGTAGGGGCATTCCAGAGGGTATGAGCAGCTTCGAGGACAAGTCTTCCGAAAACAGGCCCTAAGCTGGAGGCTGTATAAAAGTCGGTCTCAGCAGATTGCCCTACACGTTGGCGTGGTTGCTGGTAGTAGCCCCATTGAGGGTCATAGAGGGCAGTATTGACAAAATCATAGTAGCTCAAATGCCCGTGAGCGTTTGCATGTTGAGCGAGTACCTGTAAGATTCCTTCAGTGTTATGAGAGGATTTTGGCATGAATGGCTTGCCTGGTTATAGGTTCCTCGTCAGAGTTTTCAAGCTTTTGGGTCATGATTTTAGCTATTGAGAGTTCATGTGACGAGTCTGCAATTGCTTTGTTTGAGAAAGATCAAGGCATATTGGGCGAATGGGTGCATCGGCAAGTAGAGCTTCATCTCCATTATGGTGGGGTCGTTCCTGATTTAGCCAGTCGAGAGCATATGGCTTTTTTGCCTGAACTGCTTAAGCTCGCCCGAGAAAAAGTAGATATTGGCGCAATCACTCAGGTAGCCGTCACATTGGGCCCTGGGCTCGCGGGATGCTTGGCTATGGGTGTGTCTTTTGCTAAGGCATTGGCTTGGGCCTGGAAGGTCCCTCTTATTGGGGTTAACCACCTGCGCGGGCATGCATTCTCCCCGTTCATTGCGTTACATCAGGCAGACCCAGCAGCTTTCACTGAGCGCTTGCAGGCTTGCCTTCCTCACCTTGGGCTTCTTGTCTCCGGAGGGAATACTTTGCTTTTTGAGCTCGATACTTCTTTGAGTATTCGGATTCTTGCCGAGACTGTAGATGATGCAGCAGGCGAGGCATTGGATAAAGGAGCCAAGCTACTGGGGATGCCTTACCCTGGAGGGCCTTTGATTGAAGCTAAAGCACTGGAGGGCGATACTAAAGCTTATGGCTTCCCTCGTGCATTTCCACGTGCTTCGGATGCCAAATTTAGCTTTTCTGGCTTGAAGACAAGTTTGCGCTACTTTTTAGAAAAAGTAAGTGATGAAGAGCTCGCTTCTATTGAATCGGATGTCTGTGCTAGCTACCAAGAGGCCGTTATGGGGGCCCTTGTCCACAAGACGAAGCAGGTTCTAAAGCATAAAACTTATAAGAGCCTAGGCCTTTCTGGCGGTGTTGCCAACAATCAACGCTTGCGAGCCTTATTCAAATCTTTGGCGTCGCATGCAGGTGTAGAGCTTTTTGTAGCAGAGCCAAGGCATACGGGCGATAATGCTGCCATGATTGCTTTTGCAGCTTATGCAGATCGAGGGGGGGTGCTTTACGATGAAGGCTACGCGCTAGGGTTTGATCCTTCCATGCGTCTTGCTTGAAGGGTTTGGGCTTCTTGAGGGTATTCAAATACGGCATTGGTAACGCCTGGATTGATGTCAAATTGCTGGATGATTTGTGTTGAATCAAATTCTCCATTTTCAAGTACATCTGTTTTGAAAGGTTCTGTGAGGGTATCTACAGGTCTAAAGTCGCTAAAAACAGAGTTACGTGCGCGATCACCTTCATAAGTTGTCATACGCAATATGCGAAAGGTTTCTGGATCAATGGCATAATCAAGACGCATGCCGTCAGCAATCTGTACTTGGACATTATAAATCTCTTTTCCATTGAAGCTTTCCCAGCTGACCGTTTTTACGACAAGGTCATATCGATCTGGTTCTAAAAGGTAGCCAAAGAAGGGGGCATTTAATTTGAAAAGCGCAGCTTCTGTACCTTTAACGATTTCAGCTGCTTTAGGCGATGCACCTGCAAGGTATTTCCATACATGTGTTCCGTCGTAAGCCATGACAAAGTTTCCTTGAGGGTAGTGCAGTGCTAGTCTTACCTTATTCGGTTTTTTGCGAATGAGCGTAAAAGGAATCGTACTTTCTTTGGTTTCAATTGTCCCTCGAATACGCATACTGTGAATTTTGCTAAGTGAGGCTTTGCCTCCTTGTGCTTTGAGGTGTTGATCAAGAATTTCTTCGCCCGATGGAAGTGGAGTTTCTGGAGCGGCATAAGCCATAAATCCAAAAATTAAGGCAAAAGTACATGCAAAGAGTTTTTTCATGGGACTATAAGCTATAGGTGGGTAATGGAGCTTTATGTACTTAGTTTAAGAGTGGATTTCTCCGCTTACAAGCCTGGATGCAATGCTCTGTTTTAAGAAGCATGGTTTGTTTCTGGGGATTTTCCAAGCAGGCGTAAAGGTTTGCCTGCATAGAGGTTCTGTTCGATTTCTTCGAGGGGCCTGTTTTTTGTTTCGGGAACAAAGCGCCATGCAAATAAAAGTCCTACGATAGTGCATCCAGCGTAGAGAAAGAAGGTATTTCCCATCCCAAGGGTAGACCGAAGAATGTCGAATGTCTCGCTCACAAGCATGTTAAATGCCCAATTGGCACAACTAGCGATGGCCATTCCGGAGGCACGCACTTTTAATGGAAATACTTCCGACATGATGATGTAGGGTACGCCTCCTAAACTAATGGCAAAGAATCCAATAAAAAATAAAATGCTGGCAATGGCTCCATAGGTGCTCGCTCCATGAACGCCGTTGGTTGTTTGGAGGAGGCTTCCGATGGTGGTAAGGCAAGCAATCATCCCTGTAAATCCAATGAAGAGGAGGGGTCTGCGTCCGCATTTGTCAACGACCCACACGCCAACTACAGTCATGACAACATTGACTGTTCCCATAAGGACTTGAGCGAGAAATTTCCCTGTTTCGCCGAGGCCTGCTTCAGCAAAAACTGCCGGCCCATAGTACATGATGGCATTGATTCCAGAAAGCTGCTGGAAGACAAAAAGGGCAAAGGCCATTGCAAGGAGGGGAAAGAGCTTTCCTGAAAAAAGGTCTTTGAGGCTGCCTCCTTCACGAGTTACACTTTCATGAATTTCATCGAGTTCTGTATGGATATCCTCTTTGCCAAGGAGTTTTTTGAGTGTTGCTTCAGCTTCTTGGTCGCGTTTCTTTAAGACAAGCCATCGAGGACTATAAGGCATTTTGAGCATGCCTAGGAAGAGTATAGCTGAAGGTACAATGCCGACGCCAAACATCCACCGCCAGTTCATCTCGTGATCGGGTATCCATTGAACGAAGACTAGGTTTGCCGTAAAGGAACCCAAGAGCCCTAGAGTAATTGCGAGTTGAAATAGAAATATGATAGCACCGCGCACATCGGGTGGGGAAATTTCACTCAGGTACATAGGAGCAATCATTGCCGAGATTCCGATTGCAATGCCCATGAGAAGTCGCCCAAAAATGACCCAGTCAATGTGGAGTGCAAGTGCAGTGGTCAGCGTGCCGACCACAAAAATTAAGGCGGTGTATAAGAGGCTTTTGCGACGACCCAAGGCTTGGGCACAAAAGCCACTCATTAAAGCACCGAAAAAAGCACCGAGAGGGACAACGGCTACGACAAAGCCTTTGAGTGCATTTGTCCGGACATCGTTGCCGTGGATACCGAAAGTTTCAAAGATAAATGTTTGGGCCCCTGAAATAACCCCTGTGTCAAAGCCAAATAGTAAGCCCGCAATGGCTGCGACAGATCCTATGAGGTAGGTGCGAAGCGAGGAGTTTCCTTTCATAAAGATAAAGAATGGTTAATTATGCTTGGTCCTTAAGGTATGCAGAGTAATCTCCGGAGGGCAATTCAATCTTACAGGAATCCCGCAGCAGCCTGTTCCTCGAGAGGTATAGCCTTCTAGGTTGTGGTGTCGCCAGGGGCCGGCAATTTTTTCACGGGAGCAGCCGTTGCTGTTGTTAACGATGGGGATCCCACCTGGTAGGCAAATTTGACCCCCATGCGTGTGTCCGGCAAGAAGGGCAGAGAAGCCAGCAGCTTCTGCTTGAGCAAAGGTTTCAGGAGAGTGTGACAGAAGAATGCTGCACATTTCTGGCTGAAGGTCTTGCGCGACCTTGCTAATAGAGTGTGTTTGATAATAATTGGGGTCATCGATGCCGGCCAGCAATATGCGAGCTCCGCCATGGTCGATATAGGTGGTTTCATTGAGGAGAAATTGTATTCCTGCAGCTTCAAGATGGGGAACTATTTCAATGAAATCATGGTTGCCGAGGACTGCATAGATGGGGGCTGTAATGGCTTTGCAGATTTCGAGGGTCTCTTCGATGGCAACGTGGTAAGCTTCAAACGTTTTACTCCGAAAATCGCCTGTGATTACGCAAAGGTCATAATTGAGTCCTTGAACGGCTTTGATAATCTTGGGTGAGAGTGCTCGATCAATATCTGCGTGCAAATCTGTTAGCTGAAGTAGTTTGTATCCATCAAAGGCTTCGGGAAGATTTTTTATAAATATTTCATTGTAAATAACTTCCATGGACAGAGCATTGCGTCGCCCTAAGTGGTAAATGCCCACGAGCTTCAGTCCTAAGCCAATTAACTTTTCAAACCTCTGAATATCAATAATATACTTTCTTTGTGGGGTTTCGGTGGCCTCTTGGTGAGCCTGTTTGAGTAGGCGCTTGCGCAGTAAGTCTCTACCTAGGCGACGCTCTAGTGCTGCATAATCAATAACCATTCCGTTTGTTTGCCTCTTTCTTTGATGTTCAAGGGCTTAGGATGGAGATTTATTTGCTAAAGACAAGGCCTTCTACACATTTTTAAGGGATTACGAGGGAACTTTGACCGCCCAAGATTTGACAAAAATAAGGTAGGAATTGTATATTAGAGAATCTTTACAAACAGGAGGAAGATAGATTATGTCCCTAGACGCCAGTCGTTTCGAGCACCGTGGTGCTAAGATTCACCAGCTTGCTGAATTTGCTCAGCAAGGTGCAGAACGCTTAATTATTAAAAAAGGCCAGTTTACCGAAGGGAGGCGCGCGGCGTGGATGCGTTCCGGCTATAACCGAGATGCTCACATTGAGCTTAAAAATAGCCTGGTTGCTGCTTATGGCAAGGAGGTATCGGCTCAGGTTATTCAAGAGTATGGTATTAAGGCCTTATTCGATCAGGGTAAGCATTTATCGGGGAAAATGGTTGAACAAGTTTTGCTTCGTGCAGAAGAGCTATCAGCGCCTAATGAGATTGAGCAATTTATGGGAGAATCCCTTGCCAATGAAACTACTCAAGATGCCGTAGTGCGCTATCTCTATAGTCAAATTGGGAACAAAGCTAAAGTTGATTATGCCCTCAAGCATTCTTTGCTATTTACTCAAGCAATTAGAAATGAGAATGAGCTCACAGCTGGCCTTCTGGGTGATCTTTTAGATGAGATTGATTTAGAGACACGCAAGCTTGACCCTAAGTTTGTCGATCAAGCACTCAATATTCCTAGTCAGCCCAAGAAAGGGCCTAAGAAGGGCCAAAAAGCACCTCATGCACGCGTGTATAGTGACCTAAAGGTCCAAAGCATGATTGATAAAGGAAAGGTTGGAGGCCTCAAAGCCTATGGCAATTCAGCTTATGCAATTGAGCAATCCGGTATTCGTTACGACGAACAGGGCATTGAGAATATCAGTGACATGTATGCTTTTGTTGCGATGAAGGACAAGGGTGTTGAGCCCGGTGTCAAAGCTCGCAAGCGATTTCGTCATGATGATTTTAACAAAACCTTCCATGAGCCAACGCATAAGTTCTATCAGAAGGCAGAGGTTTTCATTGAAAATCAGATTCAAGATGCAAATTCACCCATTGGGAGCTTTGTTGCAGCGCTTGAGGAAAGCGACGCACTGCCGACTAAAAAAGAGGATATTTTCAAATTAATTAAGGCAGATCCTGCGTGTCAGGCTTCGATTATAGAGCATATCACTTCAACCGAGCCTAAGTTTGTTAAGATACACTTTATCAAGCTCGATTACTTCAAAGAAGACACAAAAACTATCATGGGGCAAAAGTATGTCTATATTCCCAAGGCCCAGTCGAAGGGCATGCTCCATCGCCTTGGAACGGGCAAAACACCTAAAGATGCTAACTTCGGTGCCGTTCGTGAATGTTTGGCCAATGACATGCTCGCCCTTTTGGGGACACATGCCCAGAAATTAAAAATCATCGGTACTCAATATGACGATGGTACGCCCAAGCTTCTTCTCGATGGTACTTTTATGACAGGGCCCAATAATGAGCCTTTCAAAGATTTCAGTGGACATATTGTGGACGGTTACCTCGTCTCTGGAAATGATGCCAAGCGTGCAAATCAAGGTCAGTTGGGTCATAATGAAACCATTCCTGCCGATGGCTCGATTGAGAAGCTCGGCAAGTTTAAGGTTATGATGCTTCTTTTGGGTGATCGTGATGCTATTGGCTCTAGGGGGGATAACAAAGGCCGCTGCGGAAATACCTTTGCAGCTATCGATCCAGGACATTCTTTTGAAGTGTTTCCTAGTACAAAGTTTAGAACCAATCTGATGGAGTTTCAGAATGTCCATTCAGATTGCTCTTTTGATCAACCTAATAAGCCCATGGACAAGCTTACTAAGGGCTATAAAAATTTCACTATCTTTGATGATACTCCTTATTTGGAGAAACTAGAAGGCGTTGAAGAATTGCTTATGCTTCGTGATTCTGGTGAAGATGAGCTTCTCTTTGACGCTTACATGGAGGCTTTTAATGGAATAGGTGAGGATGGTGAGTATCATGCAGAGCTTGATTTCCGCCAAGAAATTCAAGAGATTAAAGAAGCTTACATGGCTCGCAGAGATGACTTTTTAGACAGAGTCTTTGCGGATCGCATTCCTTTTCTGCCTTCTATGGGGAAGCCTTATGGTCCTGCTGCACTGACGATGGTGGATTCTTTGGAAAAATTAACATCGATTACTTCAGAGACATCGCCTAATGGTACTGTTCAGCTCAAACACCTTCGCGTGGTCGAGCGTACCCCTTGGGTTATCGGTGAAGACCCTACGGGTAGTGTCACGTTCACGTGTCAGTCCAATGACCTTACAACTGTCCGCCAGCGGCTTGGTAGTTTATTTGACCATATCGACGCATCGAAGATTAAGCTACAGCAAAAAGGAGACAGCATCGTGATTAGCGTACCCCGTGATGAAGTTGAAAATTTAGGCAAAATCTTCAACGAAGAGGCGGTGCGCGAGGCCAAGCGAGCCCGCGGTCAATTTGAGCCTGCAAAAGATGACGAGGATAATTCTTATTCAGCTTACGGCCTGGGTGGCTTTTATTAAGACACTGTTCGTTAGTGATTTAGGTGTTTTTTCCTGGACTGGGTCGGTTTTTAGCCCTCCAATTGCCAGGAGGGCTTTCCATTTTGCTTTACAAGTCTGCAAGAAGCTGTGAGCGTTTCAAGCACCGTTCTTTGACGTACACGCAGATAGACAATGAAGCCACCATTCCATCATTCTCAATACAAAAGCCCAGTTCCCATTACGGACTTGCGCATAGGCATCACTGTTTCAACTTACTACGGCGAGCTTGCAGCTCGCTTTATCCAATGCGTGTACGCTCGTTTAGACAGCCTGGGTATCGCCACCGAGTCTCAGACGGCCCTTCGTCGCGTCCCGGGTGCTTTTGAGTTGCCTTACATCGCAAGCCAAATGTCCATTACGGGGTTTTATGATGTTGTCATTGTCTTGGGTATCATTGTGGATGATGGGTCGCGTGCAGCTTCTGTGCTTGCTGATAAGGTTGTGGGTGCTCTCATGCAGGTCAGTGTTGATGATGACATCCCCCTCATCAATGGGGTACTTTTGCCCAAGACACTCCAAGAAGCCCAGGCTTCTATTGATGAGCATGGCGCAGCTTTTGCCGATGCTGCGATCGCTATGGCCCGGCATAAATGCACTTACGACCCTGAAGACTTAACTAACACGCTTGTCACCTTCCCCAAGCCCCCTAACTCGGAGGATTGATGATGGGCGAAGCCAAGAAGAAAAGCGCTCGCCGTGAAAATCGCGAAGCGGCTCTCCAGTTTCTCTACATGTGGGATATCAATCCTCACGAAGTTTTTAATTTCGCCTTGAGTGATTTTTTTGAGCATCAAGCTCGCCCAAGAGATTATTATGCCTTTGCAGAGGCACTCGTCTGCGGCGTGGTCGATCACCAACAAGAAATTGATATTACAATCCAAAAATACACTCAAAACTGGGCCTTTTCGCGGATTGCCAAGGTGGATCTTGCCATTTTGCGCCTCGCACTCTACGAGCTTTTTCACTGCTTAGACATTCCTCCCATTGTTTCGATTAATGAGGCCATAGACCTCAGCAAAGAGTTCTCTCATGAAGATTCCAAGCGCTTTATCAACGGAATTTTAGACAAGGTCCGGGCAGACTTGAAGCGCCCCTCTCGAAAACCTGCTGACGACGATGCTTAAGTTTTTTAAAAAATTCAAACAAGGTCTTTCTAAGACAACCCAGTCTCTTTTCGGGGCAGCCCGTGGTATCTTTGGGGTTAAGGTTCTTGACGCTGCCTCACTCGATGAGCTCGAAGAAGCCCTCTACGGTGCAGACTTTGGAGTCGAAACGACAACCGAAATTATCGACGAGATTCGCGCTGCTTACAAAAAAGACAAAGAGCTCCACGGCAAGGATGCTGCCGAGATTGGGGCCTCCGTTTTACGCCGTGTTCTCGAGGGTGCCGAGCCATCTCTCAATCTTGGCCAAGACGGTCCCGAGGTGATCTGCCTGATCGGCGTCAATGGCTCTGGGAAGACGACGACGACCGCCAAGCTCGCCCATCACTTTAAGGCTTCCGGGAAAACCGTTTTGATGGGCGCATGTGATACTTTTCGTGCCGCAGCTAATGAACAAATCAAGACGTGGGCGGACCGCTTAAATATAGATCTCATCTCAAGCCAACACGGTGCGGATGCAGCCGCCGTTGCTTTTGACAGTTATGAGGCGGCAAAATCCCGAGGTGGGGATGTTCTCTTGCTCGATACCGCAGGGCGCTTGCACACCAAGAGTAATCTTTTAGAGGAGCTCAAGAAAATCCGCCGAGTTCTCCAAAAACAAAACGAGCATGCCCCGCAGCACGCATGGCTCGTTGTTGATGGTAGCCTTGGTTCCAATTCTATTGAGCAAGCGCGCGTTTTCCATGAAGCTTTTGGTCTCACTGGGCTCATCATTACCAAGCTCGATGGTACGAGTCGCGGGGGAGCCCTTGTCGGCATTTACCGTAACCTCAAGCTCCCTATTTACTTTGTTGGCCTTGGTGAGGCTGCTGAAGATCTTCAACCATTTTCTGTAGAGAGCTATGCTCGGGCTGTTTTTGGCCTAGAAGATGATACCGTATAATGATGCACACACCCGCCTTAGATATCCGTCTGTCTAATACTCCGTGTACCGTTTACTTTGCTTCAGATGCTCAAGCTGCCTTAGTTGATGCGGTTCGCAAGGCGCTTGAGGGTAATCGCAAGGCCGCTATCGTTACAGACGAACATCTCGCTGCATCTCAAGAAGGTTTTTTCAGGAATGTTTTTGAAGGCCTGCCTCTTTGCGTCTTGCCTCCTGGCGAAAGCACGAAGACGCTCGCTTCGGTTGGGCGTGTTGCACGCTTCTGTGTTGAGCATGGGCTAGACCGTACGAGCACCCTCTTTGTTGTCGGAGGTGGCGTTATCGGGGACCTTGCAGGTTTTGCAGCTGCAAGCTATCAGCGTGGCATCCCTTACTATCATATCCCAACAACCCTCCTGGCCATGGTGGATAGTTCCCTTGGCGGGAAGACAGGGGTCAATCTCCCCGAGGGTAAAAATTTAGTCGGCGCCTTTCACCACCCAAGTGCCATTTTTATTTTGCCTGAGTTCTTGAAGACGCTACCCGAAAATGAATTTAATGCCGGGATGGCCGAGATCATCAAAGCAGGCCTTTTGGGGGATCTCTCTTTATTTGAGGCCCTCGAGTCTAAGGATGTTCTTCATGCTCAGCATGCAGACCTTTTAGGGGTCATCCGTACTTCTTGTGCTATCAAGGCCCGCATTGTCGAAGATGATGAGCGTGAGGGTGCCGCTGCAGCAGGCCGAGCATTGCTCAACTTAGGCCACACCTTTGGCCATGCAATTGAATCGGTGACTGGGTATACTGTTTATTTGCACGGTGAGGCAGTGGCTATAGGGCTTATGCTGGCAGCTCGCTTATCCCAAGATCTCGGCAAGATCACCGCAGAAGAGGTTGCGCGTATTGGCGCCTTGCTCAAGCGCTATCAGTTGCCCACGAGGCTTCACGATCCATTAAGCATGGAGCATCTTTTAGCCGCCATGCAGCGGGACAAGAAAAACCGCGCTGGTGAGCTTCGTCTCGTTATTCTTGAATCTTTGGGGGAGGCCAATACAATCTCTTGGGATGACTATCCTCTCCTTAAGCGTCTTTGGGCTGAAGTCGGTGCTGTTTATTGAGCCTTTCCCCTTATGATTGACCCGAGCGCCTTGATTGATCCCACAGCCCAACTCGGTGATGCCGTCGAGGTTGGGCCTGAAGCTATCATCGAGTCGGGTGTCGCCATAGGCTCACACACACGTATTGCATCTCAGGCTGTCATAAAAACGGGCACGCGTTTGGGGTCTCATGTTAGTGTAGGCTCTCAGTCTGTTATTGGAGGGCTTCCTCAAGATTTTTCTTTTGACCCTTTCCTTCCTAGTGGTGTTGAGGTGGGGGACTACGTTCAGATGGGCATAGGTGTCACGATTCATCGTGCGACACAGGTAGGCGCTGTTACGCGTCTCTGTGAAAGTTCAATTCTTGAGGACTATGCGCATATTGGTCACGATAGCTGTGTTGAGAGTCATGTCTATTTGGGGGCTCATGTTCTTGTTGGAGGTCATGTTGCGATTGCGTCCCATGCGCGGATTGGCGCTCATTCAGGCATTCATCAACGCATGCGTGTGGGCACTTATGCTCTGGTCGATGAGGCGACAACAGCAACCCTATCTATACCTCCGTATATGCTCTGCAGGGGTCGCAATGAATTTCCTGGCTTTCCTGAAGAGTACCTGGAAGAGGTTGCTGGCATTACGCAAGCTACCCTTACAGACTTAAAGGCTTGTTTTCATGCACTTCATGTAAGCCCAGGACCACCGAAGCCTAAAGCCCAAACAGCTTTGGATGCCCAGTTGCCAAAGACAGAGGCAGGCAAGATTTTCCTTCAGTTTTTTATTGAAGCGCCTGCGTCTCATTTGCCTCATTAAAGCATGACATCGACCGCTAGCCAGCCTCGTATCCATTCAACAGCGCGTGTTGATGCATCGGCACAGCTTCACCCCTCTGTTCAAGTAGGGCCTTATGCACGCATTGAAGCAGGCGTTAGCATAGACGAAGGTGGGGTTATCGCAGCCCATGCACAGGTGCATACCCATACTCATATTGGAAAGTTCGTATTTGTAGATCACTTTGCTGTTTTAGGGGCCGATGCCCAGGATTCAGCACCATGCAAGGGGCAGCTTATTATAGAAGATGCTGTCAAAATTCGCGAAGGAGCTCTCATTGAGAGGCCTTTGGCATCAGGGGAATCAACGCACATTGGCCAGTCTAGTTATATTATGGCTTGTGCAAAAGTTCGCTCGGGTGCCTCTTTAGGTCATGGCGTTTGTTTGACTAATGCTGTAGATCTTGGCGCATATGCCCAGGTAGAAGATCATGTTATTATTGGTGGAGGCACTTGCATCCATAAAGGCGTGCAGATTGGCACGCGTGCTATGGTTGGGTCGCATGCAATAATTACGCTCCATGTGCCTCCATTTACTTTATCGTCAGATTATGACCGTTTATGCGGTTTTAATGCAGTCGGCCTCAAGCGTAACGGGTTCACTCTTGAGACAATGGTGGACTTGAGGGCCTGCTACCGAGCTGTTTATCGAACATCGGGAGAGTATTCACAGCGTGCGCGCAATGCCTTAGAGGAAGGCATTTTTAAGACAGATGCTGGTGAACGGTTTCTTCGTTTTTTCACTGAAAACCAAGAAGGTTCTTTTATTGAGCCTAAGACAAAGACAAGTTGATGAAGCCGATTGCTATCACCTGTGGAGATCCGGCAGGCATTGGTCCGGAGGTGGTCGAGCATCATTTACGTTTAGAGCCGGCGTGGGCAGAGCGTGTTGTTTTAATCGGCCCTCAAGCCTGGCTAGATGCGCCCGCTTTTAGCTCTGCTCAAAAAATCCCCGTTGGGTCTGCCTCGTTTACCATGAATCCTGGGCATCCCAGCCTTGAGGGTGCCAGCATTGCTTGCGAAGCCCTCGAGCGTGCCGCAGAAGGGTGCAAGGCAGGGACGTTTTCTGCCGTTGTCACTGGCCCTGTAAGTAAGTCGTGGATGCAGCAGGTAGGGTTTACCTTTCCCGGGCAGACAGAGTTTTTTGCCGCGCGTTGGGGTGGGGTGCCGACCATGGCCTTTGCAGGAGAGCGCATGGTCCTCACCTTGGGCACCTGGCACATCCCTTTAGCTGAGGTTCCGGCAGCGATCACCAAGGCTGTGATCGAGCGTACGGTTCGGCATACCGGCTGGCTCTTGAAGCACTTGGGCAAGGCAGATCCTGTGATCGGTGTTTGCGGCCTCAATCCACATGCCGGGGAAGAGGGCATTTTGGGCCGTGAAGAAATAGAGACGATCAACCCATGTCTTGAGGTCTTGCGCAACCAGTACCCTGCTTTAAGTGATTGCCAACCAGCAGACACGCTCTTTCATCGCCATCTCCAGGGGGATTTTGATGCGGTCATTGCCTGGTACCACGATCAAGGCCTGGCTCCCCTGAAGGCCTTGGAGTTTGATACGGCTGTCAATATTACTCTGGGGCTTCCCTATGTCCGGACGAGTCCCGACCACGGCACGGCTTTCTCCATTGCCGGCACTGCTCAGGCGAACCCGCAGAGCTTCGCCCGCGCCTTGACGCTAGCAGATCAGCTTGTTCGGTAGAGTTTTAAATTAGGCATTGAATCAATATCTCTACCTATAGCTTTCAAAATAAAAACGGAAAAATACTACGCTCAGGCCAATTTATTGACATGGGGACAGAGTCAATATCATCGATAGCACGAAAAATCATTTCTGAAAAATGAAAATTTTTTAAATTACATTCGAGTAGATTTATTTGTGTTAGACGATGTTTTTTATCGTTATTAGAGTTTTTAGATTCGATACCCACAGTTAGCAAATGAGAAGATGTTGCTTTTTCATCATGAACTGCAAAAGAAAAAAGAGCCTCATCTGCTTTGATGCCAAGGGCTTTTATTCTAATGCAAAAACCTTTTTTGAAAGCAGGATGTAACAGCCACATTTTATCTGTGCCTGGGGCATCAACTGGGAGGTCTTTCACAAAATCCCAATAGGGGTTTTTAGGCTGAAAAATAGTTTTTTTAATTTCCTCAAGAGTATCAGATGGATCTTGTTTTGGATCAAAGCAATTTATGGGTAGTTTCTTTTCTTGGTTTTTAATATATTCTAGAAGTTTGCTGGCCATTTTTACTGGGGTAAGAGGTTAAGAATTAGGATAAGCTAAGAGTCTAATATTTGCAATTTCAATGTGATCTCCCGCAATGAGCTTTGGCGGTAATGCAGAATAATAAATATTTTTATACCTATAAATACACCTTTCTACCGATTGACATTATAACATTTTATGTTACAATGGGTGTGCTTTGAGACGACACTTTCTCGGTGGGGGCCTTTGAGCCTCACGAGCATTTCATTGTCCATTTTTATTTCGATTTTCAAGTTTATGATATTTAATTCTTATCTTAAGGGACCCTCATCATACATCACACATCGCTCGGATGTGAGTGTGGTCTACCCCATGCAACTGGGTGCGCCTGGTGTGGTAGAACACATCAGGCGCACAATAACTTTTATTGATAATCAGCAATTTGTGAAACTATTCACCGTGGTCGACCACATTTGGAGGCTCGTGAGACCATGCGGTAGGTCTGTGTCCTACCACGGTCCCACCAAGAGGAGGACTCCGCATTTTATGAACATCAAAAGTGTGGTAGACCACACTTTTCCTCTTGAAGGATTGCTTTGTCCACGCTTATTTAAACCCTGAACCTTCTTTATTCTATTATGCAGGTACTCGGTCATCAACTCGCTGGTAACGGCCCCCGCAAAGTCATCGTTTTGCACGATTATTTCTCTGATTGTTCCTCCTATGAGCACACGTTTCCCTACTGGAATCAAGAGGCATACCAGTATGCTTTTGTAGATCTGCGCGGTTATGGGCGCTCGATGGGCATCCCCGGTGAGTACACGGCCAAGGAGATGAGCGAAGACGTTCTTCGCGTTGCCGATTATCTTGACTGGAAGGAGTTTACCATAGTGGCGCACTCTATGAGTGGTCTACCAGCTCAACGTCTCGCCATCGATGCACCCGAGCGTGTTCGCGGGATTCTCGGTGCGGGGATCGTCCCTGCCTGTGGTTTCCCCGAATATCGTGAAATGCGCCCCTTATTTGAACAAGGTGCCCGTGGGGATTGGGAAACGGGCATGGAGTCTGCCAATTTTGCGACAGGGGGACGCTATGATGTGGGGGTTTTGCAATACAAGCTTGATCGCTTTTTTAAGACAACACTCGAAGAAGCGCGCCTCGGCTATATCGAAATGTTTCTTAATACGGACTTTTCGGCTGAAGCTCAAGGGGTTACAACACCTATACAGCTCCTTTACGGTGAGTTCGAGAGCGAGCTTCACAAGCCAGAGCACATGCAAAAGACCTTCATGCAATGGTACCCCAATGCTGAAATGATCGAGTGTCCCAGTGCGGGTCACTACCCAATGCAAGAGACACCGCCTTACTATGCGACCTTGCTTATGCGTTTTTTGACGCGGCTCTACGCTGAAGATAAGGCAACCAAAAGTGCTTGCTTGCAAAATACTTAAGGAGTTTTGGGGTCGTTTTTAAGAGCAGTTTCCAAAACCCAAAAAGATGCATATTCTTTAAGCAGTAGCGCTTGAAGGAGAAGTCTTTTCTGTGCGGTGCATCGGGGTAGGTCATCATATAGTAGAGAGAACGCTCGTGGAGCTTAAAGAGCTTGGAGCGATGCTCGTTGAGCACCTTGCGCGAAACGCCGCGGGCTTCGATCCTTTCATAGAGCTCTGGAAGTAAGCTAAGTACATAATAGGGAGCATGTTCTGCCCAGGTCATGGCATGGGAGGCAAGAACATAGGGGTATCCAATATAATAGGCCGGCTTATCGAGAAGGTGTTCCACGATGTAGACCGCTTCGGGAACGGTCGTTTCTAAGTCGGTAAAAAAGGGGGCCCGTATTCCTATTTGAAAGGCTTTAAGCCAATGCTCCCGGCGGATAATGGAGCAATAGATTGGGGTGAAGCAATTATGGTCTAGAGCGACTAGGTCGCTCAGCTGCTGGACGCGGTATTCGGCAAAATCCTCACTGCCTGCAGGGTGAAAGGGGAGCGCCTCGGGGAGTTCCTTTGGGTTTTGCGGAGGGTCATACATCGTGTAGTTCATGTAAACATACTCGATGTCGGGTTCTTGTTTAAGCTCGGTTAAGATTCTTGAAACGGCACCATCGCGCACCAGGTCATCATTGCCAAGGAGCCATGTGTATTGCCCCTTTGCTAGTTCGGTAACTTTGAGAAAGTTTCCGTTAGGTCCGAGATTTTCTGCATTGCGGTGAGTCTGCAGTTGTGAGTGGTCAGCAAAAGCAGCTAAAACCTCTTGAGTATTGTCTTCTGAAGCATTGTCCGAGACGACAAGCTCGACCTCATCGCCGTGAGGTTCTATTTGGCGGAGAAGATCTCGTACCGTAAATTCAAGCCATGCAGCTTTATTGTAAGAGGGGATGCAAATGCTTAAGAGAGGTTTTGGCATAAAGTCTAGTTGTGGCGTTCAATCGTCCAGGAAAACTTCGGGCGAATGACTCCCGGCCAGGCACCGCCATACTCCTGACGCATGGCACCTGTGTCGATGACGGTAAAACTAACAGCGTCTTCTTCGCTGGCTAAAATCTGGGTAACGTCTTGAACGAGGAGCGCATGAACCGCGTAGTAATCATCATTGAGGAAATTTGCAGGGATGGTGCAGCGAGCAGTGTAGTGCCCCTTTGCATAGGCCTGCCCAATCATGGGGTCTTGGCTGGCGCTGACTGAAGCAAGGTTCATCGTTGTAAAAGCAATATTGCCTAGTTTGTCAAAAAGACGAACACAGCAGCTGAGTTTAGCGCCATTTTGGAGGCAGTCAAAGCCAAGTTCGATATCAATGGGGGTATCGATTTTCGCCTGATCCGTTGTTTGTCCGTTACTTAATACTTGCACAGAGCGCAGGCGTGCCGTCTTGGTGCCAGGGGCATCTGATGCATCCCATGTGCGCTGTCCTCCTGAGAGGGCTTCGTTACTTAGGTAGTTGCTGATCACATCTTGTGTAGGGCCGTCTTGAATGAGATTTCCGTGGTCGAGTAAAATCGAGCGCGTGCAAAGATTACTCAAGGTGGCAAGTTGATGGCTAACGAAAAGAACCGTGCGGCCCTCGCGGACCGTTTGTTTCATTTTGTCGACGCATTTCTTTTGGTAGGTTGAGTCGCCAACGGCGAGGACTTCGTCGACAATGAGAATGTCTGAATCAAGATGGGCAGCCACGGCAAAGGCTAGACGAACGGTCATTCCGCTTGAGTAGCGTTTTACAGGTGTATCGATAAAGGCCTCGACTTCAGAGAAGTGAACAATCTCATCAAACTTTTTTTTGATTTCAGAACGCTTCATGCCGAGGATGGCTCCATTGAGGAAAATGTTTTCGCGGCCTGTGAGCTCTGGATGGAACCCTGTGCCCACTTCGAGCAGCGAGGCAACGCGGCCTTGGACGCGAGCAGAGCCGTTTGTAGGTTCTGTGATACGTGATAGAACTTTGAGCAAAGTTGATTTGCCGGCACCATTGCGCCCAATGATACCGAGAGTTTCGCCCGCTTGAAGAGAAAATGAAACTTTGTTTAGAGCCCAAATGCTTTTGGGGAGTGTCGATTTTGCGCGGGGGCCCTCGGCTTCCCAGCGCCCTCCCGTATTGTCTTCATAGTTTGTAATCGGTGCTTTGTTAAAAATTTTTCTCCAGTAAGACTCTAGGGAGTCGCGTAGTGATTGATGGCCAATAGACCCAAGCTGGTAACGCTTGGATAGCTCATTCACTTCGATGACGGGTGTGTTCATTGAGGGGCTAGAGAGTGTCGACAAAAGTACGTTCGACGCGTTGATAAAGGAGGACTCCTGTTGTGAGGAGAAAGACGGTGAGTATAAGTGACCCTGAATATTGAAGGGGTGTAACGCCACCTGCGCTGAGGAATAGATATTTGGTTGTTTCGACGATAGCGCTCATTGGATTCAAGAGAATGATCCACTTATAAGATGCAGGCACTTCTGAAAGAGGGAAAATAATGGGCGTTGCGTACATCCATAGCTGCATGATGAATTGAGTGAGATGGCTTAAGTCTCGGTATTTAGCGGTGAGTGCGCTCATCCATAAGCCTACGCCGAGCGCCAAAGCAAGGGTGTGTAGGTAGACAAGGGGGAAGTAGAGCATGCTCTTGTGAAACGAGAGTGCAGCACCTGCGTATTGATAGTAGAAGAAAAAAGCAAAAAATGTGGCAAGCTGAAGCAGGAGGGTGAAGGTGTTGGATAAGGTAAGGGAAATAGGGATGATGAGTCTTGGAAAGTAAACTTTTTGGTAGATGTGTGCGTTGGCAATGAAGCTCCCCGCAATGTTGCTAAAGCTCTGAGAAAAATAGTTCCAAATCATGAGACTACAGAGGTAGAAGAGGTTGCTTGGGATGCCATCTGTGGGGATTTTAGCTACACGAGCAAAAATAAAGGAGAACAGGAAGGTCATCAAAATGGGTTGAATGATGAACCAAAGGGGGCCGAGAACGGTTTGTTTGTAGCGGGCGATAAAGTCCCTCTTAACGAGTAAAAGGATAAGATCCCGGTATTCCCAGATGCCTTGGATATCGAAGTAAAACCAAGACTGTTTGGTTTCAATGAGGGTGGTTTTGGGCGTAGACTGCATGGGGCTCTTTATACGCAAATGGGAAAATAAAGTTGTCTTTATGGGCAGGTACTAACATTATTTATGGCATAATACCTTAATTGCCAACCCCAAATAAAAGTACCTAGGTGCTTTTACCTTTACTGATTATTCCATGATTCGGAGCCGATCGCGAGGACTCTATCATTTACATGCGCTTATCACCCTCTTGGCGTTGCCTGTCCTCTTTGTCGTTGCAGCAGCTTTGGCTGTGAGGTACTTCGACCGCTATACGCATGACTTCATTAATTATCCCCTGTATTTAATTGGCATTTTCGCCTCAGGTTTTGTTTATTTTAGTTTTTTTCAAAATTTACCCACATTTTCAGGTCGCCTTCCTTTACCTCAAGTTCTGAGAATTACCAATTACGAAGTCCTTGTGCTGGCCTTTGTTCTTTTTGGTATTGTTTTTACAACCAAAGACAAGGCGATTAGCCGCACCTTTTTAGGTGGTTATATTCTGCTTTCGGCGGGCATGTTGTTTTTGTTTAATGCTCTCTTGCCGCAGTGCCTATCGCGATTGCTTTTTCGCGGGTCCTCACTGAGGACCTGTCTTTTGGTTGGAAACACGCATTCGGCAAAAAAAGTGAAAGATTGGTTTGATGGGCAAGATTCCCTCGGGCTCAATATTGTAGGTCTTGTTAATGGCAAGGATGCAAGGAATGAGATGCATTTGGGTATTCCTTGTTTGGGTAGCGTGGACGATCTCTCTTCAATTATACGAACACACCGAGCAAACCAAGTTATCTTACTTGAAAATCATAATGATCCCGCGTGGGTTGATTCTGTTCGAAGATCGTGTGATCGTGAAGGATGTCGGTTGCTTTTGTATAACCCATGGAGTGACTATTTTGATCGCCCGCTCATTGCTGTTAGCGATGGGAAGCATGCTTTTTTCGCCTTTCAAGAAGAACCGTTAGAGAGCCCGTTCAACCGAGTGGTTAAGCGGCTTTTTGACTTGATGATAGCCATTCCTGTTGTTGTGGTTTTGCTCCCGATCCTTGTTGCTGTAGTGAAGTTTTATCACAAAAAGCAATCGCCCGGGCCTTTGCTTCACGAGCAAACACGATCTGGCTTAAATCGAAATAATTTTAAGATATATAAATTTCGCAGTATGCATGTTAAGGATTCAGAAAATGAAGAAAGCGATGAAAATGCCCGAAGCTTTCCTTTTGGCAGGTTTATGCGCAGGCATAGTATTGATGAGGTTCCTCAGTTCCTTAATGTTTTGCTTGGGCATATGAGTGTTGTGGGCCCAAGGCCACACATGATTCAGCACGATGCTCTTTTCATTCGCTATGTAGATATTTACAAGCAACGTCACTTTATTCGCCCGGGGCTTACAGGCCTTGCCCAAGTGAATGGGCTTCGCGGTGAATTGACCGATGTGGAGAAGCTCAAGCAGCGAGTAGACTATGATCTTGAATACATGTACACGTGGTCATTGCTGCTAGATATTTCGATCGTTATCAAAACTTTTTGGCACATGCTAAAACCACCTCCAAGCGCTGGGTAGTCTTCTATGAATGTTAAATTGAGGCATAAGGTTACAGGGCTTGCTATTTTTTCTGCGTTATTGCCTGTTATCATCCTTGTTTATTTTCTCTATTGGAGAGAAGAGCAGCTCAGCGATGATTTAGAGCGCGTCATTGACATGATGTTGGGCCGACAAATGCGTCAAATTGTCATGGATATTTCTGCCTTGGTCGATACGGATAGCCATTTTGTACATGCTCGCCTTGATGAGGGGATGCACGTTGTCGCTAAAATGTATGGGATTATGGGGCCTATGCATGCATCCTCCCAGTCAATGAAGTGGAGGATGGATGAGTTGGTTGTCAATCTTCCAGACCTTGTTTTTGACAAAAAAGATATGTATGATGGCGGTGGTATCGATGAGTGGGTCGAAGAAGTCGCCGAGTGGACCCAAAGTGATGTATTCTTTTACCAGCGAGACATTCAGAATGGGAACTTTTATGGAGTGGCAAGTAATGTGGATACCATTTCAAAGAATGGACGTATTTTTGATGTTATTTCTGAATCATTGCCCAGTGGCCTTGAAAATGAGCTGGGTCAAGCGCTTACACAGGGTGAAAGTCGCCAGAGCTCTATTCGTATTGCCGGGTCTACTTATTTAGGCGGCTTTGTGCCTTTGGTCGATAAACAGGGGCACGTTGTTGCCGCGGTGTTTGTAGGCCTCAATGAGGAATGGATGGATGCCGTTCGGATGGCTATTGCACGCATTGAGGTAGGGGCCAAGGGTTTTGCATGGTTGATCTATGGAGAGGATGGCCAACGATCTATCCTGAATATGCACAATAAAGGAGATGAGCGTAAAGTTAAAGACGTTCAAAATCAGGATCAGCGGCGTATTTTTGAAAAAATAGACTTGCAGGCAGATAGTTTAGATGCAGGCGAGATTGGTGAGTGGTCTGGAGTATGGCGAGACCCAAGCGACGGCCAGATGCGCAAGCGCGTTTTATTTTATACACGCTTCCCTAATTGGAACTGGGTGATTGGTGTTACCGGATTTTATGAAGATTACAATCGTCCCTATGAGCGGATTGAGCACGTATTCCGAGGTTTACTAGAAGACATTGCAGGTAGTGGGCTTGTTGTGTTGCTCTTGATAGGCATCGTTGCCTTTTATTTTGGAGGGAAAATTACCCGACCTATCACGCAACTAACGCGTATTGCAAGAAAGGTCGCCGATGGTGACTTGCGGGCAGCCTCAGACATGATTGAGGCGGATGCCTCGCCTTACTTTAAAGGGCTTTCAAAAGAGAAGGATCCAAGTGAGACGGCTGCACTTTATAGGGCTATTCGCCAGATGATTCGCAATCTTACCGGATTTATCGGAGAGGTGAAGAGCTCGAGTGAGCGCATCAAAATTACCTCTGAGGAGATTGCAGATGCAGCGGCCGTCCAGGATGCCAGCGTTAAAGACTTTAGTGAGTCAACCGCTCAGATTGCTTCTGCCGTAAAACAGATTTCATCAACGGCCCAAGTCCTTGCTCAGACAATGCGCAATGTTTCCGAAGGAGCTTTGCAGGCAGTAAGTATGGCAGATGCTGGTCGAGATCAACTAGCTGGCATGGAGCCTGATATGGAGGAGTTGGCGCGTATGACAGGCTCCTTTGCTTCGAAATTTTCAGTGATCACCGAGCGTGCTAGCCACATTAACCTGGCCGTTACGACGATTACTAAAGTTGCCGAGCAAACGAATCTCCTTTCACTGAATGCTTCGGTTGAGGCTGAAAAGGCCGGTGAAGCAGGGCTCGGGTTTTCTGTTGTGGCCCGTGAGATACGCCGTCTCGCAGATCAGACGGCAGTCGCTTCGCTCAATATCAAGCGCATGGTCCGGGAGATGCAAGAGTCGATCACAACGGGTGTTTCTGAGGTAGAGAAGTTCACCGATGAGGTGCGGCTGAGTGTCGAAGAGGTCGGGCGATTAAGTGTTCAGATGGAGGCTATTATTGAGCAAGTCCATGCGCTTTCAGCGAGATTTTCTAGCATTAAAGAGGGGATGGATTCTCAGTCCCAGGGAACACAGCAAATTTCCAGGGCTGGGCTTTCGCTCAATACCATTGCAAGGCAAACGGCCGATTCAGCGAAGTCCTTCCATGCGGCAACGCAAAACTTGGGCCATTCGGTTGAACTGCTTAATTCTGCGGTTTCTCGTTTTCATCTCAAGATAGAGGCTAAGGATGTCGGAAGGGAAGATGTATGAGTATGTTCCGGTATAAAAAAGTAGATAATAGTAGCCATTACAGTTGGATGCGAGGTGTGCTCAAGCGTTTTCTTCCTGGAGTTATGTTGGTGGCGGCTTTAGGCATTAGCATTATTGTTTTTGAGTATCGCTTGATGGTTGATGAAGTTGCTGAAGATTTGCATGATTTTCTTAATACCGCTTCGAAGGATATTCAGGCAAAGGGGCTTGAGGTTGGCATTGTTGCTCAATGGATGGCAGATGCGATGGAAGCAGGGCTTTTTGACGACCCTAAAAAGGCAGCAAAACTTTGCTATCAGATCTTAGAGAGTGCCCCTCAGTTTTCTGGTATTTATATCGTTTTTCGTAAAAGTCCCTTGAGTACTTATGACGAGGATCGCGTCGTATACTTTAAGCGCGATTTTTCTGCAGGAGGAAAGTTGACGGAGACGGATCATTTTGAGCAAAGCAAAGACTTGTTAAATTACAAGGGCTTGCTTGAGTTTTATGCTGAAAATAAAGGCTCTGGGCATCCAAACTATTATGCTTATTACAAGTATGACGAAAATAGGTTTGTTGTGGGTGATATGCGGCCCATTATCAAAAATGGTGTCTTTTGGGGCGCTGCGGGTGTCGATATGCGTCTTTCAGGAATTGATTGGCTCTTGTCTAAACGCCAGTCTCTAAGCAAGGCAGAGTTTATTTTAATGGAAAATAACGGTAAAGTCTTGGCGGAGACGATTGGGAAGAAAGGCTGGAATTTGCCCGTCAGTATAACCAATATGCATGGCCTTGGGGGTGCTGTACTAGACCTAAAGCTAAGCCACCAAGATGGAAAACAACCCACTGTTGGGGCAAGTGCATCCCTTGTTTTAGAGGATCGATTCAATCATAATGTAGGCGTCTATAGAGATCCTATACTCGATGAGTCCTTCTTTATTGTAAATGTGCCCTTGCAATCGCTTGATTGGAATCTTTTGATGATGTTGCCCTATGTTGAGACCATGATGCCTGTGTGGGTTACTGTTTTAAAAATAGGCATTACTTTCTTGATTTCGATGATCGTTTTAATTGTGGGGGCCTTTTTATCGTTCAAGTATCTTCATCATTCTTTTGAACGTGAAAGCATTTCCATAAATCGCTTTGTAAGAGAAGACATTAATTCTTTAGACGAAGGTCTTGAATGGGCCTATCGCCATGCGTGGCTAAAGCCTTGCGCTGAAGAAATAGCGAGGCTTGTGGATTTGAGAAGCCGCTTGAGTAGGCTGCACCAAAAGTGGATAGCTGATGTCGATCGAATTAACACACTGTGCAAGCAAGAAGAGCATTCTCTGAAAAATGTCGGGGATAGTGTTGGTAAGGTGATGAAGTCACTCGAGGACATGATGATCACTTCAGATGCCTTGACCGAGACCATGACAGTTCTTTCTAAAAATGCACACGATGCCGTCTCTAATGTTCATGTTGGGCAAGATGAACTCGCCCATATGCAATCGATGATGACATCGCTTGCCGAGGCAACGCGTGCCATTTCACTGAAGCTTGTTGAAATGAGTGAAAAGGCCAATAATATCGGGAAGGTGATTGAGACCATCACTAAGATTGCCGACTACACGCATTTACTTTCCTTGAACGCTGCTATGGAGGCTGAAAAGGCCGGAGAGCATGGGACGGGCTTCTCAGTCGTTGCTCAAGAAATTCGGAGGCTTTCGGATCAAACATCCTTCGCAACGATGGATGTTGAGCAAATGGTTCAAGACATGCAAAACTCCGTCACTTCGGGGGTTGTTGAGGTGGATAAATTCACAGAGGAAGTTAAGCGAAGTGTTCGTGAAGTGACGCATCTAAACTCCCAGTTTGTATCTATGATGAATGGTGTTTTGGCCTTAAGCCCTCGGTTTGATTCTGCAAGAACCAGCGTGAAAAATCAGTTTGAAGAAGCTAACTTAGTTCATGAAGCAACGACGCACTTGCATCAAGAATCAGAAGCATCAAAGGCCATTAATCAAACGTTGAGTGCTTTAGTCAAAGAACTGCGTTATAATTTTTCTGATGATCTACAAGGAACAGAAAGGGGGTCGAGGCATGATGCTTCTTAAGCTTGAAATTGGTGGTGTTGTCCATGGGCTTGAGATTGATCCTATTGTTGAGATTATTCCTTCTATTAATACGGATCCTTTAGAATCGTGTCTAAAAGGTGTAGTTGGGAGTGTTGTTTACCGAGGAAAGTGTGTCCCTGTCTTAGATGTTGAACTTCTTAAGCAAGGAAATCATACTAAGGCTGTTTTGAGCACCCGTATTATTGTTGTTGATCTTGATGGCAAGCGAGTTGCTATCAGAGCTGAAGGCGTTACTGATATTTTAAATGGAGAAGAGAATATATTCAATGTCAGGCAAGTGTCTGTAAGTGATTATTGGACGGATGCGTATTTATCTGCTGTTTAAATTATGGCTTATTTGTCTCCTAGCCCACGAAGAACAGGTGAAGACCCCAATGCTTGTTGGGGTCGTATAGGCGTTTGGGGGTCTGGAAGCTGTGAGGATCTAGAGACCTTTGTTCACTGTTTTAATTGCCCCATTTATAGGCATTCAGGCAAGGTACTTCTCGAGCGTTCTCATCCTGAGGCTTATCTAGAGTCTGTTAAGGACAACTTAAAAATCGAAGCTCAGGATCGAAGTTTCAAGCAAGAAACATTTCTTGTCTTTAAGCTTGGGCAATGTCTTTTAGGGATTTTATCAGATTCAGTGCGCGCTGTTCTGCCTATTGAAAAGATCCATAGAGTGCCTTTTAGAACAAATCACTTATTGCTCGGGTTGGTGCCTGTTCGAGGAAACCTTCGTTTGGCTTATTCACTACAGTCTTTACTTTTTAAGGAAAAAAAGCAATCAGAAGACCATAAAGATTCTTGGAGAAGAATGCTGCTTGTGGGAAGTCCTAATCTTAGCCTTGTTTTTCCTGTTGAAGATGTTTTGGGTCTTGTTTCTGTCGACGGAAAAGACGTTAAGCCGTATGCATCCAGCGCTGCAGATGCTCGTTGGATGCGCGGTATGACAAGCAATGAGGATGATACCCTTTTACTTCTTAATGAAGAGGTGCTGATTCCAACCTTGCAAGGACTTCGAGTATGAGCGCTGATAGTGACACGAATAAGCGTATGCGAGAGCTCTTTTTGCAGGAGCTGGATATGCACGCATCTGTTTTGAGTGATGGTTTGCTTGCATTTGAAAAAAATAAAAAAGATTTAAAGCAAGTTGAATTGATGATGCGCTCAGCTCACTCGATTAAGGGTGCAGCGCGCGTTTTGGGTTTTTCTTCTGTGGAGTATTTAGCTCATAAATTGGAGGATTGTTTTCTTGCTGTTCAAAAAGAGGAATTGATTCTTAATCCAGAATATTTCGATCTTTTTTTTCAGGTGGCTGATAGTTTTGTCATGCTTTCGAAGGCTAGTATAGAGTCTTTGGAGGAAGCTATGGATGCTTGCTCGAGTGATTTTCAAGTAATGGCTGAATCGCTCGAACATTTGCTTAAAGGTGGTGCAGGACCCATCAAAGCGCTTACGGAAAAAAAAGTAGCTTTTAAGGAATCTACTCAGTCTGTATCTGTTGGGAGTAGTTCCTCCTTTGAATCAGCCATTCGTATTGCCCCAGAGCACTTAGGGCGCATTATGGGTCTTGCTGCAGAAGCACTCGTTGAGGCTGGGCGGCTGGATTCATTTTTAGATATACTAGTTCGAGCTAAAAATGATCAAGAGCACCTTATGAGTTCTCTCAATGCGCTGGATCAACTCATTCCTGAAAGCTCACAAGATCAGCCTGCTCGTCAGTTTTTAAGGACGATTCGCTTACAAGAAGCAGAGCATTTAGATCGTATTCGTTCCATTCGTGAAGACGTTTACCGATATGTAGGACGCAACAGAATCCTTTCGGATCGCCTGTATCGCGAAGTACTTGCAGGTAAAATGCGTCCGCTCGGTGATATTCTCCATGGGTTTCCTCGGTTGGTCCGTGATCTGTCACGTTCTTTGGGAAAGCCTCTTGATTTAACTATCGATGGTGATAAAACCGCTGTTGATCGCGATAGTTTGGAGCAACTCGAAGCTCCGCTTATGCACCTTGTTCGTAATGCTTGCGATCATGGCGTTGAATCTCCAGAAACGCGAAAGCAGTTAAAGAAGCCTGAGGCGGGGCGCATTACTATAGAGGCCAGGCATCGGGGTGGCATGCTTCTTGTTTCTGTGAGCGATGATGGTGCAGGCATTGACCCTGATGCCTTACGAGAAAAAATCCTAAAGTCAGATTTATTAAGCAAAGAAAATATCCAGAAGCTTCCTTTAAAAGAGCTTTATGAATTTTTATTTCTCCCTGGGTTTTCCACTGCCGGACATGTTTCAGAGATTTCTGGTCGTGGCGTGGGTCTTGATGTTGTCAAGGAGAGCATTCATGCTTTAGGGGGGACTATTGAGGTCGAGTCTCAGGTGGGTGTAGGCACGCAGTTTACCTTAAGGATGCCTGTTACACGTTCTGTTGTCCGCGTTTTGATGACGAGACTAGGAGACGAACTCTATGCATTTCCTTTAAATCAAATTGAAAACATAGTGATTAGCCCACAAGAGGCGTACGAAGCTTCTGTTCAGGCTATTGATGCGGAGGCATTTTTGGTGCATGGTCCTGCAGTGTTTGGTCTTAAAAATCGGAAGCAGGCTGCTGATTCTTTAAGAGAAGCCATCATGCTTAAGGGAGATGCTGGTATGCTTGCATTTGAGGTGGATGAAATCCTAGGCGAGTCAACGCTTTTAGTGCATCCTCTTGACAGTCGCTTGGGAAAAGTCCCAGGTATGGCGGCCTCTTCTATTAATGAAAAAGGCGAAGTTGTCTTGATTGTTGATGTGCCAGATTTAGTCCATGCTATTCTAAAGATGTATCGTGCTAAAGCGGATGAAGCGAGTACTGAGGCTAAAAGCGTCTTAATGCAGGCATCTTCTGAGGGTAACCCCACCGCCCACATTTTAATCGTTGATGACTCGACGACCGTCCGCGAAATGGAGCGCCGATTACTCACGGATGCCGGTTATTCTGTTGAAGTTGCCGTGGATGGTGCCGACGCCTGGGAGGCTTTGGTGAATGAACATTTTGATATATTGATTACAGATCTCGATATGCCGAGGATGACAGGCTTTGAGCTCCTTAAAAAGGTAAAGCAAGACCCTAAGCTTAAGTCCATTCCGGTAATGATTGTTTCTTATAAGGACCGTAAGGAGGATCAAGAAAAAGCGATGAAGCTCGGCGCGGAGGTTTATGTTTTAAAGAGCGAGCTCGAATCAGGCGAGTGGGTTTCAAAGGTTGACGCCTTATTAAAGCTTTAGGTGTTTTGACAAACCGAATGAATGCACGTATGCTAGTTATATGAGTGGGACGCACGCACCTTTTGTATTGCCCGATGCAGAGCTGGATGCATCGCTGAAAGCATCCTCCATTACGGTTTTAATGGTCGATGATCAAGCGATGATTGGTGAGGTTGTGCGCGGCATGGTCGAGGGCGAAGACGACATTCATTTTTATTTTTGCCAGGACCCGAAGGATGCGCTCAATCAAGCCATCGCGATTGAGCCAACAGTCATCCTTCAAGACTTGGTTATGCCCGATGTGGACGGTCTTACGCTGGTCCAAGAATTTCGTGCCCACAGGAAGACGCGGGATGTCCCACTGATTGTCCTCTCAAGCCGTGAAGAACCGGAGACTAAGTACAAAGCTTTTAGCCTGGGTGCTAATGACTACATGGTTAAATTTCCAGACAAGCTCGAAGTCTTAGCACGCATACGCTACCACTCTAAGGCTTACATTAACAAGCTCGAGCGCGACAATGCCTTTGATGCCTTGAAGGCAAGCCAAGCGAGCTTGCGTGCAGAGCTTGATGAGGCCGAGCGTTATGTTCGCTCTTTGTTACCAGAGTCTATGGATGAGGCATCGCTTGCTGCAGAGTCACTGCTCATTACTTCGACAACTCTGGGTGGAGATGCCTTTGGCTATCACTGGATGGATGACGATCACTTCGCCATTTACTTGCTCGATGTTTGCGGTCATGGGGTGGGCGCTGCGTTGCTTTCCGTTTCTGCGATGAATGTGCTTCGCGCGCAAACGCTCCCCGGTGTCGAGTTTCGTGATCCTGTCTCTGTGCTTGCGGGCCTCAACAAAGCCTTCGACATGGAAAAGCAAAACCAAATGTACTTCACGATTTGGTACGGGGTCTACGATAAGTCAACACGCGAGCTCAAATATTCTGTGGGCGGGCACCCTCCTGCTATTTTGGTTCCCAAGCAGGGCAATTCTTATCAAAAACTAAAGACTCAAGGCATGCTTATCGGTGCGATGCCTGATGAAAATTTATTTGAAGGGGCGAGTGTTCAGGTTAATCAAGGAGACCGTCTTTATATATTCAGCGATGGTGTCTATGAAGTCTTGCGCAAAGGCAGTGAAGAGATGCTGCAGCTGGAGCCCTTTGCAGAAGCCCTGGTGCCTTCCGCTGAGAGGGGGCAGCGTAAGATCGACGCTATGGTTTCCTTTGTTCAAGCATTTCAAGGAGATCCAAAATTTGAAGACGATTTCTCACTGCTAGAAATTACATTTAAATAGGCTTCATTTAGGCTTTAGCATTGAATTTTGAGGGAAACCTGAGACGCTGGCTTTTGAGCAATGATCGTTGGTTACCGGATTTTATTCATTCCTATTTTGTTACTAGCAGCGCCTTTTTATTTAAAGCGCATGCTGCGCCGTGGGGGCTATGCTAAAGATTTTCAGCACCGGTTTGGTCTTGTGCCTACGCTGCCTCCCAAGCGTCCGGGTATCCAGCGCATTTGGGTTCAAGCCGTTAGTGTAGGTGAAGTTCAAGCCATCCGTCCCATGGTCGATCGTTTCGCCCAAGACGATAAAGTCGAGCTCGTCATCACCTGCACGACGAGCACTGCCTACAAGATCGCCAGAGATCAATACGGCAGCCAGGCCTTGCACATTGGCGTATTCCCTTTAGATTTTTGCTTATTCAGTGCTCGCGCTTGGAAGCGCTTTCAGCCGGATATGGCCCTTCTAATGGAGACGGAGCTTTGGCCAGAGCACATCAATCAAGCCAACAGGCGCAAGGTGCCTGTGGTTGTTGTCAATGGCCGGCTTTCTAATCGCAGCTTTAAGCGCTACTTAAAGATAAAAGCCATCGCGGGGCGCTTGCTCCAAAAGCTCGATGTCCTTCTGGCCGCTACCGAGCAAGACTATGAGCGTTTTCTTGCGCTAGGCGCCCACAGGGAGACAACCTTCCAAACCGGCAACTTAAAGTTCGACGTCGAGGTAAAGCCCTTGCTGAGCGCTTCTGAAAAAAATGCCCTTTTGGGGGAGCTTGGTTTCCTGCGCGATCGAGAGGCTCCTATTGTGCTCTTAGGCTCTTCGACCTGGCCCGGGGAAGAGGCCTTTTTACTCGATACGTTTGAGCAGGCCCGCAACGAGCTTGGCTTAGCCTGTGTGTTACTGCTCGTCCCCCGCCATATGGAGCGTCGTTCTGAGCTGGAGCGCTTACTGCGCAGCTCTCAGTGGTCTTGGCACATGCGCTCCTCGGGAAGGGTAGCCCCCGCCAATACAGACGTTTATCTTGCCGATACCACAGGTGAGCTACGCGTGCTCTCCCAGGTGGCAGACCTTGCCTTTATTGGTAACAGTCTCCCACCCAATGATGGCGGCCAGACGCCGATTGAGGCTGCAGCCCTTGGTCTGCCCATGGTCTATGGCCCCATGATGACTAACTTCAAACGCATATGTGAGTCTTTAGAGGCGGCCCAAGCAGCTCGCCGTGCTGAAGATGCACCCAGAGCAAAGCAGTACATCCTTGAGTTGTTGCAGTCTCCAGAGGCCCGCAGTGAGCTTGGTCAATCGGCTAAAGCCTGGCACGCTCAAAACCGGGGTGCTGCTGAGCGCACCTTAGAGCACCTTTACAAGGTCCTTCAGTCCTCGAAGCTTTAAGCAAAGGCCTGCAGAAAGGCATCTTTGTCCTTTGCGCGAAAGAAGGCTGTTCCTGTGACAAACGTATCCGCTCCAGCAGCCTTGCAGCGCGGGCCGGTATGTTCGTCAATGCCACCGTCTACTTCGATGCGAAAGGTAAGGTCCCGCGTGCGCCGCATTTGATCAATCGCCTCAATTTTGGGGAGCATCGCATCTTCAAAGGCCTGGCCACCAAAGCCGGGCTCTACTGTCATCACTAAGACAATATCGACAAGCTCTAGGTAGGGTTCAATTGCAGAGATGGGCGTTTTGGGCTTAAGTGAAATGCCTGCATGTGCACCTTGCTTGCGAATTTTCTTGAGCGTTGCTTCCTTGGGGAAGTCCGGCTCGACGTGAATGGTGATACTATTGGTCCCTGCATCAATGAACGCATCGATGTACTTATCTGGATTATCGAGCATGAGATGTGTGTCAAAGTACAGCCCTGAGTAAGCACGAAGGTCTTTCAGTGTTTGAGGGCCAAAGCTTAGATTGGGGACAAAATGCCCATCCATAATATCAAGATGTACCCATGCTAGGCCATGCTCAGCAATGACCGCTTCACTTTCAGCTAAGTGAGCATGGTTACCTGCCAAGATAGAAGGGGCGACGATCGGTGTATTCTTCATACTTTCATAACACTACCATAAAAAAACGCCCACACACAAGGCCGCTTTTGTCGAGAACATCCATGGTCTCAACTTTCGCGGGACGCACCTATATCTGTATAGGCTTACGTTTCCACGGTTTTCGCCCAAGTTATAAAATTAGAAACAAAAAACATTGGCAGGAGCTTCGCTTTAAACACACTCTTTGTCTATGCGTGCTTTAGTTACAGGAGGCAGCGGTTTTTTGGGCCGGGTCGTGGTCGATCGCCTCTTGAGTCGAGGCTTCCATGTACGCTCCTTGGGGCGCTCCCCTCAGCTCGGTTTAGAGGCCCTTGGGGTAGACGTGCTCCAGGGTGACATAGCAGACAAGGCGGCCGTTCAGTCCGCTTGCTCGGGGGTAGACGTTGTCTTCCATATTGCCGCTAAGGCAGGCGTTTGGGGTCCCCGAAGTGAGTATGTGCGTGCTAACATCATCGGCACCCAGCACGTTGTGGAGGCTTGCAAAGAGCACGGCGTTAAAAAACTCATCTACACAAGCACGCCCAGTGTCGTATTCAATCGAAAGCCCCTCAAGCACGTCAATGAGTCGATGCCCTACGGCTCGCGTTGGCTCTGTGCCTATGCCCAGACCAAGGCGATCGCAGAGTATAGCGCACTCAGTGCCCATGATGCAAACGGTTTGCAGGTAGTAGCTCTCAGGCCACACCTCATCTGGGGCCCGGGGGATCCTCACTTGCTCCCTCGCATCCTGCTGCGCGCACGTGCAGGTCGCCTGTACATCGTAGGCCGGGGTGATAATTGGGTCGACATCACCTACGTCGATAACGCTGCAGACGCACACCTGTGCGCGATGGATGCTCTCGATCGAGGTACCTGTGGCGGCAAGGCTTACTTTATCAGCCAAGGAGAGCCCGTTCAGCTCTGGCCCTGGATCAATCACATCCTCGAGCGCTGCGGGATTCCTGTCATCAACAAGAAAATACCCCTGTGGGCTGCCTATGCTGCCGGTGCTCTACTGGAGTCTACACACCGTTTATTACACCTTGAGCAAGAGCCTCCGATGACGCGCTTTGTCGCGATCGAGCTCGCTAAGACCCACACTTTTGACATCAGTGCCGCCCGTAAAGACTTGGATTACCACCCAAGGATAAGCACGGAGTTGGGGCTCAACACCTGGTTGCAAAATATCCAAGGCTGATTTTGACGACAACAGCTTGGGGCTCAACTTTCGCGGGACGCACCTATGTCTGTGCGACAATCCTCTTCGACCCAAGCGCTCTCTACCCACTGCGCTGCCGGACGGCTTCAAACAGTACAATCGCCGTTGCCGTGGCAACGTTGAGCGAATCCATAGATCCTGCCATGGGGATGGCCACACGCTCATCGGCGCGCTCCAACCAAAAGTCACTCAAGCCCGTGTGCTCGGTTCCCATGAGGATGGCTATAGGCTCTGAGAGTGTCGCTGCCCAGTAGGGCTTGCTTGCATCCGGAGTCGTTGCGATGAGTTTAATGGCATGCTTGCGAGCAAACATTTTGATCGCTTCCTCACTGCAGATGACAGCCTTTAAACTAAAACAAGCACCTTGCGCGTTGCGAATAACATTCGGATTGAATAGATCAACACCCGTGCCACACACAAGGAGTGCATCGGCACGCGCGGCTTCAGCACTGCGCATGATGCTCCCAAGATTGCCTGGTTTTTCAATGCTCTCTGCAATGACAAGCAGCGGCGTTTCTTGAAGTTCAAGGGAGTCAAGGGAAGTGTTCCACTGCTCGGCAATGGCCAATATCCCGTCTGGACCTTTGCGACTTGATGCCTTTTCGAAGGCATCTTTGCTTAACTCGGTACGTTCGATACCGCGCTGCTTCGCTTTCTCTAAAACACGGTCTGCTGTGTTTGTGAAAAATTCAGTGCACGTGTAGAGGCTTTCTAGGCTAACCCCAGCATCCATAGCCCGCTCTGTCTCCCTTAATCCTTCGATCAGAAAGCGCCGAGTCTCATCGCGGAAGGAGCGCTTTTGAAGTTTAACGAGTTCTTTAACCTTGGGATTCGATGGGCTCGCTATGAAAGGCGTTTCACTCTCCGGCATGGTGTCCCTGCGCTTTTTTTAATGCATCTAACACGATGGATGGCGTTAAAATTTCCGGAAGTATGATGGGCTCGGTATCAGGGCCTTTGGGGTAGAGTAAATAGAGCGGAACGCCGTTGCGACCAAAGCGCTCCAGTGTGCGCGTGATTTCAGGGTCGCGGTTCGTCCAGTCTGCCTGCAGGGTCGCTACATCCCATTGCCTGAATGCATGGATGACTTTTTCGTTGTGCAGGGCCGTGTGTTTGTTGACTTGGCAAGTAAGACACCAAGCTGCTGTGAAGTCGACAAACACCATGCGCTCTTTTGCCCGAAGAGCCTCAAGGGTCTCTTGAGAGTAAGGTTCCCAATCAAGCATCCATGGGTTCTCTTCGGTTTCTGGATTGGCTGCAAAATACCCAAGGAGTAGTCCTGATGCGAGCAGTATGCTCGTACTAAAAATGCCACGACGTTGCACGCAGGCCCTGCGCATCGGGTCTGCCCAACGCCCAAACACCCACACGGCCATCGATACGAGTAACAGGGCAAAAAGAAGTTTGGCCAGAGCATTGATGTTTGTTTGTTGTCCAAATACCCACAAAAGCCAAATGACACTTGCAATCAGAGGGAAGGCCATGGCTTGCCTGAAGGTTTCCATCCACTTGCCCGGCTTGGGTAAGTGGTTGATAAGCCAAGGAAAGAGGCTCATCAATAGATAAGGGAAGGCCATGCCCAGAGCCATCGAGGAAAAAATACTCAAAGTAACGATGGGTGTTTGCAAAACAGCAAAGCCAACGGCCGTCCCCATGAAAGGTGCTGTGCAAGGGGTCGCAACCAGAGTTGCAAGCACTCCTGAAAAGAAGCTCCCCGTATAGCCGCTGCGTGCTGCAAGGCTGTGGCCTGTCCCTACAAAGGTATTCCCAACGGAGTATACCTCAAGAAAGTTGAGTGCAACCAGCCACAGCAAAACACAAAGGCCCGCAACAAAAGTTGCGTTTTGCAGCTGAAATCCCCATCCGATTTCTTCACCAGCAGCCTTGAGCGCAATGAGTAAGCTTGCGAGTGCACAAAAGCTAATCCAAACACCTAAAGTAAAAATAAACCCATGGGCTTTTATTTTCCATGCACTATCTCCTGCTTGTTGTACAAAGCTAAGCATCTTGATGCCAATCACAGGAAAAACGCAGGGCATTGCATTGAGGATAATTCCACCAATAAAGGCAAAGAGCAGCATTTGCCAAAGTGATTTAGGGAGATCAGGTATTGAGGAAGACCCTCCATGAGTACTGCTTACGGCAGCGCTGGGCGCTTCGCTCATAGGCAGATTAATAGCAATACCCTTTGAGGATCCCATCCAAGAACTCGATGACGTGAGTATGCCCGAGAGGCGTTGCATTTTCATGCCAGGTGTGCTCACGAGTTTTATCATGAGCCCGCCGTCACTCAGCTCAAAGACTTGCTGGGTCGCTTCAGGATCAATGGCATCATCGCTTGAAAAAAAGTAAGGATCTTGAGGACGAATGCTTTGCGTAGTATCCTTTGTTTTTAAAAGAAGCGTGATTTCTCCCAATTCTTCATAGGCAACACCTTCCCAGTTTGCAGGTGGGGGTTGCGGTAGGGCCGCGCGCGCTTGTTCAAAAAGCTGCGTATGTTGAGCATTGTTTTCTCCCATCGTATCACTGACAGGAACTGTGAGCCTAAGCTCAGTACTGCCTGGAATGCAGCTCACTTCGCAGGCAAGCCAGTGGGCCGTCGCGCGGATAGTTACCGTGGAGTCTATTTCTAAAGTTTCGGGGGCCGTGATCTCTGCTAAAAATACGGCACTTTCCTTGTAGCCATAACTGGCAATACCCGCTGTATCAAAGCGCAGGGGGCTTGGCTCTAGGACAGGCCCTGCTTTGAAATCGTCAGGAAGCGCCCACTCAATGCGTGTGGGCAGACCCGTTGCTCCTGGGTTCTTCCAGTAGATGTGCCACCCGGGGCTTAGCTGAAAATGGACTGCGACCCAGAAGGGCTTGCCTGGCTGAATGCTTGTTGGCTCGCTGATGAGCTCTGCACGCACAGGCGCCTCAGCCGCGTGAGTGTGGAGGGTTATGAGAAGTAAGAAAAAAGAACTTAGGCCATAAAGCCACGTTTTACGTCGATGCCCATGCATAGCCTTTCAGCATGGAGGGATCCTTTGCGAACGCAAGCCTCCTCCTCGTTTAAGCTTCTTCGAATCTGCGGGCGAATAGCTCTGAGAGTTCTTTGAGGAGCTCTTTTGCACTTGGACCCATAGCAGTGAAATTGAGCTCAGAGCCATTGCCTGCTGCAAGCATCATTAAGCCCATGATGCTCTTGCCATTGACTTGCTCAGTGTCCTTGCGGACCCAGATCTCCGTGTCGCTGTATTTGTTAGCAACGCGCACGATCATAGCAGCTGGACGCGCATGAATCCCCATTTTATTCGTCACTTTTAGGACGGAAGATTCTGCGTTCTTGTCTTGATCTGTCATCGTTGGAAGATTCATCTATCATCTATAATGTAACTTTTTGCCCAGATATTTGTTTAATCAGTTAGGAGGGACTTTGTTAACTCAAGCTGCTTGGGGGGTAATCTTAAGGTTTTATAGGGTCTTGTCAAGGGCGACTCAAACTTTAGCATTGCAAAAATTAATCCTTTATTATCAATCAATTAGCTATGAAGCCTATCGGAAATGTTCTGTACGATTTGCCATCGCCTTACGAGGCGCATCCATGTGGTTTGCTTCACTTGCCGCGCTTTATTGCCAAGATACGCAAGCACTTAGCAGGGGAGTTGCCCAAGGAATATCAGCGTAATTTTACGAAAGGCTTTGATGGCTTTTTGTGCCTTCATTTAGGGGTGGATCCTGCTGATGTGGTTGAAGCTGTCAAAAGCAGTGACAGCGATGCTATACTCGATGAGAAGCTTAAAAAGTTGTTTCCCAAAGACTTGAAGGCGCATGTATGGAATCGCAAGCTCGTCCAAATGGGGATGAGTGAGATGGGTCGTGAAAAACTCAAAGAGGTACGGGCGCAGATGGAAATTGCCGATCGTGAGGACCTGGTTTCTTTTGCTGATATCATTGATACTGAAGAGGGTAGGATCGAAGCCTAGGCTTTTAAGTCGTGCCCAAGCTATCGACAAAGGCCTTAAGGTTTGGGTAGCGGGCGACTTTGCCAATATGGTTTTCGTTTAAGCCCTCACCCTCGGGTAAGGTCGGATTGTTGATGAATACGCTGTGTATGCCTGCGCGGATTCCAGCTTCGATATCTTTGACCGAGTCCCCAATCATGTAGCATGCTTGTGGGTCGAGCTTATGGGCTTCGATCATTTCGTGAATGAATTTTGGCGAGGGTTTGCGGTAGACGGTCGGAGCATCAGGTGCTTCGGGGGCAATGCAGATATTGGCAAAGTCTGCCTTGGGGATGCCGAGGAGGTCGAACATCTTGTCGTTGCAGGCATGGACCGCATCCATCGTGAAGTAGCCTCGTCCAACGCCTGATTGGTTGGTGAATAAAAAGAGCTTATAGCCTAAGGCCTGTAGAGCTTTGAGGGCTTCGCTAGCTCCTGGAAGTAGCTTTACGGCCTTGGGATCAGACAGGTAGGGGACATGCTCTATGAGCGTGCCGTCCCGATCAAGAAAAACGCCTTGGCTCATGAATTTTTGGCGGTTTTGATTTCGATGATGTCATGCGGGGCTGATTCGCGCTGACCTGCTGGCGTGATGCGTGCAAAGCGTGCTTGAGAGTGTAGGGCCTCTAAAGACGGTGCTCCAAGGTAGCCCATACCTGATTGCAGCCCGCCGACTAATTGGAGGAGTGTTTCGCGGACAGCACCGGATACCTCCTTTAAGGCTTCGACGCCTTCGGCAGTTGCTTTGCGGTTTTTATCAAGATTGCTCTGGCCGTAGCGTGCCGCTGAGCCTGCTTGCATGGCTTCGAGGCTGCCCATGCCGCGGTACTCTTTGTAGAGCTTGCCGTTAATTTCTAAGATTTTCCCGGGGGCTTCCTTGCAGCCTGCAAGCACACCTCCACAGATGACAGCATCACTCAAGGTCATCGCTTTGACGATATCTCCACTTTTGGTGATTCCCCCGTCGGCGATGAGGCGTACCTTCCCGCGTGAAGCGCTTTTGGAGGCGACATAGAGGGCCGTCATTTGAGGGATGCCAACACCTGCAACGATCCGTGTTGTGCATATGGAGCCCGGCCCTTGTCCTATTTTAATGGCATCGGCACCGGCATCGGCTAAAAAGTCAACACCTTCTGCGCTGGTTACATTACCGGCAATGAGGGTTAACTCTGGATGCTCTTGACGCAGAAGTTTTACCGTTTCGCCTACGCCCAATGTATGCCCGTGGGCCGTTGAAATGGCGACTGCATCGACACCTTCTTGGACTAAGTTGCCGACGTGCCCGAGGATGCGCTGTTTGTCGAGGTCGCCGGAGGCCGTGCGTGTTGCAGAGACGGCGGCACCACACAGGAGTCTGAACTGTGCATCGCGTGTTGGCTTTACGGTGGCCGCCCTCTCTTCAATGATGCGCTCGATATCGCTCAGGGTGAAGAGACCGCGGAGAGTGTCGTTTTTGTCGACAACCAGGACCTTGTGGATGCCTAAGTGTTCGTTGAAGAACGCATCGGCTGCGGCAATAGGGTCTTTCTCGATGGCGACTTCATCTAAAGTGTAGAGCTCTTTGCGTGCGTGCATAGCCTCTTTGACGGTGCGCCCTTTGTAGCGTTCCTTGACAACGGCACTGGGAACGAGGCCAAGAAGCTTCCCGTGCGTGTCGACGACCGGAAATGTTTTGAAGTTGTATTGCTTGTTTTCAATGAGTTTGAGGAGATCACCAATGTGTTGGTCAGGCTTCGCTGTAATGGGCTCTTGGATGAGGCCATGAACGAAGTTTTTCACCCGGGCGACTTCTTTGACCTGTTGAGCTTCAGTCATGTTGTAGTGGATGAGGCCTAGGCCGCCGTTGAGGGCCATGGCAATGGCCATTTCTGACTCTGTCACCGTGTCCATGTCCGAAGAGATGATGGGAATGTGGAGCTTGAGGCGCTCGGAAAGTGCGGTGTCTACCTGGGCCTTGCGAGGCAAAACATCCGAATAGCGTGTTGCTAGCGTGATGTCATCATAGGTCAAAGCGGTATGCGCATGGGTCTTAAAGAACGCATCAGCTTCTTGGTAGAAGACCTGATCAACAGAGTGTGTGGGTGACTTTTCCGAACTGTGTGCCATATTAGAGTAAAGCATGGACAGGGCCTCGCTTTCAACTGAAAACTTGAAGCTTCAATGCATTCTTTGACTCAAGGAGTGTTTGTGCTTTAAGAAGCTTTCATTTGTTGGATGTGTTCGATGGAGGGGAAAGACATGGGAGGGTCGATCCAGCAGGGTTCATAGGCTTCATCGAAGAAGAATGCTTG
>MDTG01240690.1_pt1 | contig 104205 bp, 111 predicted proteins | sample 811421 | NCBI WGS metagenome assembly MDTG01 (sample SAMN05326645, study PRJNA326480) | marine metagenome | isolation source: seawater | place: Pacific Ocean: South East | collected 2011 | reverse complement strand
TTAAGTCGCAAGAAGTATATTTCTGAACCTTGCCTCCATTTGTGTCCTCACAAATGGCTGTTAAAAGACGCTGTGAGGACACAGCTTGTGGCTAGTATACTGGATCTAATAAATGCGATCTAAATAAGTAACCCTAAAAAATATCCGGAATCTCACGCTAAACTTGAGGTGCCTGGCTTTGCAGGCATGCAGGCCGGGTATAAGAGTCTATTGGAAAATATATGGACTATTTTTCCGGCCGGACGTGATTGTTTTGGTATTTTCACCCTATGCGCATTAAAGGCTATTGGCTTTTCATTTTTCTGGCTCTTACTACCGGAGCATTTTTCTTTTACCAGCAGGCGCAGCCACCGTTGAGTTATGACTTCGCTCCGCAGTTCGATGGAAATGATTACCGCAACATATACGATTATTTTGAAGGCTACAGAGAAGACTATAATGTACCCCACCCATTTCATCAACGCCTGTTGGTGCCGTTTCTAGCTTCGCTTTGGAGCTATGATATTCTACCCGGATTTCAATGGCTCAATCTGATCTTTAGCTTATTGGCAGTGGTGGTTATGTTTCATTTATGGCGAAGCTTAGGCTTTGAGCTAAGATGGTTTTGGGCGGGCTTTTTATGGCTGATTTTTCATTGGACGGGTATGATACGGCTCAATGCCTTCGACCCCATAACAGTCGATTTACCTACTTATGCCTTTCAGGCTTTATTCCTTTGGCTTGTCTTAAAGCGAAAATTCATTCACCTTTTGTGGCTGGCTCCGCTGGCCACTTTGCAAAAAGAATCGTTCTTGGCCTTGCCTGCTTTACTTCTAGTTTATGGAGCCTGGCACAACAGAAAAACGGATGAGGGTTACTACGACTTACCATTTATTGCCGCTTCTCTTCTTTTGGCCATTGCAACTCAATCTATAGTCAATTTTAACTTTCCTCCGCAAGAGGCAGGTAGAGGCGCATTCATCACCCTGGCCTATCATGCGCGAGAGGCTGTTTTAAATCCTTTTGAGCTGCTTAGGTGGCTGGCTGCCATTTCCATGGCCTTTGGCCCGGCCATATGGCTGGCCATTAACCGTTATAGAAAAACCTATCTATACGACAACACCCGAAACCTACTGCTCATGTACAGTGCCCTGTACCTGGCCTTTGGTCTGCTGGCCGGTGGAGACATGACACGAATTGTTTTTCTGGGCTTTCCCTTTTTGGCCACCTGGGTGATGTTCGAGTTACAAGAAACCAACAAAGCGAAGCTTCTTTTGTTAGCCTTGTTTTCTTTTCCACTCACTTTTATCTGGCAGCATATTCCGGACCCTGCCTGGCAATGGGAAGCTTGGGAGAGCTGGTACCCTGAGTTTGCAAACAAAGAACGGGTATTACTGTTTCTCGGGTTTATTCTTGCCGCATTTCTACTGCTACAAACCAAAAAAACGACTTAAACGCCTTGTTAATATAAACCACTACCTACCAACCAATTGCAACAACCCACCAATCTCACTATATTATTGAATAGTGATAAAAGCAAGTTGGCCGACTCTTTGGCGGCATTGCCTTTTGTGCTTAACTCAAAGGAAAGAACTTTGTGAGCAACCCAAATTTATGCCCATGCTGGTGAATAAATTTAAACCGAAAGTCAATGAAGTGATGTTCATAAACACTCATTGTCTATTGCATATACTTGAGGGTAGTGGAGGGTTGCAGGTAGATTTCAAAAACTACTTCGATTGGGACGATAAAATCATCTTCCTGGAAAAAGGCCAGTACATAAAGTTTTTAGGCGATGATTTTACTGTAAGACGCATAGACTTCCCAGATGAAGCTCTATTTAAAGACAAGCAGGTTCGAGTGCTTTTTAAGCATATGGTGAGCTTGGGGTATATCAATTTTGAGGATTGCCTGGAGTGCCAGAAATACCTGAACGAGTCTGTTTTTGGGGCGCCCAAAGATATTATAGATGTATCGGCAAGGCAGTGGTTTTGGCAAAATCCCTTTAACGCCAAGCCCGAAGAGTACCATCTGATTTTCGACATTAAAGAATTTATTGACGAGAAGTATAGGGAGCAACTTCAGAATGCCGACTTCAAACTATTGTTTGAATCGTCCGGACTCAACCCTCATAGACTGGTCAATGAAAAGGTTGGTGTAACCATAAAAGGCCTATTAAAAAATAAGCGCCTCACTGAAAGCAAAAAAGACCTGGTCTTCAGTAATAAGAGCATTAAAGAAATTGCCTACGACCATGGTTTTTCAGACCCTGCCTATTTTAACCGGTTCTTTAAGCAACAAACTCAAAAAACTCCATCGGATTTCGTTAGAGACACCGGCATAGACCGCACGGATGATTTTGCCACTCATCTCTTTGAACTACTGCATGAGTTTCATACCACTCAAAGGGAGGTAGGCTTTTATGCCGATAAACTGCATTTATCGGTAAAAGCTCTTTCCACTAAAGTTCGTCAACAACTCAATGTGAGTATTGGGCAGCTCATACGGCAACAAATTATTCTCTCGGCCAAGCGAATGCTTCTGCAACACCAATCTATTCAGGAAGTAGCCTTTTCGCTGGGTTTCGAAGAGCCCGGTCACTTTAGTAATTTCTTTAAACACTACACCGGCCTGAGTCCCACCGAATACCTGCAAAGTAAAAAGTCCAATCAATAGGCCATTTTTTGTAAGCATTGGCCCAACTCGATAGGCCAAATTTGTCATGTGATTCATCAAAAAACAATTCACATGAACATAAAAGAACAAGTACAAAAAATGGATGCAATGGTATCGCAAGGCGATATCGTGAATGCCGTGAAGCAGTTCTTCTCGGCCAACGCCAACACTTCTGATTATGGTGGAGTAAAGACCGCCTCTCGCGATCAGATGGTAGAAAAGATGGAAGGCTTTACCGGAGCCATTGCCCAGGTAAACGGCATTACCCATCACAGAACATTGGTAGATGGCAACGCTTCGGCCTCGGAGTTTACCTTCGACTTCGACATGAAAGACAACTCGCGCATTCTATGGCACGAGATTATTAGAAGAGTGTGGAACGATAGCGGAGAAGTAGTTGAAGAGACCTATTTCGATGCTAAAATAGCCTAGCCATGAAATTCAGGTTTATTTCTCCAACCGTTCACGGCATCATAGACTACTCGGCCGCAGTGGCACTTATTAGCAGTCCGTTTCTGTTGGGGCTTGGAGAAAGTTCACCCATGGCCAAATGGCTCTCTGTGGTCACCGGAGTGGCTGTGATTATCGTAAGTCTAAACACTACTTATAAGTTTAGCATTCTTCACACCATTCCCTATAACGGTCATTTGCTCATAGACTTAATGGCCGCCACCACTTTTGCTGCTGCTCCCTTTCTATTCCACTTTACGGGAATAGACATGTACTACTACATAGCCAATGCGGTGGTAGTATTTCTGGTAGTCGCTCTTAGCGACAATTGCGAACCTTCATTAACAGATTAAATAATTATACCATGAAAACAATCAGAAAAATAAGCATGTTGGCGCTTGCGCTAACTTTTCTGAGCCAGGTAGCTTTGGCTCAAGACAAACAGGCCTACAACATTGACAACAGCAACATTGCGTTGCAAGGCTACTCGCCCGTTTCTTACTTGGATTTGGGCCTTGCTCAAAGAGGACTTAAAGAATATAAGTCTGAACACGACAAAGTGGTTTACTACTTTACTTCTGCCGAGCAAAAACAAAAATTCGACAGAAATCCTGAGAAGTATTTACCTCAGTATGGAGGCTACTGTGCCTTTGGTGTATATGCAGGCGCAAAGTTCAGGCCCGACCCAAATAAGTTCATTGTAAAAGACGGCAAGTACTTCTTGTTTCTTTATAACCTTGAGCTAGATGCCCAGCAGCTTTGGTTGAAAGAAAACAACCACGCAGGGTTGATGAAGAAGGCCGATGACAATTGGGCCAAACTAAAGAAAACCTACAATTAATTATTGGGGTTGACTTGTTTCTGGGAAGAGGCTGTCTCAGGAGTTTCCTTCTTAGCCCAACCATTGGCTAAAGGCGAGCTTCCGACACAGCCTCTTTCTTTTTTCCATGCTGCCACTTTCAGGTTAATAAAAATTCGATCTGCCGGAGACCTATTATTTCATAACTTAAGCCTGCCTTAAGCAATTACCTATGAAAAAATACCTTTCCGTTGCCGTGTTATTGGTGTCTACAAGCCTTTGTACGCTAGCACAAAATGCCAAACCTGTCTTCAAAAATGGAGAAGCTCAAATTGTAGAAGCTTTCAGCAATCCGGAAGAATGGATTAGAGAAGACTTGTGGGTAGAAACAGAGTTTGATACGGATGGAGACGGCAAGCCGGATAGAATGCACGTGGCTGTTACCCGCCCGAAACAAACCGAAACAGAAGGATTAAAACTACCGGTAGTTTACGAAACCAGCCCATACTATGCCGGAACTGCCGGATTGGCCAAAGGGCTTTTCTGGAATGTTGAGCATGAATTAGGTGCCACACCACCGCCAAGAACGCATGTAGAGGTGCAGCGGAGAGGTGAAAGACCCATCATATCCAATTCTCAAATCAGAACCTGGGTGCCAAGAGGCTACATTGTTGTGCACTCCTCCTCTCCCGGTACCGGTCTTTCCGATGGTGCCCCCACGGTTGGAGGAGACAACGAATCGCTAGCCCCAAAAGCAGTAATCGAATGGTTATCGGGAAAAGACAATGGTTATAAAACACGCGATGGACAGGAAAAAGTAAAGGCCTACTGGTCGACTGGAAAAGTAGGAATGACAGGAACCTCTTATAATGGCACACTTCCGCTGGCTGCGGCCACCACCGGGGTAGATGCTCTCAAGGCCATTATTCCGATTGCTCCGAATACTTCTTACTATCACTATTACCGCTCGAACGGTTTGGTGAGAAGCCCGGGCGGTTATCTGGGTGAAGACATAGATGTTCTTTACGACTTTATTCACAGTGGTGATGAGGCCAAAAGAGCCTACAACAACAGAACAGTGCGCGACACAGAAATGGCGAATAACCTGGATAGAATTACGGGCGACTACAACGACTTTTGGGCCGGAAGAGACTACCTGAATGACATGAAGCCCATGAAGGCAGCTCTGCTGATGTCACATGGCTTCAACGACTGGAACGTTATGCCGGAACATAGCTACCGCATTGCCATGGAAGCAAAGAAAATGGGGCTTCCGGTGCAAATATACTACCATCAGGCAGGTCATGGAGGGCCTCCACCAATAAGCATGATGAACAGATGGTTCACCAAATACCTTCATGGAATTGATAATGGGGTTGAAAACGACCCTAAGGCGCAAATTGTACGCGAAGGAGATAGCCCACAGGAACCTACACCATATGCCGACTACCCTAACCCGCAGGCCTCGGACGTAACCTTTTACCTGAAAGCCGGTGGTAAGGTTCATGGTTCACTATCTACCTCCAAGGCGCAATCTAAAGGGCAGGAAACCCTAACGGACAATGTTAACTTTTCCGGAGCTCAACTTGCTCAAGCCGATGAGTCTGAACACCGCCTGTTGTATGTAACACCAAAACTAACCGAACCTCTGCATATTTCGGGAGTAGCCCGGGTAACCATTGAGCTGGCCAGTAGTAAGCCTGCTGCAAACCTTTCGGTTTGGCTTGTTTCGCTGCCCTGGAATACTGCTGACGATGCCAGAATTTATGATAACATCATCACCAGGGGTTGGGCGGATCCGCAGAACTATAAATCACTTACCCGGAGCGAACCACTTGAGCCTGGCAAATTCTACACAGTCTCTTTCGATCTGCAACCGGATGACCAGATTATTCCTGCCGGCCAACAAATTGGCTTGATGATCTTCTCCAGTGACCAGGAATTTACCCTTCACCCACAGCCCGGCACTCAGCTCACTATTGACTTAAATGGTACCAGCCTGACTTTGCCAATAGTTGGTGGAAAGAAGGCTGTAAATAGCGTAATGAAGTAAGTAAAATTGAGTTATGGGTGTTCTAATCCCCTTTTTCGAAAAAGGGGGAATGGTTCTTCCAGTTTCAAGGGCAATGCATCTAAGGCCAACTTTTTATCAGCTTTTTTATATTGAAAATGCAGTTCTCAGATACCCTCGTTTACAACGTGAATGAGAAAGCCGCTAACAGGAAAATAGTGGGTAAAGTAATGAAGTTGCGAAGGAGTTTATAGAGAAGGGCTATAGTTCCATTCACTATTAAAAACAGAAGAGTCCAAATCAACAAGAAAGACCAGTTTCGTGTAACGAAATAGGTATCGTGAAGCTGTACATCACGGGATTGATTCAAGTCCATAGGGTTTATAGCCGTGAGAAAGTAAATAACAATGGCCAGAACAGCGCTCGATAACAACCAAAGCTTCCAAATTCTAATATTCTTCATCAAATCAACCCATTCTCAAATCATCAAATTGATCACATCTTCCGCATAATTTCAGACTCGTAGAAGTAGCAGCCTTTGTCTTCCTGACGAGCTACTTTCATCATAGCATCTACAATTTTGTCTGCATGAATAGGCCGGTATTTTTTCCACGGGCCAATAAAAGGAATAAACTTGGTAATGAACTGAGCAAACTTTTCACCCGGCCTTCTTTCTTCCCTGACCCCTCTAATCAGCGAAGGTTTGAAGATGTATATGGTTCGGTAGTTCAGGAAGGAGACTTTATCTTCCAGCTCACCCTTCACCCGATTATAGAAAAAGCGGCTGTTCTTGTTTGACCCCATTGCTGAGACGAGAAAGAATCTATCGGCTCCGGCATTTAATGCCGCCTTGGCCAATTCATAGCCATATGTAAAGTCAACTTTATAGAAAGCTTCTTTGGAACCGGCTTTTTTCATGGTCGTGCCCAGGCAACAAAAAACATCATCCCCCTTGGGGAAATCCGTCATTTCAGAAAGCTTGTCGAAATCTACAGTCAGCTCCTTGAGCTTCTCGTGCCGGATACCTAATGGCTTGCGGACCAAAGCAATGACCTGACCATAGTTTTTGCTTTGTAAAAGGTTTTGAGTTAACGACCTTCCAATCAGCCCGCTTGCACCGGCAATGATTGCAGTTTTTGAATCCATACATCTAAAATAGCCAAAAATTCATTCTGAAAGGTGACCCCTTTGTCTTTGGCATACCACAGGTGCATGTATTCCGTAAACTCCTTACCCGATTTAGCCTGGGTTTGTTTGTTCTCTAAAAATTCGCGTTGTATCAGATCAGGCCTGGGGCCCCAGTGCCCCAGCACTTCCCCATCGGCAGAAAGCCCGATTATTATGGGAATAGAACGCGCCCCGTTGGTCAGGAAATTATTCATAACCTCGGGGTTCTCGTCTCTTAAAATCAGCCGTAAATTAATTTGTGGGTTTAGTTGGGCCATTTTATGCACAAACGGCAACAGTTGTCCGGCATCGCCACACCACCCTTCAGTAATCACCAACCAGGTCATGGGCACATCTATACGGTTAACCATGGCTTCCAGAGCCGGTAGGAGTTTACCAATCTTCTCCCACTTTTGCATACGCTTTTGGCTTAGAATGGCATAACTTATCATTGACTCAGACTGGTTGGCTCCTGTTGTTTTTCCCTCGAGCAGCAACTGGTCTATTAACTTGCGGTAGGCAGCATAACTATAGGCTGAGTCGATCAGGTCGGCAGATAATTTCATTGGATTCAAACAAATGTTCGATGTTGCAACACCGAGACTAACGAGATAAGTTCAACTTTTCCCATTCTTTATACTTGTCCAAATCATCTTTAAAAGATTTGCCTAACCATACCAATATGGTAGCATCGTCTATAAGGCCAACAATGGGGATAAAATCGGGCAGGGCATCGAGAGGAGCCACAAAATAAAGCAATCCGGCCACTATCATTACAAGAGTTTGCCAGGGTATATGAGGGTAATGCCCATTCACCGAGTTGGAAAGCATTCGTACAATCAGGTGAACGTAGGCCACTACTTTGCCTTTCAGGGTTTCATCATCTTCCAGTGCATCCAGTTTCTTCTGAACCCTCAAAAGCGTTTTTTTCAGAGCCTCAGAATTGCCCACAATTTCAACTGCCTTTTGTTTAAATCGGTCAAAAACCTTTTTTTCTTTTTCGTTGGGTTCCGTTCTGCTCATAGTCTACATCAATTGTCTTGCTTCAGCTTTTATAAACGAAAGACTCTCTGCCACCGGGTCTCGGTTCTCTTTTATCATAAGATCAAAAATAGCTTCCGCCAAATCAATGGCATTGTTTTTTTCGGTCATGGTTTCACCCGCCTTTTGTATGGCAGCAACAATATCATTGATGGAGCCCTTTACCTTTTTCCAGGCATCATCGCTCACATATACTTGTTGCGAAAGGTTGTGGTTTACCTCTTCTCTAATTTCTTTTTGCAATAATTGCTGAAACTCAAAAGCCGATATAGAAGGGTCGCTTAATCTAAGCAGCATGTTATTGGGCGATATACGTTCCAGAAGTAGTGCCAGCCGTTCATAGGCCTGAAGACGCAACGGAAGTACCGTTTCAACCGTTTTTGACTTCACTTCGAGCAACTGCTTTTCGAATTGTTTTTGTAGAAAATTGCGTGTCACTAAATACATAGCATACATAACCAATGCTGCCGGAACCAGAATCTTTATTAACTCAGTTATATAGTCCATATCTAAGGCCTGAAACTTTTGGGCTCAATTTAGATTTTAAAATAGTGAGAATCTTAATGTAGGTATTAAGTTTACGCCCGAAATGGAGAAAAATTCTACAATTCCTGCCTTGCAACCGGTTAAACTAACCGAGAAAGCAATAGCTGAGGTAAAAAGCATTATGGAAAACAAAAGCATACCCCAGGGCTACGGGTTGCGCATTGGCGTAAAGGGCGGCATGGGCTGTGCCGGTCTTGGCTACATGCTTGGTTTCGATAAACCCAAAGAGGGTGACATAAGCTACCAGGTTGAGGGCATTGAAATTCACGTAGAGAAGAAACAAACCATGTACCTTATTGGCCTTGAGGTAGATTTCTACGAAGGTAGCGATGCCAGAGGCTTTACTTTTAACTCTCCAAATACCCCTTAATACTAACTTAGTTTTCACACACAATTCGTTGAAAAAAGATATCTACGTTTTAGGCACAGGGCTTTCTCACAATGGTTCATCTGTTCTACTTAAGAATGGCCGCGTATTAGTAGGTATAGAAAAAGAAAGATTAAGCAGAATTAAACATGACGGAGGAAATGACAGCCTCACCACTGAATACTGCCTGAAAGCAGCCGGAATTGGCCTTGACGAAATAGATTTGGTCGTTCAATGTGAAAATTTTGTAATCCCCTCCAAAAATGAGTTTAAAGGCCCTCGGGTTTTCAAGAATTATCCAGACGAGAAATTTGTCTCCATTTCGCATCATTTGGCCCATGCGTATAGCGTCATAGGCACTTGTCCGTACAAAAAATTCAATGTTTTAGTCATTGATGGTTGCGGGAGTCCATACGACCAATGCAACGATGAAAACCTACCTGATCTGAAAGAACTCAACCTAAACTCTAGTGACGGGCTAATTTGCGAGAAAGACAGTTATTACCACTATGATGGAACAAAGCTTCATACGTTGTTCAAAGATTTCAGTCCCCTGAACACCCAGAAGTCTCCCTGGTTGCCAACCACCAATCATTCCATTGGCGGTTTCTACTCCGCCATTAGCCACTATTGCTTCGGAAACATGGATGATGTAGGCAAGCTTATGGGGCTTGCGCCCTTAGGTAAACCCGAAATTCAGCATGAGGCCTTCTACTTTGAAAAAGGTAGAGTTTTTCTCTCTCCGCAATGGGACCAACCACTTACAACACCCGCTCATCATTGGGAAGGATTTAAACAGAACAGGCAGCACTATGCCAATATGGCCTTTTGGGCTCAAAGGGAGGTAGAAAGAGCCGTAGAATATATTCTTGAGTCGCGTTTAAAAGGTGAAACTGCAACCCCTCTGGCCTACACAGGAGGAGTTGCGCTCAATGCAGTGGCCAACAGTCGGCTAATCAGAAAAGGAGTAGTAAATCAACTATATATTGAACCTGCTGCTGCAGACAATGGCATTGCCCTTGGTTGCGCTTTCTATGGTTGGCTGGAAATAGTAAAGGGGAAAAGGCAAATTCATGATGGAAGTACCTGCTTCGGCAGCTCTTACTCGTTCTCAGCTTCAAAAGAAACAATTAACACCTTAAAGAATTGCTCCATAAAGGAATTGGACGAAGAAAATCTGCTCGAACAAACCGCTCGTCTTATAGCCAATAATAAGACAGTGGGCTGGTTTCAAGGGGGCTGTGAATTTGGCCCAAGAGCGCTAGGGCGAAGATCCATACTCGCCAATCCTTCAAACCGGAGCATGCAAGATCATATCAATAGTCATATCAAATTTCGAGAAGACTTTCGCCCTTTTGCCCCATCCATACTTCCCGAAGAGCTTCACAATCTGTTTCAGGACAAATTAAACAGTCCTTATATGATTTTAGTCGATAGACCGATCGACTCCGCCATAAATCAATTGGCAGCTGTTATTCATGTCGATGGTAGCTCAAGAACTCAAACCGTAGAAAAAGAATGGAACTCAAGGTTTTATAAGCTCTTGAAAACCTTAAAAAAACATACCGGTGTAGGTGCTGTACTCAACACTTCATTCAACAAAAAAGGACAGCCTATGGTTGAAAAACCTGAAGAAGCGATTGGCTTGTTTTTGAATTCAGCAATGGATGCATTGGTCATTGAAAACCACCTTATTTCTAAACAATCTTTCGTTTATTAGCATCTAAATTTATGCCTTGAAAGAGAAATCATTCGACATAGTGGTATTGACAGACAACCGCTATGTGGCCCCAGAAAATCCCGGCTGGTACGTACAAAATATTCTTAAAGAAGATGGTCTTGTGGTAGAAGCACTGCAAAGCAAGGGCTTTAAAGTGACAAGAAAAAGCTGGAGCGACCCAGACTTCGATTGGTCCTCTACTAAAGCAGTACTTTTCCGCACCACCTGGGACTATTTCGATCGGTACGAAGAATGGAAGGGCTGGCTCAAAAAAGTGAGTGAAGCCACCGAAATGATCAATCCATACCAATTGATTCAGTGGAATATGGATAAGCACTACCTCAAGGATCTTCAGGTTAAGGGTATAAACATTCCTGAAACTCACTATGTGGAAATTGGAGTAGTGACCAACCTGGCTGCTCTCTTTGCTCAGAAAGAGTGGACAGATTGCATACTGAAACCCTGTATCTCCGGAGCCGCAAGGCACACTTACAGAATCGACCTCTCCAACATTCATGAATACGAGCCTATTTTTCAAAAGCTGATTCAGCAAGAAGCCATGATGCTTCAGCCCTTTCAGAAGAATGTGGTGGAAAAGGGTGAAATATCGCTAATGGTAATGGGAGGCCAGTTTACCCATGCCGTACTAAAAATTGCTAAACCCGGTGACTTCCGAGTCCAGGACGATTTTGGCGGAACGGTACATGAATATCAACCTACTTTGGAAGAAATTGCCTTTGCCGAAAAAGCAGTGGCCGCCTGCGATCCACAACCCTACTATGCCAGAGTAGACATTATCCGTGATAACAATAATGAATTGGCTGTTATTGAAATGGAGCTTATTGAACCGGAGCTATGGTTTAGACTGAAGCCGGCAGCGGCCGAGGTTTTGGTTGAAGCGATCAGCAAGAAGGTTCAAGCATACCAAGCGAAATAACTAATTGCAACAATGTTGCAATTATAATTTAAGCTACTACCTTTGTCTAAAAGCTAAAGGATGCAAAGATTTGAGGTTATTATTATTGGAGGCAGTTATGCCGGCCTTTCAGCAGCTTTGGCCTTAGGCCGATCGTTGAGAAAAGTGCTGGTGGTTGATAGCAGAAAGCCATGCAATCGCTTTACTCCGCACTCCCAAAATTTCCTTACACATGATGGCCGAAAACCTGCTGAAATCAGTGCAATTGCGAAGGAGCAAGTTCAACAATACAAAACCGTAGAGTTTTTGGACGGCTTGGCATTGAGTGCCGAAAAAGCACCTGAGGGCTTCACTGTAGAAACAGACAAAGGCTCTTTTACAAGCAAGAGGCTCGTACTAGCTGCTGGCATTAAAGACATTCTACCCGATATCCCGGGAGTTGCCGAATGCTGGGGAAAATCGGTCATCCATTGTCCATACTGCCACGGTTATGAGTTCCACGGGCAACCGACAGGTATACTAGCCAATGGCGACAAAGCTTTTCACTATGCACAACTCATCTCAAATCTAACCCAGGAACTCACCATTTTTACCAATGGCAAAATCGATTTGCCTACTGAGCAGCTAACCGCAGTAAAAAGAAACAACATCGCTCTTGTAGAAACAGAAATTGAACGAATAGAGCAAGAGAATGGCCAAATCTCAGCAGTAGTTCTAAAAGACGGCAATACACACCAAATCAATGCACTCTACCATAGTCCGCATTTTGAACAAGGCACCAATATTGCGACAAGTCTGGGCTGTGAAATTACGGAACAGGGTCTAATCAAAGTAGATCAAAAGCAAATGACCACCGTACCAGGCGTTTATGCATGTGGCGATGCTTCTAACATGAGAGCCGTATCGGTAGCCGTATCTTCTGGCACTGTGGCAGGTGCTGTTATTAATTTCGATTTGATTCAGGAGAGCTTCTAGAAACATCAATACAAAAACTCAAAAGCGCTTTTATAGCCTCCCGTTTTCTGGGCGTAGTCCAGTACCGTATTGTAGAAGTTGTTTTTACTCAAGAAATATTTTAGTAATAAAGCATCACCTATAGATGAAGACCATACATCAACTTCTATTATTTTAGAACCGCTTCTCTTAGTTTTTCCTAAAAAAACAGATAAATTAGACTAACGTGTTAAATCAATAGTACTTACAAAGTCCTTGAGTGACACTAGAGTTAATTGGTTTAGGCGGCTTAATTAAGGTACACTAATGTAAGTGCCAGCAATTCTCTGCTGATGGAATGCTTTACTAAGCAACTTGTCTGTTAGGGTTTGTTACACCTTCCTTTTATATGATGACCTTAACTCCATTTATCACTTCTTCATTTGCGTGAGATAGAGCAATATGTGAACCCTATGTCAAATATGTTCCACAAAAAACTGAATGTAGTCCGGCCGAATGGTATAGCATAAGGCATTTGACCGGGGATTGAAAGGTGAGCTGCAGCCCAGTCGGCTCTGTATATGAGGGGCTTGTTTCATTTACAAATAGAATCAATATGTTAACATTTAAAACTCAAGATACCTCGGAATGGATAAAACAGATGTACTATAAGTTTCTCTTATTGTTGTTATGGACTCCTTTCGTTTCATGTTCTGAAGAAAAACCAATTCCAATAACAGAGGCTAAGCTGATTACGGAACTCTACGAGCTAAACGACTCAATACTCTTCGGTCAAATAGGGGATATTGAACTGCATGATGAATTCATGTTTTTTAGCGACAAAAACTCAAACCGAGTGTTTGTCCTCGACAGTAACTTTCAATTCTTAAGGACAATCGGTGAGGCTGGATCCGGACCAAACGAAATAAAGGGTATAAAAAATATTGCAATGGCCGATTCAACCTTATTTGTGCAGGATCTTTGGGGCGGCAAACTATTGAACTATTCATTGAATGGCGATCTACTGAAAACCATAAACATTAAGCTTAACTCCGGAGACTTTGATGTGTTAGGCTCTGATATAATTGGCAAAGTCATTGGTCAGCATGAATTACCATTTACAAAGTACTCTATAACCAATAGCAAGAGAGATTTTGGCAAACCCTTGATTAAGGAAGATGGATTTCCCGATATGCACGTCCGAGTAATTGAACAAAAAATAGTTACTGCTAATCTGTTGAACCGATTGAATGTGGACATCTATGATGATCAAGGAATTCTACTTGGCGAAAACTCTTTAGACCATATTCCGGTGGTTCAAGATTGGCTGGCTGGACTTGATATAGAAGGAAAGATAAATGCCAGCACTGCAAATACCGCATACGCTCAAACCACATTCTATGACATTGATATTGTTGACAACCACATCTTTTTTTCTTTGCCTCCCTTAGGTTCAAAGAATGGCGTAAAGAAGAACTTTATTATTGAGGCCATTCTGGATAAAAACAATAAAATTACAGTGACAAGAAAGATATTTTTTGAAGGATATTTTGCCTTCAACTGCTTTTCCATCACTGCTGATCTTAAATACTTAATAGGGTTCAATTCTTCCAATGGGTCAATAGTCAAATATCACATATCGAGTAAGGAAAATTAAGCCATTTAAAATTTGTACTCTTTTTCCCCAGTACAAAAGAGCCGAAAACACAGGATATAAGTTGTCATATACCATTAGCTAATGTCCCGCATGAAAAAGAACACATCACAGAACTTCTAAAAGAAAACACATTCAAATGATCCATATTTATTTAAGTCTTGTTATTGGCCTCTTATTGGTGAATGACCCTCACAAAATAAACCTGAAAAACGATCGCCAGTTGCTTATCATCGAAAAATCAATCCGACTAGTAGCAACCTCAGGAGAAACTATTCACAGCTTATCTTTCAACACTAAAGTTCAAAACTACCTCCTTATTGAAGAATCTCTTTTAATACTGAATACCCGAAACCAAAGCCACAAAATCGAAATCTCAGATAGCGCACTTAAAGTTATTGAGTCCAGAACGCCCGATTTTGAGCTACCGAACCGAAAGAAATGGGTATACCTTCACCATAAACAAAAAGAATTTCTGTTAGAAGAAACTGAGAATGACGTCAGAATTAAACACAAGTTTGATTCAACCAGATACTTCTCCATGGGTCACTTTATTAACAAGTCCTCAGAAAACAAAACGTATTCTAACAACATGGCTTACGATCTTAAAAATGACATTCTTATTATTCAGATAAGTAATTCAGACAGGTTCTTTCACCTTTCTCTTAAAGAGTATGATTCAAGTTTAAGTTCGTTGAATGTACATTTAGGAACTAAACCAAGTTATGCCTATTGGTACTTTGATATACACACAGAAACACTAGCCTGTATTGTGGAGTTTGAAAACAAAAGAAAGAATAGGTTTGAGGCTTTTTTATTAAAAGACGGGATACCAAAGCCTCAAAAGGCCAGAGATGGTTCAAAAAGTATCTCACAAACATGGTATGACTTAGGTTACTTTATCGGATATCTGGACGTTCTCCCAGAAGAATACCATAAGTCTCAGTTTCTGAGGGAGAATGAGGTTTTAAAACCCAAAAAGAAGTGAGAACCAGTTAAGAATATTTTGGCCCTCAATAAACTCAAAAGCACCTATATAGCCCTAATCTGCAATAAGGACTAGTGACTATTGCGTTTCTAGCTCAGGCCCTAGGTTTCAATACAAAAACTCAAAAGCGCTTGTGGCCTTCCCTTTTTTGTAGCCTAGCCTGAAAATTAATGAAAAGGCGGGGTTTCAAATATCTTCGTCTTATTCATTTATGTGTAACTCGAGTAATGCAATGCTATTAGGTGAATATGGACTAACCGTGTCGGATTTAGTAATTCTACCTCCTTCTATATGATAAATTATTGGATATGGGGTGATGACACCATTGGTATAGAAGATATTTTCAGTATCTAAATGCACATTAAAAGATTCAATCACATCTTTTCCCAATTTTGATGTAATGTTTTTGACGGAAGTAAAGTTCGTTAGAATGTAAATAACTTCGGGTGACTCTAAATTCAGCACCATAAAACTTTCTGCCGAGGTGGTACATCCCGGGCAACCAGCATTAGGAATCAAAAACACTCTTGAAATATTTGGTTCGAGAATAATGCCCATGTCATCTAAAGATTGAATGACATTACGGTTTGATGAATTGGAGCAAGAAATAAGAAGGCAAATTGAAAATGTTACAATTAGATATATGCTTACCTTTTTAGTCATTTTTAATGAATTTAATAATGTCAAAATGTAATGAATCTTCAATCGAAAACTTGTCCACGTTGATATGAACACCTTTTTCATTTATAAATGTTGGATTAGAGAAGTACTTAAAATCACGACTCAATTTCACTTCACCAATTCTACTTTTAGTAGAGTCGAGCATAACAACGTTCAAGTTTTGATTTCTACTTCTAATTGGGTGCTTGGAGTCAAAATCATCTTCATTCATCTTCACATTAATAAACCTGAGCCATAGTTTGTTATACGGGTCGTAATAAACACTGTAATAGGTGCTTTGTGTTTGGAAGACTTTTAGCTCCTGAAAAGGATCGCTTGGCAGGTACCTATCTTTTTCGGATAGTGGCCGAATTTTATCAATTTGATTTGAGCTAGCATTAAAATTACTCAGTTCACCAGCCTGATTGAAAAAGTAAAGGTTCCTATCTATTGGAAAACTTAGCGAGATCTCACCAGTTTTCGAATCATAAGCATTCCACATAAAGTGAAATTGGATACCCCAAACCCCCGTACCCACATAAGTACTAGGATAGGATAAGATTCTTTCCGTATTTCCTGTCTCTAAGTCTAACTTTAGTAATAAGCTGTTAGGGTATTCTGAGTTATTGTAGTATTCTTTTTGATGACCCCATGCATTGATATAATAATTATTCTTGTATAAGAACATAGGCATATCATTTGAGAAGGAGCTTGAAGGCACGAGTCCTTTTGAATCACTAAGGTCATATCTTCTTTTAATAGTTTTAGTAGTATCACTCAGGTAAAGTCTAAGAGAATTTTGAGAATGAATAAATAGACTATCAAAATTGTGAAAATGAAAGCCTTCAATTCTGCCAACAGAGTTCGGACCCTGAATAGGGAATGATAATATTTTTAAAATGGATTCACTATCATAGTCATATATGTAAATGGAATTCGAATTGGTATTTAATAGTCCCAAATAACCGTTATTCTCAACTTCAAAGTACTCTATGAGTGAAGTTGAGCTTGTTATGGAATCCAGAGGGAAACTTTTAGTTCCTACAACCTGAACTTCAATATTGTCATCACCGATATAAGTCAGTTCCTCTGTGTTCTTGTTATCACAGCAGATAAGGAAAAACAAAGATATTGTTGCTATAAGTAATTGGTTCTTCATGAAAGTTTTCGTGACTATTAAATAATAATGAAGGGCTTCTATGCCCTTCATTCGAATTGACTTGCGTTATATCGGGACTACTGAATTATTGCCCGGCCTCTTCCTCTATTTCTCCAGTGGGAACGAAACAGTGCTTATCTTCTTCTCTGGCTTTACACTTGTATTCTCCTCCACTCAAAAAACACCTTCCATCTGTGCCCTCTGCAGTTGTTAAGGTGCAGTCTGCATTTGAAAGATTAGGAACTAGGAAGAAGCCAATTAATACGATAAAAGTTATGATTTTTTCATTCTGATTATGTAAAATCAACCTTACTCTCTCCAGGGTTTTCGGTAACCCCCATTTTGTTGCTCCTCAGAGCAGTAGCAAACACGGTAAGGATTAAGAGAATTCGAATTCTGGTAATCAGTATTGTGTGCTTTTGTTCGGGCACCAAACGGCAGGATGAACTTCCTTCTTTCTTCTTCCGGAATTGAAAGTAACGAAAGGTATGTTGTTTTTTTTAATTCACCTAATTATTTTTTTTATAGTCAAATAATTCAACATTAATTATTTCAATCGCATGATAAGAATGCTATTTCTATAGATATTCGTTAGCTTGAAATTCGTACTTACTTTGAGTCTTACGCAAGCTCAGCGTCCTTTTAGGATTGTAATCATCTTTTGGTACCGGCTATTATTGGTGTGGCCTTTACTCACTAACTAGTCTTCGTTTGTAACGAGGACTTATGGATATCGCGTTTCCAACGTAAAAGCAATCAATACAAAAACTCAAAAGCGCTTTTATATCCTCCCGTTTTCTGGGCGTAGTCCAGTACCGCATTGTAGAAGTTGTCTTTACCAAGAGTTCCTGAATCACCAATAATCACCAACTGATTTCTGGCACGAGTCATGGCCACATTCATTCTTCGGTACTCTTTGAGAAACCCAATTTCACTTTTATCATTAGACCGGGTTAAGCTGATATAGATAATATCTCTCTCTTGCCCCTGAAACGCATCGACTGAATTGATGGTAATGTTCTCCCGCACCTCATCAAAAGCAGGGTTGTCCTTTATTAAGTCATGCAAAACCTCTACCTGGGCTTTGTATGGAGCAATGATGCCAATGGAAGTATCCGGTAAGATGTTGTCACCTAAATGTTTGACCAACAAAGCGGCCTCTTCTTCATTGTATGTACTAAGGGTCTGCTTTTTCACCTTTTCGGTGAATCCTGCTCCGGCAGTATCTATAAACACAAAGTGCTCCAGCTCCATTGCATAGGTGCGCTCCAGTACCTCACTGGCCGTTTTGAGTTTTCCTTCATAGAAGTAATCGCTGGAAAACCTCATAATATCCGGGTGCATTCGATACTGCGTTTGCAGCATAACAGTGGCTTCAGGTAATCCTATTGCCTTCTCAAACAGAGTGTTCTCTAGTCCCTCCTTTGCTGCCTTTATCGACTTGACGGTGGGCGGTAGCTGCTGGTGATCTCCTGCCATTACTACACGATAGGCCTTGCGAATGGCAATCCATGCCGCAGGCTCAAGCGCTTGGGAAGCCTCATCTATAAAAACGGTTTTGAAGACACGATCATTGACCAGCGAATGGGTTGAACCGACCAAAGTACAGGCTATGACTTGCGCCCTATCCATGAGATCTTCGGTAATGTGCTGCTCAATTCTATCGGCATCTTCTTTGAGCATTTTAGCTTCTTTCCTAAGCAGGTTGCGCTGCATACGCTCCTCATGGCCGAAGTTTCTTTTATACTTGCCGGCCATTCTCCGATACTCCTCCGAGCGCTTTCTTATCTCGCGAAGCTCCTTAAAATAAGCATGGTTAGCTATTTTGACATCCAGACTATTTTCGATTACCTCCGGAGTAAGGCGGGCCGGGTGGCCGAGCCGCAGTACTTCTATTCCAAGTACATCTAGCTTTTCAACCAGCAGGTCTACTGCCGCGTTGCTTTGGGCACAAACCAGCACCTGTCGCTCGGTTTTTACCACTTCTTTAATGGCATTGACAAGGGTGGTGGTTTTGCCTGTGCCTGGTGGGCCGTGAATTATCGCCACATCTCTGGCATTAAAAACCTTAGTGAGTGCCTGATTCTGACTTTCATTAAGGTTGACTGACTGAAAATCATATCCGCTTTTAAAGGCCGGCCGGTTAGCCCCGTAAAATATCTCTCGCAACTCAGCCAGCCGTCCGTTTTCTGCCTTCAGCACTTCCATAAGTGCTTTGTGCATTTCGCGGTAGCTGCCTTCATCGAAGAGCAGGTTCACTCCCAGCTTTCCATCGCCAATCCAATCGGGCAAATCGTCATCGTTAATGACAATCCTCATTTTGTTATCCCGAATAAAGCTGATAACCCCTTGAATAGTGCTATCCCTTTCATCTTGCCCTAGAAACAAACTGACCACCGCTCCCGACTGAAAGGCGTGGTTTTGCTCCAGGTGTGAAGTACGTTCCAATTCAACGGTCCAGCGCTCACCGGTACTTATGAAATGATTGGCCTTTACCACCGGATACCAGGTAACCCCTTGTCTTCTTCTTTCTTCAAGAGAAGTGTTCAGCATCTTTTGTTGATACTGAGCATAGTCTTCGTCCTTCTCTATTTTCAGAAGATCAATAAGCTTGGATATTTCGGCCTGAGCTGGAGTCATTTCTTAGAAAGGCCGCAAGATGGCGGATTGTTTTTAAAAATACTGTTCAAAACTTAATAGGGTTACTTACTTAAGTCGCAAGAAGTATATTTCTGAACCTTGCCTCCATTTGTGCCCTCACAAATGGCTGTTAAAAGACGTTGTGAGGACACAGCTTGTGGCTAGTATACTGGATCTAACAAATGCGATCTAAATGAGTAACCCTAAAACTTAATTATGAAAGTCATGATTAAGCGGGGTAGATATCTCCGTCAAGTCGGGATAAAAACCTTTTTAGGTTGAACAAACCCCAAATTTCAATTGGATCATCATTACCGACCTGATCGGGATCTCAATTGTTTTGAAAAGGGTTTGGGGATTCCTCCCGATTTTTTTCGGGACGGGAATGACAAAATCACGGACTATTTACGTGCCCGGATCATCGTTATCTTGGATTGCTCAATTTTAGCATCAATAGGCGGATTTTTCTTGGCTACAGACACCTTCACTTCTGAAGCTGTTGGAAACTGCTCGAAGCATTTTTCAATAATTCTGCCGGCCACGCGCTCCAATAACTTGGTTGGGATTTCCATTTCGGCTTTCACTAGCGCATGCAGTTCTTCGTAGTTGACGGTACCGGAAAGTTCATCGGTTTCAGCTGCTTTTTCGAATGAGGTGGTCAGGGCAACATCCACCACAAAATGATTACCTTTTTCTCTCTCCTCTTCATAAAAACCATGAAAGGCATAGAACTCCATGCCTTCCAGCGCAACGATATCTTTGTTCATCGATTCGTTTAAATATTGGAATGAATATCCTCACTCATTCGACAGTGAATACACCATCTATGCTATGAAGTGAGCTAATTGAATCAATCAAACTGATCGAAAAAAGAACCTTTCTCTTTCTTCTCAGTGGTTTCTTCAACCATTTGTTCTTCTTTAGGTGTTTTGGCTTTGGGCTCTTCTTCTACCTTTTCCTCTTTTTGAGTTTCAGCTTCCGGGGCCTCATCAATGGCCTCTACCATAGCAATGGTTTCTTCATCGTCAGAATCTTCCACCATTTCATCAATGCTGGCCTCTGCTTCTTTTTTCTCGTTGTGGGCGATGATTTTATTCACATCTACGGGAGCCACATTGTCATTGACCTCCCTTGCTAACTCCTTTGCTTTTTTGAGGTGGGGTTTAATGTCGGCCGGAAAATCTTCGTGTCGGCTGAGTTTTGAAAGAATATCTTCAGCCAGCATCTTCAAATCGCTCATTAAAGACGATTTGTTGGCATCCAAGCTTCTGAACACCTGCTCTAACTGACGAATCTCATCTTCCATATCGTCCACAATCATACGCGCCTTATCTTCAGCATCTTCGATAATCGACTTGGCTCTGGATTTAGCCTCACTCATCAGGGCATCGGCCTTCATCTCTGTCTCGCGCATGTGCAGCTCGGCAGTCCTTGTGGCTTGCTCAATCATATTGGCCCCGGTATCTTCTGCTGTTTTCAACGTTTTGAAAAGCGAGTTTTCTACTTCCCGTAGTTTTTTCACTTCTTCTTGCGCTGCTTCCAACTTAAATTTCAACTCCTTATTCAGGTCGTTGAGCTTCTCCCACTCCAGGGAAAGCGAATTCAAAAAGGCTTTGACTTCGTCTTTGTCATAACCTCTAAAGTTCTTTTCGAACTCCTTTTGTCTAATTTCTAATGGTGTAATATTCATTCCTCAGAAAGATTAAAATTAATATTCCAAACGGATATACTCCGATCGTCACTTGCCGATACCAATAGGTTGTTGAAGTTTGACCAAAGCACTTTGTTGACTGAGGTGCCATGCCCTGCGTGCCTTGCCTTATCGATTACTTTAAGGAGTTGGTAAGTCGCGGCATCCCAGACCTTTATCGACTTATCCATGCTACAAGTTACAAAATGTTTGCCATCAGCACTAAAAACCAGGTGGTTAATTGCATACATATGAGCCACTATGGCTTGTTTGAGCTCATAGCTTTGGTTCACCTCCCAAATCTTCAGGTGGGCATCTCTGCTACCACTGATTAAGTAACGCTCATCGGATGAATATTGTACGGTAAAAACCGAAATTTTATGAGCTTCAAACTCTTTTTTCTTACTGAATGTCTGCAGGTTATAAATTCGAATATAATTATCGCTAAACCCAACCGCCAACTCATTGTTTTTCGGACTAATGGCGATGCATCTGGCACTTTTGTCGGAAGCTTTAATAACCCGTAAGGTTTGAAGTGTGGCAATATCCAGCACATGAACCTCTCCGTTGCCCAATGCACAGAAAATATGATCGTTCATTACCTTTATATCGAAAATAGCCGCATTACCCAATTTAATTGAACCCTTCTCCTTCTTTTCAGTAAGATCGATAATATGAATGCCATCGAAGTTTTGGCCTACAATCAGTGCATTGCGTTGGGAATAATAACAAAGGGCATATACAGAATTGGGCACTTTAGCTACCATCTTTGCCTGTTCGAGGTTGGTAAGGTCCCACTGGGCTACTACACCATCGCCACCCGAAGAAAAGAACACATGTGGTTGGGGCCCTGGTGCTAAGGCGTAAACACAATCCTGATGGGCAGCAAGAGTATTTACTTTAGCGACTTGAATTTTAGACATATCTTTGGCCTTTGAATTATCCGTTGCAAAGCTAAGCAGCCGCCAACCAAAAACTTAGAAAGCAGATGCCTATTATTAAAAAAGGTGAAGTAGAAGAAAATGTTCATTTTGCCATTTGGCAAATTGAAGAGGAGGCCGACACTCTGCAGGAGTTTTTGAACCTGACCATTCAGGATGAGGAGCTAAACAGTATAAAAGTAGAATCGCGCAGAATCGAATCGCTGGCCGCACGCTGTGCGTTGCGGGTTCTACTAGAGCCGTTTGGCGATTTCGAGATTTATAAGGATAAGTTTGGCAAACCTCATTTGGTAGACGAGAGCATAGGGCTATCTATTTCGCACGCTAAGGGTTATGCTGCTGCAGCTATAAACCTCAATGGCCCCATAGGTATTGATATTGAACACGAGCGTGAGCAGGTGCTCAAAATCGCTCATAAGTTTGTTCATTCCAGCGAACGCAAATGGGTAGATGGGGATATTAATCGCCTAACCCGGGTATGGAGTGCCAAAGAGGCTTTGTACAAATTGCACGGCCGAACTCAGTTAATCTTTGCAGAACAACTCATCACTAAGAACCTGGACAGGCCCTACGGTGAAGGAAAAATTATTGAGAGAGATGAGGGAGTATCTCTATACAAGCTTTTTCTGCCGGCAGACACTCCTTTGACTACGGTTATTGCTTACTGATTTTCTTTGCTGGCTTCTATAATGGAGAGCATCTGCTGCACTTCATTGACCTTGTCATTATTACCCAGTTTTTCATGAGCATTCATGAGATTGCGTAACACTCTGGCAATAATGTCCAGATTAGTACAAGGCTCATAGAATTTTTCGTTCGGAGGCAACCTCAGGTTAGTGATGTACTCATCAATTTCTTTTTTAGAAAACACCAAGCCTCTGTTAAAGGCATTGATGTAGAACTGCACATCGCCTTGCTTGTAAGTCATTACAAACAAATTGGGCAGATTGACTCCATAAATTGGCATTTTTAGCTTTTGAGCAACCAACATATAGATTATGCAAAGCGATATAGGATTACCTTTTCGGGTTTGCAACACCACATTGAGCATGGAGTTTCCTGGCGAATGAAAGTTCTTAGTGTTTGCTCCAAACTTCAGCTTATTGAACATTACCGAGTTGAGCAGCTTTACCTGGTCTACAGGGTGTAAATCCGTCTTAAACTCTAACCAGGCGTCATAATAAATTTGTTCTACTTCTTTACTGAGTTGCTCTAATTCCAGATCGGGGTACTGATAGGTATTTATCAGCCACATACCTTCCAATAAGTCGTGGTTTCCCTGAACCTTCCAGGCATAGAGCTTTTCTTTTGTTAACTCAAACTGCAGGTTGTGCACCAACTCTTCTATGCGCTTTTGCACCACCGGGTTAAAGCTATTTTCCCATTCAAACTCCAGGTAAGGAATAATGTAGGTTCCCAAGGCCATGATTCTATTCTCCACATGCTGAACCACCTCCACATCGTCATCGTCTAACAATGACACCAATGCCTTGAGCTCACTATTGTTTAAATGATTTGTCTCTTCCATACTTATGTCTGAATCACTCCTACATTAAATGCTTCTTTAATGGGGGCATGATTAGCAGCTTCTATTCCTTTAGATATAATTTTTCGGGTGTCTTTGGGGTCAATAATACCGTCTACCCACAAACGGGCGGCAGCGTAATATGGGCTCATTTGCTCATCATAGCTAGCCTTTATTTCATCGAGTAGTTTCTTTTCTTCCTCCTCACTTATCTCTTTACCTTGGGCTTTTAGTGTAGATACTTTTATCTGAAGCAAGGTTTTGGCCGCAGAAGCTCCACTCATTACCGCTATTTGTGCGGTCGGCCAGGCATAAATGAGGCGTGGATCATAGGCTTTGCCACACATGGCATAGTTGCCTGCTCCAAATGAATTGCCTGTAATAATGGTGAACTTAGGTACTACCGAATTAGCCATTGCATTGACCATTTTAGCGCCATCTTTGATAATACCACCGTGTTCGGCACGGCTGCCTACCATAAATCCGCTTACATCCTGCAAGAACACCAAAGGAATTTTCCGCTGATTGCAATTCATTATAAATCGAGCGGCCTTATCGGCAGAGTCAGAGTAAATCACTCCTCCCATTTGCATTTCGCCTTTTCTCGACTTAACCACAACCCGCTGATTGGCTACAATTCCAACAGCCCAACCATCAACTCGGGCATAGCCACATACTATGGTTTGGCCATACTTCTCTTTGTATTCATCGAACTCCGAGCCATCTACCAGGCGAGCTATAATTTCGCGCACATCGTATGGCTTCACCCTGTCTTGAGGCATTATTCCATAGAGTTCATCGGGATCTTTCTGCGGCAGCCGGGGTTCTTTTCTGTCGAAACCGGCCTTTTCAAATTCCCCAATTTTATCGAAAATGGATTTTATGTAGTCCAAACAGGCCTCATCATTTGGAAACTTGTTATCGGTTACTCCCGAAATCTCACTTTGGGTGGTTGCTCCTCCGAGAGTTTCATTATCAATATCTTCGCCAATGGCGGCCTTTACCAGGTAAGAGCCTGCCAGGAATATGGAGCCTGTTTTATCTACAATAGCTGCCTCATCGCTCATAATGGGTAAATAGGCTCCTCCGGCCACGCAACTTCCCATAATGGCAGCTACCTGAATAATTCCCATTGAAGACATCCGGGCGTTGTTTCTAAATTGCCTGCCAAAGTGTTCTTTATCGGGGAAAATTTCATCTTGCATGGGAAGAAAAACACCTGCACTATCGACCAGATAAATAATGGGCAACCGGTTTTCCATGGCTACCTCCTGAGCCCTCAGGTTCTTTTTGGCGGTTATTGGAAACCAGGCTCCTGCTTTTACAGTGGCATCGTTGGCCACAATAACACATTGACGTCCACTAACCCTTCCTATTCCTGTGACCACTCCACCTGAGGGGCATCCGCCAACTTCGGTATACATGCCGTCTCCGGCAAAAGCTCCTATTTCAACAAAATCATCAGAATCGTCAACAAGGTAGTCGATACGCTCTCGGGCAGTAAGCTTTCCTTTATCGTGCTGTGCTTTTATCTTTTTCTCTCCTCCGCCAAGTTTAACTTTCTTCAGTTTGGTATTTAACTGAAAAAGCAGCTGACGCATGCTGTCGTCATTTTTATTGAATTCTAAATCCATTTCCTTTAAGTGAGTTGCTCAATTTCTATTACGGTTTACAGGCTAAAAATAGACCTGCACCCTCAGATTTCAAACTTGAAATTGGAGCTACTGTTTTTGCACTACCTGTTTGATTTCCTACTATCGGCTGGCGGACGGTTCTTTCTGCCAAAAATAGAGAAGTGCATATAACGCTTAGGATTGTACCTCAGGTCGATCATCAGACTATCTAAATCGGCCATGGTCCGATTCAGGGTATTGTACAGGGAGTCGTTGGTAAGCAGCTTGCCAAGTGTACCATCATCAGAGTTGAGTCGGGCAAGGAAGCTCTGCGTAGAATAAAGCACCGAATCGATTCGTTCCAGCCTGCTCTCCACATCAACCGCATTGAGCTTTTCGCCCAGCTTTTTGTATTCGTCCATTAGAGGCTTTACACCTCCCATGGCCGCCACGAGCGAATCTGTTACATATTCCAGCCTAAGGTTGAATTGTTCCATTGAGGCCTGGGCCAACTCGTTGGTAACAACCAGCCCATCTGAAAGTTTCTTGAAATTATCTATGGCTGCCGCAATGGTATCCGTTTTTTCAGCAAATGGCTCCAACACATTGTTTATTCTATTCACCAAGGCGGTGAGTTGATTGGCTGCCGAGAGGCCTTCCTGAGTAAGTAGTTCTGTAATACCTCCATCAATTTCTCCGATCAGCGTGTCGCCTTTTTCCAGTATCCGAGTACCTCCGGAATTCAATACCAACTGCACTTCAATTCCTCCAAGAAAATCAGGCTTAGCTAATCTGGCCAGGGTACTATCGGTGAGCTTAATGGTTTTATCTATAGCCAGCGTTACTAAAATTTCATTGTACTGTTCGTTAGAAAAACGCCTCTCTATTACGCTTCCTACATCAAGACCATTGAGAATAACCCTGTCACCCTTGTTGAGCCCACTTACATTGGGATATTTCACATAGTATGTGGTAAGCGGAGAAAAGACATCGAGCCCTCTAAGGTAATTAAACCCAATGTAGAGCGATGCTGCCATGAGCACTACAAAAAGACCAACTTTGAATTCTTTACCTTTAGCCACTAGTTATCTAACGTTTTCTGATACTCGAAATAGTCGCGAATAGCCCTGAAAATGGCCGAAGCAATATACTCCTGAACCTCAGGGGTAGAAAGCTCTCGCTCTTCTTTCGGGTTGGTAAGATAACCTATTTCTATTAAAACACTTGGCATTGCTGTGTTCCAAAGTACCCAAAGACTCGATTGCTTTACCCCTCTGCTGTGTCTGCCCGCACGCTTAGAAAACTGCTCCTCAATGTTTTGCGCTAACAAAATGCTGTTTTCCTGAAATGCTTCCTGCATAATTTCGAACATAATATTTACCTCCGGGGCATTGGGGTCGAACCCCTGATAAAGCTCTTTATAGTCTTCTTCCAGAAGAATTACAGAGTTCTCACGCTTTGCTACTTCAAAGTTTCTTCCTTCGTTTTTGGTTCCCATCACGTAGGTTTCAGTACCGTAAACATGAGAGTTGCCGGCAGGCATGGCGTTCGCATGTATAGACACAAACAAGTCGGCCTCCATATTGTTGGCTAGCGTGGCACGAACTTTGGGGTGACTGTACTCATCTTTTTTGCGGGTAAAAATCACCTCAATGTCATCGGTATATTTTTCAAGATATTCTCCCACTTTAAGAGTAACGGCCAAAACCACATCCTTTTCCAAAAGTTTGGAACCTCTTGTACCGGAGTCTTTCCCACCATGTCCGGGGTCTAAAACTACCTTATACTTCTTTTTGGCCGTTTGTGCGGGCGAAACAGTCGGGCATACCACCAGAAGTGTTAAAAGAACTAAAGGAATCAGATAAAATTTCACTTCGATGCGCATGAAACGGCTGATTGAGATAACTTTACGCAAAAATCTTAAAAATTCGGAAAAACCGAAATTCAGCGTGTTTTCAAACGGGAAAATATTCTTCATTGTTTTAGCCATACTCTGTACTTCTTCTTTGAAGGCTCAGTTTATAAGAGCCGGACAAGAAAGTAGACAAAATCGTGCCGAAGCCGAACAACCGGTTAAAAACGACACCGTACCGGGTATTTCCGATTCGCTACAGGTTGTGGTTGGAGGGATTCAAACCACCATTAAATACTACGCTGAAGACTCCATCATCACCAAACTGCTTACCAACCAAACCTACCTCTACGGAAACGCTAAAATTGAATATGGTAATATAAAGCTGGTTGCAGAAAGAATAACCATAGATAAAAACAAGAACGAGCTAATGGCCACCGGTATTCAGGATTCGCTGGGCAACTGGGTGGGCAGACCAATTTTTCAGGATGGCCCTGATATTTTCGATACCGAAGAGATTCGCTACAATTTTGAAACACAAAAGGCCATAATTAAAGGTGTGGCCACCAAACAGCAAGATGGCCATTTGCGCGGCAGTGTAGTGAAAAGAAATGCCGATCAGAGTGCGTACATAAAGGACGGCAAATTTATACCCTGTCTGGACGACCCTGATGCAGGCACCTACATTAAGTCTTCAAAAATTAAAATTAACCCGGGTAAAAATGTAATAACAGGCCCTTTTCTGTTGTATGTAGGTGACATACCCACTCCCCTGGGGCTTCCCTTTGGTTATTTCCCGGACACGCAAGAATCTACCTCTGGCATTCTGTTTCCTAAATATGGAGATGAACGAAGAAGAGGGCTTTTTCTAAAAGAAGGAGGCTATTACTTTGCCTGGAACGATAATATTCACACCGCAGTTACAGCCGATTATTACTCCAAAGGAAGCTGGGCTACTCGTATTCGATCGGTATATAAGCAACGCTATAAATTCAGTGGGCAGTTTGACCTTACCTATAATCGCAACATTACACCCGACTATGAAGTAGATGCCTTGGACTCTAAGGACTTTTGGGTTTCTTGGTCTCACCGACCCGACTCCAGAGGGCGCAACGGGCGTTTTTCGGCCAGTGTAAACGCAGGAACAAGCACCTACAATCAGAACAACCTGGGTACCGTTAACCTTCAGAACAATATACGGTCGGAGTTTAGGTCGAATGTGCAGTATAGTGGGGTAATACCTCGCTCACCATTTAGCTATTCCTTTAGTGCCCGCCACAACCAAAACGTACAGACTGGGATTATAGACATTTCATTACCGGAAATGTCGCTGAACATGAACCGGGTATACCCTTTGCAAAATTCAGACATTGACCTTTTAAAAAGGTTCAACTTTGGCTGGCGATTTAATGCATCGAACCAAATCACAAACATTGTAAGACCCGGAAGTGCGGGTTTTCAAATTGCCAACAAAGCTGAGGCAAACGACACCATTGCCGTTGGTTTTGACACTTTAGGAGAACTACTGGACAATGCAAAGAACGGTGCCCGACACAACATCGATGTTTCCACCTCCTTTTCGGCACTAACCTACCTTAACTTTTCGCCTTCTTTTCAAATAGAAGAACTCTGGTATCTGGAAGAACTGCAATATGAATTTCTCGAAGACCAGAATGCTGTGAGAATAGACACCATCAATGGTTTTTCCAGATCGATGACTTATTCGGCCGGTATTGGAATGACCACCCAGCTTTATGGCATGTTCAATTTCAAGAGAAGTCGCAGGGTTGAAGCCATCCGCCATATCATGACTCCTTCAGTTTCTTTTAGCTACAGGCCTGATTTTAGCGATCCAAAGTATGGCTATTATCAGCTCGTACAAACCGACACCACCGGAGGGGGAAGATTCCGATTGCTTTCTAAATACGATGGTTTCCGCTTTGGTACACCAAGTCTGGGAGAGTCTGCTGCCTTAGGTTTTTCGCTCAATAACAAATTTGAAATGAAAGTAAAGAGCGACACAGCCAAGTCGGAGAAAGTAGCCTTACTGGAAAGCCTTAATTTACAGGGTTCTTATAACTTCTTAGCCGATTCATTCAGGCTATCCCCCATTCAAATTACTGCCAGAACCACCCTTTTCGATAGAAAACTAAACATCAATATGGGGGCCACGCTCGATCCTTATGCCTATTTGCCCGAAACCTCTGAAGGCGTAACCACTTTACGGCCTGTTGATGTACTGGCCATTCGATCCGGCCAGGGGCTGGGCAGAATCACAAGTGCCCGATTCTCCCTTTCCACCAACCTTAATTCGAAGGCTTCGGCCCCTATGGGAGGTGGTGGACGCTTTGGTGGCGAGAGTATTGGTGTTGGAGATTTCGGGGGTGATGGCTTTGGCAACAATAATGAGAACGAATATGGCTCGTTAAACGATGGTGGTGGTGCACTGGCAGCCCAAATGGGTGAATATTTTTATGACCCAAATGCCTATGTGGATGTGGAAATTCCCTGGAACATTCGGTTGAGCTATGACTACAGTTATCGCTGGACACCCACTAACCAGGTAACACGCCAGTCGGTAAAGGCTCATGGACAGGTGGCTCTTACTCCAAAATGGCAAATCACATATAATACCGGCTACGATTTCTTCGAAAAAGAATTCACCACCACTTCTATTGGTTTGTATAGAGACTTAGGTTGTTGGGAAATGCGAGGCAACTGGATTCCATTTGGTGCCTTTACTTCTTATACTATCGATATTCAGATTAAGTCTTCCGTACTGAAAGACCTGAAAATAAGCCGCAGAAGAAGCCAGTTTGAAAACAACCGAGGTGGATTCTCCTCTTTCTAATGCTACATTTCTTTTAAAGGACTGCGGTAAAAAAAATCCTCTCAAAGACTGCGACCTTATTTGGTCCGGTACTTTAAGAGGATCTTTAGAATTGTTGTAGCGATTAGGCTACCGGCTCTACTGTAAGTGCATCGTTAGTCTTTTGCACTTTGGCCAACCCATTGCGGGTCAATTCTTTTATGGCTTTATCCCATTTCTTGTTAGAAAGCCCGGTACTCTCTTTAAATACATTAAGATCGGTAACACCCGCAGCCTTCAGAGCATCCAGTACTCCTTTTGCGTCTTCGCTCAACTCCACAGACACCTTCTTTTCAGGTTTCATCTGAGGGAAGAACAATACATCTTGTATGGAGTTGGAGTTGGTCATAATCATGGAAAGTCTATCAATGCCTACTCCCAAGCCGGCCGTTGGTGGCATTCCATACTCCAGTGCGCGCAAGAAGTCTTCATCTAAAACCATGGCCTCATCGTCTCCACGCTTGCCAAGCTCCAGCTGCTCTTCAAAGCGCTTTCTCTGGTCTATCGGGTCGTTCAATTCAGAGAATGCATTGCAAATTTCCTTTCCGTTACAAATAGCCTCAAAACGCTCTACCAGTCCTTCTTTGGTTCTGTGCTTCTTGGCCAAAGGAGACATTTCTACCGGATAGTCGGTAATAAAAGTTGGCTGAATGAGCTTTGGCTCGCAGTGTTCACCAAAAATCTCATCGATGAGTTTTCCTTTGCCCATGGTATCGTCCACCTCAACCTTTAGTTCCTTGGCCGTCTTTCTCAATTCATCTTCGTTCATTTGAGAAATATCAACCCCGGTAAAGTGTTCTATAGCCTCAAACATGGTAAACCTCTTCCATGGCCTCTGGAAGTTGATCTTATGCTCTCCTACTTGCACCTCGGTGGTTCCATGAAGGTCCAGCGCCACCTTTTCAATCATTTCCTCCACCAAATCCATCATCCAATTGTAGTCTTTATAAGCTACATAAAGCTCTACCTGGGTAAATTCGGGGTTGTGGAAACGCGACATCCCTTCGTTTCTAAAGTCTTTAGAGAACTCAAATACACCATCGAAACCTCCTACTATAAGCCTCTTTAAGTATAGCTCATTGGCTATTCTCAAATAAAGAGTCATATCGAGCGTATTGTGATGGGTTTTGAACGGTCTGGCGGCAGCTCCACCATACAGGGGCTGAAGAATGGGAGTTTCTACTTCCAGATACCCTCTATCGGCCAGGAAGTTGCGCATAGAATTTACCAATTGCGTGCGCTGTACGAAGGTCTTTTTTACGTGCGGGTTTACTACTAAATCAACATACCGCTGACGGTAACGTTGTTCAGGATCGGTAAAGGCATCATGCACTTTGCCTTCGGCATCTGTTTTTGGTAATGGAAGTGGCTTCAACGATTTGGCCAAAACCTTGAGCTCAGTAACGTGTACTGAAATTTCTCCCACCTGGGTTTTAAAAGCGTAGCCCTTAATGCCTATAAAATCTCCTATGCCCAATACCTTTTTAAATACGGTATTATAGAGTGTTTTATCGTCTCCCGGGCAAAGGTCATCTCTCCTCAGATACACTTGAATTCTGCCCTCAGAATCTTGCAGTTCAGCAAAAGATGCTGAACCCATAATTCTTCGGCTCATAATGCGTCCGGCAAGGCTTACCTCTTTGTACTGCTCAGGATTTTTTTCGAAATTCTGCTTTATCTCTTTGGTATAGGCAGTAACCTCGAATGTTTCTGATGGATAAGGATTAATGCCTAGTTGCTCTAGTTCCTCCCTTTCTTGTCTTCTTTGTATCTCCTGTTCGCTTAGTGCTTGCATGACGCTTCAAAATTTTGGAGCGCAAAGTTAATGATTCAACAGGATAATACGAACAGACTCAGGCAGAACTAAAATTTATCCTGATGGCCTAGTTGTTTCTTAAATAATTTTCTTCGGCTCATCTCCTTTCTTAGCAAGCTAAGCTCTCTTCCGCTTTGCCCTTTCACCGAGGTGTTTTCATTGGCTCTTCTAATAAGGTATGGAATAGTTGCTTTTAAAGGACCGTACGGCACATACTTTATTACATTATAACCTGCATCGGCCAAGTTGAACGAAATATGATCGCTCATGCCATATAGCTGACTAAAGTATATACGGTGGTCATTCTTTTGCAAGCCAAACTCGTCCATAACAAGAGTGAGTTTGTAGTTAGAAATTTCGTTGTGGGTACCACAGAAAAGACCGATCTGGTGGATATTTTCTACGCAATACCTTACCGCCAGATCAAAATCCCTGTCGGTTGCTTCTTTGTTGGGTTGAATAGGATCTTTATAGCCCAACTCTTCAGCCCGATCGCGTTCTTTCTCCATGTAGGCTCCGCGAACCAATTTAGCCCCCAACCGGTAGCCGCTATCAACGGCCTGCCTGTGCATACTTTTTAGGTTATCGAGCATGCTATGGCAGTACATCTGAAAAGTATAATAGATGAGTGCTTTTTCGCGGTTGTAGATACTCATCATTTTCTGAGATATCTCATCAATTGGCTTCTGAATCCAGGTTTCTTCGGCATCAATCAATACAGAAACATCCTTTTCATAGGCCAGACGGCAAATTCTGTCTACCCTATCAAAGACACGGGCGTAAGCAGCCTCCTCTTCCTGAGTAAGTTTTTCTCCGGCATGAATTTTTTCGAGCAGATCGAAAGAAGCCAACCCCGTTACTTTAAAGGCCGAAAAACGGATATATTCCATTTCCCCTGCCCTCTCTATGGTGCGAAGTATCTCATTGGTTGTCTGGTCGAATCCCTCTTCAGACTTTTCTCCTTCTACTGAGTAGTCGAAGATGGCCCCTATTCCAAAAGCTGCCAGTTCGTTGGAGGATCTTTGGCAGCCATCGAGCGTTTCTCCTCCGCAAAAAATATCGAAGATGGTAGATTTTATGAGCTTCTTTACAGGAAGCCCGGTGGCTAGTGCAAACTTGGTAAGGCTTGTACCCAATTTTACCAACCATGGCCATTGCATGGTAGAAAAAATGAAATGACGTTTTTTGAGAGCTTCATCAGTTTTAGCACGAAAAGCCACTTCCAGCTCATCAAAATCAACAAACTTCTTTAGTTCCATAGGCGATTTTCGGTCGGCAAATATAACAACAAACCAATACCTTTCTACATTTGTTAAGGCTCTGTAAAACAGGAATAGAATGGTTGTGCGCGAACTTAAAGACTGGTACCCTCAATACAATAAACCTTTGCTTATTTCAGGCCCTTGCAGTGTAGAAACGGAGGAGCAACTGAGAAACAGTGTTCTCCCTATTATTGATAAGGTAGACTTTGTTCGGGGTGGTATTTGGAAACCCAGGACTCGCCCGGGGAATTTTGAAGGACATGGCGAACGCGCATTGCAATGGGTACAAGCCCTTAGAAAGGAGACTCCTTTTAAATTTGCCATGGAAGTAGCTACTCCCGAACATGTTGAGCTGGCTCACAAGTATGAAGTAGACTTGGTTTGGATTGGTGCCCGAACCACCGTAAACCCTTTTAATGTGGCAGAACTTGCCGAGTCGTTTAAGGGTTCGGAACTACCCGTTTTTATAAAGAACCCCATTCATGCGGAACTGTCGCTCTGGAAAGGAGCGCTAGAGCGCTTCTCCAAAGCGGGAGTAAGTAAGCTAGGAGCCATACACCGGGGCTTTCATAGCTACCAGAAAAACAAATACAGAAATGTGCCCATGTGGCAAATACCTCTAGATCTGAAGAGTGAGTTTCCGGAGTTGCCACTCTTGTGTGACCCCAGCCACATTGCGGGCGATCGTGGACTGGTTGCTGAAATTGCCCAACGAGCGCTAGACCTCAACTATGACGGGCTAATGATTGAGTCGCACTGCAAGCCTGATGCGGCCTGGAGTGATGCCGCCCAACAAATTGCCACAGCCAACCTTCCTGACCTTATCAATGGTTTGTTGCTACGAGACGATGTGTTTACTAAAGAAAACATCATTAACCAACTGGAGCTCATTCGAGAACAAATAGATCAGGCCGACCGTGAACTGCTGGAGGCTTTGAATCTGCGCATGAACCTGGTTGAAAAAATTGGTGAGTTTAAAAAAGAAAATAACGTAGCCATTTTTCAACTTAGCCGCTGGAAAGAAATTTTTCAGTCGAGACAAGAATGGGCCGATCAGCTAAACCTTGATCGCCAGTTTGTAGTAGAAGTGTTAAGATTATTACACCAACAGTCAGTGAAAACGCAGACTGAGGTGTTCAACAAAAAAGAACAAAACCTAAATTTACCTAATGACTGACTTGGGACTACTCGGTCCGGAAAACACCTTTCACGATCTGGCAAGAAAGCGCTTCTTGCCTCACCTTAGTTTTGCCTATTTTCAAAACTTTGAAACCATCTTTAAGGCATTGAAAGAGGGTCAAATAAAACAGGCTCTCGTTGCCCTCAGAAACTCACACTCCGGTCAGGTGGGCAATAATCTCGAAACCATACGCCAAAGAGGGCTTCAATTGATAGAGGAATTTGAGCTGCCGGTAAATCTGTGTTTGGGGAGTCTAAAACCAAACACGATAAAGAGCATTCGCAAGGTTTTTTCGCACCCCATGGCCATTAAAGAAACCACACATTTCTTTTCTAAATACAGTCATATAAAGTTCATTGCCAGCTCGAGTACGGCCGGAGCCATAGACGAACTTAAGAATAGCCGCGACTCTCAGGCAGCCGTTATTAGCTCAAAAGAGGCCTTAGAGTCTCAGGGCTTACTTATTATTGCCGGGGGCATTCAGGATGAAAAGCATAACACCACCACTTTTGGTTTGATCAGGGCCTAGACAATCGTTTTCCGATTTTTTTTCAAATAATGTTTTCTTTAGAAAACTAAGATGAATATGTTTAGGCCATGAAAACATTGTTCGCGGCTTACTTTTACTTTTTTTACTTTATCGAAAAGGTGAGGTGAACCGCAGCTTATTAAGAAAAAATTAACTTATCACATAGGCCCGGTTCACACGAACCGGGCTTTTTATTTTTAAAAAGTCATGGAAATTGTAGACATCAAAGACTGGGGGTTGGGGCTATCGGAGCACACATTGATAGCCGGACCTTGCAGCGCAGAAAGCCCCGAACAAATTGAGGCTATTGCCCGCGGACTAAAAGGAAGCCCTGTGGAAATGTTTAGGGCAGGCGTTTGGAAGCCCAGAACCAGACCCGGTTCTTTTGAGGGTATAGGCACCGATGCCCTGGAGTGGCTGAACATTGCCAAAGACATACTCAATGTACCGGTTACGGTAGAGGTAGCCAACACAGCTCATGTAGAAGCCGCCCTTAAAGGTGGAGTAGACGTGTTATGGATTGGTGCCAGAACCACCGTAAACCCATTTTCTGTACAAGAAATATGCGACTCTCTAAAAGGAGTAGATATTCCAGTTATGGTTAAAAACCCCATTAACCCCGACTTGCAGCTTTGGCTGGGTGCTTTTGAAAGGCTCAATAAGGTAGGCATTAAAAAACTAGCGGCCATACATCGCGGCTTCTCCGACCCATACGAAAAGCGTTACCGAAACAAACCTGAATGGAGTATGCCCATTCACTTAAAGCGTATGATGCCGGGCATTTCGGTGGTTTGCGACCCAAGTCATATTTGTGGCACCAGAGAAATTATAGCATCGGTGAGCCAGCGAGCCATCAATTTCGGATTGGATGGACTAATGATAGAAACTCATCACGACCCCGATAAGGCCTGGAGCGATGCCAAGCAGCAGGTGACGCCTGAAATGCTGAAGATCATTTATGAAAACCTGAACTTCCGAGAATCCATTGATAAACATCCAGAAGCTATTACTGAACTGGAGCAACTTCGGCAAAAAATAGACCTTCTCGATGGTCAGATCATAGAGTTACTGGCCGATAGGTTTCAGATAATAAAGCAAGTGGGTGATTACAAAAGAGATCATAACCTGGCGGTATATCAGCCGGGAAGGTGGCAAGAAGTAATGGAGTCCAGAATAAGAACAGGCATGAAGAAAAACATGACCGAAAAATTCATGAAAAGTTTATTATTTGCCATTCATGAAGAATCAGTTAAAATGCAGGAAGCACAGCTCAAAGAAGTGAAGACTTCTGTAAAAATATGAGTATACAAATCGATGATATCAGTTTAAGCCTACCCTCGTTTTTCAACCAAAGCAAACATTCGCAGATTGCTGTTTTGGTAGATGAAAACACAAGGGCTCATTGCTACCCAAAAATTAAATCATTATTGCCCGAGCATCAACTTATTGAGGTAGCATCGGGCGAGATAAATAAAAATCTGCAAACCTGCGAGCACATATGGAAAGAGCTCACCAGGCACCAGTTCGACCGCAAGGCCCTGCTGGTTAATCTGGGGGGCGGAGTAATTGGCGATATGGGTGGTTTTTGTGCCGTAGCTTATAAAAGAGGGATCGACTTTATCAACATTCCCACTACCCTGCTGGCTGCTGTAGATGCCAATATTGGTGGTAAACTGGGTATCGATTTTCATGGTTTTAAAAACCACCTGGGCTTTTTTCAGGATCCACTACATGTATTCATTGACCCGATTTTTCTGGAAACTTTGCCCGAACGCGAGCTTAGATCCGGTTTTGCCGAGGTGGTAAAGCATGGTTTAATAGCCGATGCCGACTATTTTGAAAAGGTGAGTTCAAAAGGGCTTAAGCAAGAGAATTGGAATGCTGTAATTGCTCACAGTATTCATATTAAGGATGCGGTAGTAAAAGAGGACCCCAAAGAGAGAGGTCTTCGCAAAATCTTAAACTTTGGCCACACCATAGGGCATGCCATTGAAAGCTACTACCTGCACACAGAAAACAGGCTACTCCATGGCGAAGCTATTGCTATAGGAATGATATGCGAAAGCTACCTCTCCGGTAAATTATTGGGTTTATCGGATAGTGCTGTCAAAACTATTTCTCAAACCTTAAAAGGTATTTATCCGGAACTAAGAATAGAAAAAAGACATTTTACAAGCATCATTGAACTGATGTACCACGACAAAAAGAATATCAACAACTTCCTCAATCACTCATTACTCTACGAAATAGGCCGGGCAGGTTACGATATTGCCGTAGACGAAAAAGATGTAATGGACTCATTGTTTTACTACTCCAAAACCTAAACTCCTTGGACACCAAAAAACTACCACATAGCCCCAAATTAAAATCAGTTGATATACCTCTTGAGGCTTCTAAAAGTGAGAGCAATCGGGCCCTTATAATCAACGCCATTTCGGGCAACCGTTCGGTAATCAGAAACCTGTCGAATGCCAGAGATACGCAAACGATGCTTCGCTTACTGAGCTCAGAAGAAACAACGCTCGATGTGCTTGATGCAGGCACCACCATGCGTTTTCTAACAGCCTATTCTATATTGGGAGAACAGCCCAAAATACTTACGGGCACCGAACGTATGCAGCAAAGGCCCATTCATATATTGGCCAAATCGCTCAAACAACTCGGTGCCAAAATCAAGTACCTCAACGAAGAAGGCTTTCCTCCCTTGCGCATAAAGCCACTGGAGCATCAGAAAACAAATCGATTGAGTATTAGAGGCGATGTGAGTAGTCAGTTTATATCGGCCTTGTTGATGATAGCTCCCGCATTGCCCCAAGGGCTTAGTCTGGAACTGAAAGGCAAAGTTGGCAGCCGTCCTTACATTCAGATGACATTGGACATGATGCGTCTCTTTGGTGTACAGTCTAACTGGACCAACAACACCATAGAAATTGCTCCACAGAGCTACGGAGAATACCCTTATGTGGTAGAGTCTGACTGGTCTGGGGCTAGCTACTGGTATAGCTTTGTCGCCCTGGCCGATGAGGCTAAAATAAAGCTACTGGGCCTACGGCAGAAGTCGCTACAGGGCGACATAGCCATTGTGCGGATTATGAACCAGTTAGGTGTAATGAGCACTTTCGAAGATGATGGGGTGGTGTTGGAGAAAATTCCGCATCAGGAAGAGTTGGAGTTCGATTTCTCTGATTGTCCGGATCTTGCACAAACGGTTGCTGTAGTTTGTGGCATAAAAGGAATCCACTGCCGCATGACCGGCCTGGAAAGCCTCCGAATCAAAGAAACAGATCGAATTAAAGCCCTCAAAAAAGAGCTCAAAAAATTTAAGATTAAACTCAAAGAAGTTGAAGAAGGCCTCTGGGAGGTGAAATCGAAGTATCAGCCAAGTGAAGAGATTATAGCAATTGAAACCTATGACGACCATCGCATGGCTATGGCCTTTGCGCCCATAATGACCCGACAGCCAATAATCATTCACAACCCCTCGGTAGTGAATAAATCATACCCTGGTTTTTGGGAGCATGTGGAGATGGTAACCCTTTAGATTCCTTAAAGCATCAAAAACGAATGACTATTTGAGGGTATTTAATGCATTGCTTTCAAAACACCTAAAATCTCTTCAACTAACTCATCGAAATCGGTATGTGAATCATACTGTCTAAGTATTTCCCGATTTCTATTTATGATATAGGTATTATTGAGTAATGCGATATCTTTATTCTCCTCATAAAAATTATTATCTAAGTCGATAATGACATAATTAGCAAGCTCAAAAAGATTTGTGTTATAAGTAAAAAGGTCGACATTATTTGTTGTTCCGATAGCTTTAAAATACAAATCCCTAAAATCATAATGAGAATCAAGAATACTTTTGAAACTCTTAATTCGATGAAAGCAAAGGCTGCAATCGCCATCAAAGTAATAGATTAACCCTAGCTTATTGCTTGGTATTATAAATTCTTGGGGAAGATTTAATACTTGGTTCTCGCTACCTGACTTATACTGATTACAACCTGACAAACAATGAATGAGCAAAAAGAATAAAATAGCAAACTTTAGCCTTCTCATTTGTTCAAGTCGTATTTAACAACAGCCACTTCATTCCCATCTTCAGGAGACTCAAGAGTTAAGCCATAAAGGATATTTTTCTCCCAATCGATATCAAACGCATAGATTGGAATGTTTAATTTGAATCTAATTAATGGCTCCAGTTTATAATTAAACAGAAACAGTTCATCTTGATGGAAACCCTGTTCAGAAGTGTTTTTCCCATCAAAAAGAACATAAATCATATTATTGCCCAAAACCGGATATGTGTAAGCATCTCTGGAATCCTTAAGGGGAGCCACCATACTCCCCCCTCCACCAACAGACTTAGTTTCTAAAAGAGGATCGAATAATTCAGGACCACGAGCTGACGATATCAAATTGAAATCGGAATCATAAAGCTCAAGATAGTCCGTATATGCATGTGCTAAAGCAAAGTATTCTGCTTCCGGATCTGTATTCATAAAGGCCATAAACACCTGTGACTTAAATTGAGGGCTTTGTTGCGGGTAATCAATCTCAGGATAAAAACCACCTTCTTTAATGATGGCAGCATCTTCTAAACTTAGTTTATATAGCCTATTTTCTTCATTCCCAGATAACGAGCTTATTAAATCAATGACGTGTCCCTTTCGGTCAATTTTTGGATAGTAGGTTTGGAGTGAGTCTAATTCAATCGTATTCTTAGGCATTAAAGATTTCTCTCCAATGGTTTTTTCCAGATCGTATACGTCAATCCTTTTTTGAATCATATCGTGTATGTATAGCTCATTTTTAGAATGACTCAACTGAACATCTGTCGCATTGAGCATTTCGCCCGGACCCTGCCCTTTTGAAACAAGCTCATTGATTAATTTCTTACTCCTTATATCATATACTTGCAACCATTTACTATGACTAGCAGTAGTTATGTACATCCGCTCCTTAGCACCATCAACCTTTATTCTGAGTGGAAGCTTCAAAGAATCCAAAGCAATCACATCTCCAGAAAGATTCAATTCATATTCAAAATCTGAGTAAGCAAATACTCCCTTTATACCTGACCCCTCTTTTTGTGCACTACTATTACCTTCGAAAGAACACGACAATAGTATAAAGACGATTACTGTTAAATATTTATTCATAGGAAGACCTAAGGGATTTACCCTTAGGCTTTATTGATAATGTTTATTAAAAAAATTATTGCGGTTCTGGCTTAGGTGTTTTCTGCGGACAAGTCAGAGTATGCCCTGTTGTATAAACAATTTCACAACTTTTCAATAAATCAGTATCACAAAACCTAGTACAATCTTCGATACATCCACAAGCATTGCCATCACCATTGAATGCCTGAAGTCCCAAAACTGACATTAGAATTAAAATTAGGGCTACTACAAGCCTCTTAGCTTTTTTCATAATTTATTTTTTTTATACTGTAATTAACAAAAATTTAGAATACACAACCTCATGAAAATCATTCAAAAAGATAACCAAGTACATATTTAAATGAATTCAAACAAAAATGAAGACAACCCAAGTTAATTTATTTATACTATATATCCAAATATATCACATTGATTTATAGTGTAAAGGGAATTGCAATTCTATATGGACCGCAAAAAGGATAGAACCCTAGTCTATGACGACCATCGCATGGCTATGGCCTTTGCCCCCATAATGACCCGGCAGCCAATAATCATTCACAACCCCTCGGTAGTGAATAAATCATACCCTGGTTTTTGGGAGCATGTGGACAAAATAAGGTTAGAAAAATAAATGATTAAAAAAGAGGAACAGAGTTCCTCTTTTGTTGCCTTTAATATGGTTCGGTTGAACAATACTCCTTGCCGTTACCACAATCAATCCAAAATGACTGCTGTTCTGTACTCCAGCCCCCTGAGCAATGAGGGCTTGTTCCTACACAACAAGCCAGACCGTTTTCACAATTTCTTACACATTCTCCTGGATCATCGGCTATACATTTCCCTGGTCCTTGTCCGAAAGAGCTAAAGCCGAAGAAAATCATGACTAAGGAAAAGACCGATAGCGTAATTTTTCTTTTAATTTTTCTCATAATTTATTGTTTAAATGTATTTATAAAATTTGCAGAGTCCTCACTCTGTTCAATTCCTGCTAATGGAAAAAATGCATCTTTAATCTCACCCTCTTCATTCAAATTGATCATGAAGGGTGTCATAAAGCCATTGTAACTTTGATCGATTTTATGATATGAATGAAGATTTGCGTATTTACTATTTTCCAAAAGAGGTTTAAAATTATCAGTATACTCTCCTTCGTAGATATTATAATAAAAAATTTCAGAATCGGGTATATTAAAAAAGACTTCATCCATCATCTTAACTGCTTTAAAAATACAGGTGTTGCAGTCTAAAGAGTTATACACCAAAATCATTGTATTTGTACTCCATCCATTCTTGTTTGGTGTAAGTAAAAACTTTTCACCTTTCAGTCTTTTTCTATAGTTCTCTGCCCGATCAGTTATTCTATCAAATTGCACTTCACTTTGACTCAATTTTTCTGATGAATTAGTCTGACAGCAATTTGTTAAAGTAATTAGCACGCAACATAAAATTGCCTTAATCAAATCTTTCATATCAGTCAATTTGAAACTTCATTAATTCTGCACCAGCTTTCTCAAAAGCATACAGGATATTCTCATCTACAGCGATTTCGTAGAAAAAGGAATTTGGCACATCAAGTTTAAGAACCCTATCAAAAGTCAGCTTATCTCCCTTTGCATTTATAACTATTATTTCGTTAGAAGCTAGCGCCTTATTGTTTCCTATGAACAATAAATATATGGTGTCCTCAAACGATGTAATATCTCTATAGTAATCAAATTGCAAAGTATATTTTCGTCTCGGATTTTGTTTTAAAAGTTCATCGTATACTCTTGACCTAAAACCCAAAAATTCACTCAAATCTAAACTATCAAGAACTTCCCCTTTAGAACTAAAAAGCTGTACAAAAGGTCTAGATGACCAAACTGAAGCCACTTTCCCATCTTTTAGAGCGAGAATATTTTGACTATTGATAGATCGATGATGGGAATAATTCTCAAATTCTTGAACTGTACCAAAAGTCTTTACAATATCCATTTTCTTATCAAAATGAACTATTGGCTTATCTGAGCGTAAACTTGGAGCAAAAATTTCACCTGAAGGAAATATTGCTGGCTTTCTATCGTACAACATTATTAATGTGTCCTTTGGCCTCATTTTTCTTTGGAATCTCCCCTTCAAATCGAATTGTGAAACTTGTAACTTATGATTATCGAAAACGAACAAACTTTCGTTTTCAAATTGAACGAAATTTGCCCCCAAAATTTCTTCAGGACCGTATCCTCTCTCGATGTAATTTTGAACTTCGAACTTATTGTTCAAAATCAACGACTTGTTGAGCTTGGCATCGTTTATGAAAATTCGGCCATCCTTAGCAGCAATCTCTGTTATACCATCAGTAACAAACGTTGTATCATTAAATTGATTATACCTAGCCTCAACAGACAAACTAATATACTCCAACCTAGTTTTTCTTGATTCACTATTGCAGCAGGTTGCAAAAAATACAACAAAAGCAAGTCCTAATATTTTTACAACTTCTTTTTTTCTCATTGTTTTACTTTACTACGAAAATATAAAATTTATTTTTTTTAAATACTCAAACCAGGGTCTAAATATTAACAATAACATAACTTACACCGAAGTTATTCTTTCAATACTTTTAGTGCATGACTAAGAAGAAAAAACTCGAAAACATCTCGATAGGCGAAGTATTTCGCAGAATTATATGGCCCAAAAGGGGCATGTTGTTATTCGGCCTGGTACTCATCTTACTACGAAGTGCCGCAACCTTAGTTCCTCCAAAAGCCACACAGTATTTAATAGATGATGTTGTGGTTGCAGGTGATGTTTCAGAATTAAAGAGGATAGTTGTTTTTGTAGTTCTTGCAATTGTTGTTCAGGCAGTTACATCCTTTATGCTTACCAGAATTTTGAGCGTTCAAGCCCAAAAACTGATAGCCAACCTCAGAGTGCAGGTTCAGAAGAAAATTCTATCACTTCCGATAAACTTTTTCGATAGCCAAAAGTCAGGAGCCCTGGTCTCTAGAATTATGACTGATGTGGAAGGTGTCAGAAATCTGGTAGGAACAGGGTTTGTTCAGTTAATAGGTGGATCAATAACGGCTGTGGCTGTATTAGTAATACTGATCTATATGAATGCTCGATTGACTGCTCTAATAGTGATCCCTATAGTCTTATTTGGCGTGATTGCCATGAAAGCATTTGGCATTTTGCGGCCTGAATTCAGAAAAAGAGGAAAGCTCAATGCAGAAGTTACAGGTAGGTTGACTGAAACTTTAAATGGAGTAAGAGTTATTAAAGGTTTCGGAGCAGAACAACAGGAAATTAAAATATTCGAAAAAGGAGTCATATCGCTATACGAAGTAGTCAAAAAAACCCTTACAGCTACAGCATTCGTATCAAGCTCTGCAACATTCCTCTTGGCTGGCGTTGCCTCAACCAGTATACTAGGACTAGGAGGATACTACATTATCAATGGAAGCATGACTTCCGGTGAACTGGTAGCCTTTATTGCCTACTTGGCCGTGGTTGTTGCTCCGGTTCTCCAAATGTCGAACATTGGTAGTCAGATTACCGAAGCATTTGCCGGGCTCGATCGTACTGAAGAAATAATGCAAACTCCGTCAGAAGAAGATGATCAAACCCGAACCGTGGCGTTGGGCCCAATACATGGAGATATTCGGTTCGAAAACGTTTCTTTTGCTTACGATGGAGATGACGATGTAATCAAAAACATATCGTTCGATGCGCCAGCAGGTTCTGTTACCGCACTGGTGGGTTCATCCGGCTCGGGCAAGTCTACCATAGCAGGTCTGGCAGCTACTTTTCTCAACCCTAGAGAAGGCCGTGTTACGGTAGACGGCACTGATCTTTCTACGGTGAAACTCAGCAGTTTTCGCGAGCAATTGGGGGTAGTGCTACAAGACGATTTCCTCTTTGAAGGAACCATCCGCGAAAACATACTTTTCCCTCGCCCCAATGCCACGGAACAACAGCTACAGGAGGCTGTGGAAGCGGCCTATGTCAAGGAATTCACAGATAGGTTTGAGAAAGGCCTCGATACAGTGATTGGAGAAAGAGGGGTGAAACTATCAGGAGGCCAACGCCAACGACTAGCCATTGCCAGGGCCATTTTGGCCAACCCGAGAATTCTCATTTTAGACGAAGCCACCTCCAACCTTGACACCGAGAGTGAATCTTATATTCAACAAAGCCTCAACGAGCTTATGAAAGGGCGCACCACTTTTGTAATTGCCCACCGGCTAAGCACCATTAAGAGAGCCGATAAAATATTGGTTATCGAAAAAGGAGAAATAGCCGAAAGCGGCACACATGATGAACTGATTGCAAAAGAAGGGCGGTACTTCCAATTATATACTTACCAAGCCCGAATTTAAAGCACAATAAATATGAAATACCTAATATCACTACTTCTGCTTAGCCTGACTTATGGAAGCCTCAAAGCACAGGACCCAAACCGTTTTGCCGAAGAAGTAAGAAAGTTTGAGAATGCAGCAGAAAAATACCCTGCCAAAAACAGAATCGTGTTTACCGGCAGTTCCAGCATCAGGCTTTGGGTAGACTTTAAATCTTACTTTCCTGAACACAACGTTATTAATACCGGCTTTGGTGGCTCTGAAACCTCCGACCTTATTTACTACAAAGATTTACTCATTTCTCAATTCAAACCCAGACAAGTATTTATTTATGAGGGAGACAATGACTTGAATTCAGGAAAATCAGAGTTGGAGGTGTTGGCCGACATTAGCTCTCTTACCCAACAGTTACTCAATGAGGGAATTGAAAGCATAGTAATCATCTCAGCCAAACCGAGTATAGCACGATGGCACCTAAAGCCAGCGTACGAAAAACTAAATGAAGCCTTAAAGCATATGGCAAACCTTAGCCCCAGAGTTCGCTTTGCCGATGTATGGAGTCCTATGCTAAAGGAAGATGGATCGCTTAAAGAAAACATCTTTCTAGACGATGGCCTTCACATGAATAAGAAGGGCTACGACCTCTGGATTAAAGTAATTGGTCCACTTTTGGTGAATCCCTAAAAATTTTCTTTCGCATACAACCCCTACAAAAAAGCCCTTTAAATCTCCTGAAGGGCTTTTTTGACTAACAACTGCGCCCGCCTGCAGATACACCAACAAAACTTTTTATGAATATATGTTGAATATTTCATATAAAGTTTTCATCTTTAATCACCGTTTCACCTAAACGTATGAAAACACTAACCGTCTACGCGCTATTGCTGGGGACGGGACTTACCACCTTGCTTTCGATTTTAGATAATCGCGAGAGCCATGTGGCCCAGTTGTCCCCAATAGCTTTAGAATCACCCTTCGATTCTAAGCTTAAAGTAGAGTTGCCCCTACCCGGCCCTGCTTTGAAAGATTCTTCGGCCACCGTCCGAAAGAAAGAGTATCACATCTATTTTGAAAATCGCTCTACCGAAGCCATTGAAGTAGCCATTCGGTATAAAAGCTATAATGGAGATTGGGAAACTTCTGACATGGTTACCCTAGCCGCAGGAGAAAAAAGACGCATGGGAGTTTCTGACGAAAAGACCTACTTCTACTATGCAGAAAACAAACGCAAGTGGAAGAAAAAGAAATGGAAGGGTTCGCATCATTTTAGCCTGGGTGAAGAAACCTCTAACAAGGTAAAGTTTATAAAGGAACAGATATGGGAGTGTTACGACACTAAAATGTGCAACGCATTTGCAGTGTTTAGGTAACGTTAAGACAGGGGGGCTTGCTGGGAGCTCCCCTTCTCTTTATTCTCATCCCCACTTTTACCTTACATCCCATACACTACTTAGGCCATCCGTATCCAATTTTTAGGTAAGCCACAGGAAGAAAATCCATTACAACGCCTGAAAATAGGCCGGAGCTTTTAGCAATCGGCTGCCATACCAGCTAAACATCTCTCCATCTACCAACCTCATCTCAACGCCAGGCAACTCATTTCTAATTTCAGACATGTGCTTTTTTTGGAAAGGGTATGGCTCCGAACTCAATAGAATAACTTCCGGGTCGAGCGCTTTAATATCTTCTACCCTCAGCTCGGGGTAGCGAGTCTCTTTCACCAGATTTTCGAACCCTGCCATCGACAGCATTTCATCAACAAAAGTATTTTTACCGGCCGCCATGTACGGATCTTTCCAGATGAGGTAAACTGCCCTTTGCTTCTTTAGCGACTGCTCCTGCAGGGGTGCAAAAGCACTAAGTACATCTACTACCAGTGCCTCAGCCTCCTTTTCCCGACCAATTAATTGCCCAATAGCCTCCATCATATCCAGCGCCTCATTGAGCGAAGCAATGTCACTCATCCAAACAGGGTATCTGGTGGCCAGCTCATTGATAAAACCCTCTTCGTTTTCTTCTTTATTCCCAATAATCAGGTCTGGTGCCAGCTTTTCGATTCTATTGAAATGAACTTGTTTTGTACCTCCTACTATGACTTTCTCTTTTCGCCAATGAGCAGGATGAATACAAAATTTGGTAATCCCAACCACCTCCTTATTCAACCTCAGGTCGTGAAGAAGTTCGGTTTGAGAAGGCACCAAAGAAACAATACGTTTGGGTATATCGGACAACTCCACCGATCGCCCCATTTGGTCGGTAAACTTCATAGAACAATTGCTGCGCCCAATGGCTTAATATTTAACGATGGTTGTGAATGGGTCAGGTTCGGGATGTTCACTCCTAAAAGTAAATAGCCGGAACTCTACTTTGATCCTACTTGAGATACCTGAAATCGTGGCCGCTTTCCAACTGAATCAAAAACTGATACATTAGTTCTATCACCTGTTCAATATCTTGCTCATGAGCTGTTTCAACAGTGGTGTGCATGTATTTTAAAGGCAGCGAAATTAAAGCAGCCGGCACCCCTTCGTTGCTATAAGCAAAAGCATCGGTATCCGTTCCGGTAGACCTGGAAGACGCACTTCTTTGATAAGGAATGTTTCTGGATTCGGCCACACCAATAAGCATGTTTAGCAGGTTATTCTGCACGGCCGGACCATAAGTTAACACCGGACCATTGCCACATTTTTGATCGCCCTGATATTTCTTCTCATACATGGGCGACTGTGTATCATGACAAACATCGGTACAAATGGCTACATGGGGCTTGATTCGTGCGGCAATCATTTCGGCTCCTCTTAAACCAATTTCCTCTTGCACGGCATTTACTATATACAAACCAAACGGAAGTTCATTGCCTTGCTCCTTTAGCTTTCTAGCCACCTGGGCAATCATATAGCCTCCAATTCGGTTGTCGAGCGCTCGGCCACACCAGTATTTTCCATTGAGTTTAAACAGCTCATCATCGAAAGTAGCTACTGTGCCCACGTGAATGCCCATATCGAGTACTTCTTGTTTCGAAGAAGCACCCACATCGATGAAAATATTCTTAAGTGTGGGGGCATTTTCATTCTCTTTTTCGCGCACGTGTATAGCTGGCCAGCCAAAAACACCCTTCACTACTCCCTTTTCCGTATGAAGGTTTACACGCTTGGAAGGAGCAATTTGATGGTCGCTGCCACCATTGCGAATCACATAGATATAGCCATCGTCCGAAATGTAATTGACAAACCAACTAATCTCATCGGCATGAGCTTCTATAACCACCTTGTATTCAGCTTCGGGGTTAATTACTCCCACCGCTGTACCGTAGTTGTCTGTAAAGTAAGTATCTGTGTATGGCTTAATGTAGTCGAGCCAAATTTGCTGGCCACTGGTCTCAAAACCGGTTGGCGAAGCATTGTTCAAGTACTTTATTAGAAATTCTTCTCTATTCATCTCCTTCTCTGTTCTGTTCTTTTAAGTTAAAGCGGAATGTTGCCGTGCTTCTTTTTAGGCAGTGTATCCACTTTATTTTCGAGCATTTTAAAGGCTTTTATCAGTTTAGCTCTGGTTTGCTCCGGAACTATAACCTCATCGATAAAGCCTCTGCGAGCTGCTCCGTAAGGGTTGGCAAATTTAGCGGTATACTCATCTACCTTTTCTTGCAGCTTTGCCTCCGGGTCTTCAGCTTCAGCTATCTCCTTCTTAAAGATGATTTCTGCAGCTCCCTTGGCTCCCATTACCGCAATCTCGGCCATTGGCCAAGCATAGTTCATGTCGGCACCAATGTGTTTGGAGTTCATTACATCATAGGCTCCGCCATACGCTTTTCGGGTAATTACAGTAATTCTAGGCACGGTAGCTTCTGCAAAAGCATAAAGTAGTTTAGCTCCATTGGTAATAATACCGTTCCATTCCTGATCGGTTCCGGGTAAAAATCCGGGCACATCTTCCAGCACAAGCAGGGGAATGTTAAAACAGTCACAAAAACGCACAAACCGAGCTCCTTTGGTAGAAGAAGCAATATCGAGTACTCCGGCCAAAGCAGCAGGCTGGTTACCCACTATACCAATACTTCTTCCTCCCAAACGGGCAAAACCCACAATTATGTTTTCGGCATAGTTCTTATGTACTTCGAAGAAAGAGTCTTCATCAACCAATTGCTCAATCACCTCGTGCATGTCGTATGGCTGATTGGGATTGTCCGGAATGACATTGTTCAACCCTTTGCGCACCTCATTTTCAGGTAAGTACTCATAAACGGGGGCATCTTCTTCACAGTTTTGAGGAATATATGAAAGCAATCGCTTGATATCATTAATGCACTGTACCTCGTTGGCCGATGCAAAATGAGTAACTCCACTTTTGGAGCTGTGGGTACTGGCTCCACCAAGCTCTTCGGCCGTCACATCTTCCTGAGTAACCGTTTTTACCACATTGGGGCCCGTAACAAACATATATGAGGTGTTTTCTACCATGAATATGAAATCGGTAATGGCCGGAGAATACACCGCCCCACCGGCACATGGCCCCATAATGGCGGATATCTGAGGTATTAGTCCTGAAGCCCGTGTATTACGGTAGAAAATATCGGCATAGCCACCCAACGAAACTACTCCTTCCTGAATTCGTGCCCCACCACTATCATTCAGCCCAATAATTGGAGCTCCATTCTTCATGGCCAAATCCATAATCTTACAGATCTTCTCAGCATGTGTTTCGGATAGTGAGCCTCCAAAAACGGTGAAATCCTGAGAATAAACGTATACCAGTCGGCCATTTACAGTACCGTAGCCTGTTACTACACCATCGCCCAAAAACTTTTGCTTATCCAGGCCAAAATCGGTTGCCCTGTGTTCTACAAACTTGCCGATCTCCTCAAATGAACCTTCGTCTAAAAGGAGGGCAATTCGCTCTCTGGCGGTTAGTTTCTTTCTAGCATGTTGAGCCTCAATTCTTTTCTTTCCTCCGCCCAAAAGAGCCTTGGCATTCTTCTCTTCTAGCAAAGCATATTTCTCTGCTTTTGTCAAAACTTTGAGCGGTGCTTTTTCTGCTTTCTTATCTGCCATAGGTAGTTCTGTAATTTGGTAGCCAAAGATAGAGACATACATGGAATTATGAATTTTGAGAAAGGTATTTGTCCATAGTGGCTCTCTATTTTTAGTGAATAAATCCTATATTCGGCCAACTTTTCGCGGAGTAGGGTATGAGGAAAGCTGTCATAGATTTAGGAACCAATACCTTCCATTTGTTCATTGTAGAACTTGAGGCAGGAGTGCTCAAAACACTCTACAAGGAGAAAATTGCCGTAAAAATTGGTAAAAATGGCATTAGCAAAGGCCTCATTGCAAAAGATGCCATGAAGAGAGCCGTTCATACGTTGGAGGTTTTCAAAACAGTACTCAACCAGTTTGAGGTAACCGATGTAATAGGGGTGGCTACCAGCGCCATTCGAAATGCGCGTAATGGTCAAGAACTCTTAGACAGGATCTACGAATCTACTCAAATCGAAATCCAGATTATTGATGGCGATAAAGAAGCGGAACTGATCTTTGAAGGGGTGAAAGCTGCCGGAGCCGTGGGCAAGAATTATGAACTAGTGATGGACATTGGCGGTGGCAGTGTGGAGTTTATTATTGGCAACGAAGATAAGATACTCTGGAAAAGGAGTTTTGAAATTGGAGCACAACGCTTGCTCGATAAATTTCATAAAAAAGACCCTATGCCCCCTAAGGCTGTTACCGAGATGTTTGCCTGGCTGGATTCCGAGCTCTCAGATCTGAAGAAGGCTATTGCTGAATATCGGCCTACCGGCCTGATTGGCTGTTCGGGCACCTTTGATACACTCACCGAAATTTACTTTAAGGAAAGTAATCAGGATCGTCCGGTACACCCTACGGTATTTAAGCTACCCATAAAGGCTTATAGGGATACGCATAGGGAACTTCTAATCAAAGACAAGGCGGCTCGCCTGGCCATTCCGGGTATGGTTTCTATGCGTGTAGACATGATTGTTGTAGCCAGTTGCCTTATTTCTTTTGTTTCTGATCTTATTCCTACTGACCACATTACGGCCTGTACATATGCTCTTAAGGAAGGGGTACTGTACTCCATGGAACATAAACCTATTGCGGAAAAGCAATAATTAACGCAACATGAATCACTACTCGTACGACCAACTCCACACGTTTTCCAAGAAAATATTTCTGGCTATGGGCTGTTCGGAGTCACACGCCACCACGGCTGCCGACACTCTTCTTTCGGCCGATATGCGAGGCGTAGATTCTCATGGCGTGGCCCGGCTTAGCGGTTATGTACGACTATGGGAGAAGAAACGTATTAACGCAAAGCCCAACATTCGAGTGGTTCATGAAAGCCCCAGCACTGCGGTAGTCGATGGCGATGGCGGTCTCGGGTTGGTGGTAGCTCCGTTTGCTATGCAGGTGGCTATTGAAAAAGCTGAAAAGGCCGGAACCGGCTGGGTGGCCGTGAGAAACTCCAACCACTATGGCATTGCGGGTTACCATGCCATGCAGGCTCTAGCCCATGATATGATAGGCATGTCTATGACCAATGCCAGCCCGCTGGTAGCTCCTACTTTTTCTAAGGAAAGACTATTGGGTACTAACCCCATAGCAGTGGCCATTCCGGCCGATGAGGAGCCTCCTTTTGTAGGTGACTTTGCCACCACTACTGCCGCCAACGGCAAGCTGGAAATTCTGCAACGCAAGGGAGAACCCGCTCCCAACGGATGGATTCAGGACAAGGAGGGAAACACCACTACCAATGCCTATGGGGTAAAGGAAGGCGGAGCCTTGCGACCTCTTGGAGGAGACAGACAGAACGGAAGCCATAAGGGTTATATTCTGGGTTCCATTGTCGATATTTTTTCCGCTGTACTCTCGGGGGCCAACTACGGCCCATGGGCTCCACCATTTGTAAGTTTCATAGACCCGGTGTCAGACCCGGTGGGCGAAGGGTTAGGCCATTTTTTTGGCGCCATGCGAATAGATGCTTTCAGGCCTGCTAGTGAGTTTAAGCAACATATGGATCAATGGATCAGACGGTTCAGAGGCTCTGCACCCATAGAATCGAATCAGCAGGTACTTATACCCGGAGACCCTGAGAGAGCTTTTGAAAAAGAAAGAAGCGAAAAAGGCATTCCTCTTCTGGAGCCTGTAGAAAAAGATTTGAGAGCTCTGGGAGTGAGATTCGAGGTAGAATTTTAGCCAACCTTATATGAAGCCTTGGAACCAATGAATGAATCAGGAGAAGGTATCTGTTGCCCGAAACCCTGTTTAGATATATCTAACTACAATTTAAGAAAGAGAAACCTCCTTAGCCCCTGGCTTAAAAAGTAACACCAAATCGAAAAACCCACGCACTACCATAGGGTGACCGAATGGAATCGTAAGCCAAATTATAGAGCACTGTAATATTTACTCCTCCTCTGGCAAAAATGGGTTGAAAAGTTCCGCCCCCAATAAACACCCCCGGCACCCACTCTCTGGTGGTGCGGTTAGAGCCATCGTTAAGAGGCACCTCCGTATTGAGGGTTTCTACCTCACCATGAGCAAAGTAATTTTCAATAACCGTGTGTCTGAGGAATGCCCTTCCCCCATACACACTATTCGAAACTCTGAACCGATCATTGCCGGGCAGAATAATAAACTCTCTGGAAACATAGAGATAAGTAGCTCCTACCCCCACCGAAAAATCAGTATTAACCATATAGCCAACAAGTGGAGAGATATCTACAAACGATGACCCTCCGCCAAAACCAAGGTTAGCTGAAAAGTTACCACCAAAGAATAACCGATCTTTGAATTGAAGCGAGTCGGCTTCTTCCTCCTCAAAGTAAACCTGCCCCAGAAGGCTGCTCGAGAGGCTTAGCAATACGATGGAATAAAACAGTTTTTTCATATACTAAAAAAGTCCTCGGCTGAGGACTTCGTTTAATCTTCTGTTACTATAACGTAGAGGTCTTCACTCTGTTTCCGCATCATGTATTTTTCGCGGGCAAATTTTTCGAGCAGCTCTTTGTTTGTGCTCAGCTCCTCCCTGTCTTTGAGTACTTCTTGCTTTTTCTGCAGGTAGTATTCTTTTTCAGCCTTCAGTTCATTTAGCCTGCTGGCCATTCTAAACTGGGATAATACATCGTTCGAATCGATGAAAATCATCCAAAAAACGAAGAACAGACCGAAAAGTACGTAGTAGTTCTTCAAAAATTTCGGAATTCTGGTGAAAGGATTCATAGGTTAAAGATACGGAAGTTTTGAGTTGAAAGTCAATGGGTTTTGAAATCCTGCAGCCCAGATAGCCTCAGGGCTGCCAACTTGCTATTTCTGGGCAAGCTATGGAGATTAGAACAATTTGCTTCGATTCAAAAGTCCAACCCTCCTAACCTCCTTCTCCACGGAGGAATGTGCATGCAAACACCCTTGGGGCAAAGTTAGCGGAAACAGCATCTGCCAGGAATTTGCCCACAAGAGGGGGACATAAAAAAAGCACCTCAAATGAGATGCTCTATTTATATCTAAAGTCTATGTACCAGATACTCTGTACCCAGGTACTAATAAGCCTTTCTAAAACCCTTACCAGGGAATTTACCCACTTCGCCCAGCTCTTCCTCAATTCGAATCAACTGGTTGTATTTTGCCATTCTATCCGAACGAGAGGCCGAACCGGTTTTGATCTGCCCTGTGTTCAGTGCCACGGCCAAATCGGCAATGGTATTGTCTTCAGTTTCTCCGGAACGGTGAGACATAACGGCCGTATAGCCATTTGTTTTGGCAAGGTTCACAGCTGCTATGGTTTCGGTGAGCGTACCTATCTGATTAACTTTAATGAGTATTGAATTTGCTATTCCGTTATCAATACCCTTTTGAAGACGGCTCACATTGGTCACAAACAGATCATCACCCACCAACTGTACTTTATCGCCTATCTTCTCGGTAAGTGCCTTCCAGCCCTCCCAATCGTCTTCGAACATGCCGTCTTCTATGGAAACAATAGGATATTTGGCACAAAGGCTTGCCAAATAGTCGGCCATTTCTACCGGGCTTAGCTTTTTACCTGTAGAGTCTTTGAAGTAATATACCTTTTCATCTTCCAGATAAAACTCTGATGAGGCCACATCCAAGGCATATACAATATCTTCACCCACCTTGTAGCCTGCATTTTCAACCGCCTGAGAAATTACCTCAAGAGCCTCATCGTCAGACCCAAGGTTAGGAGCAAAACCTCCTTCATCGCCTACGTTGGTAGCAAGTCCCTTGTCAGAAAGTACTTTTTTAAGGTGATGGAACACCTCGGCCCCCATACGAATAGCTTCTGAGAAGTTAGCAGCTCCTACAGGCATAATCATAAACTCCTGAAAGTCTATGGAGTTATCAGCATGCGAACCTCCATTAATGATGTTCATCATAGGCACGGGAAGCGTGTTGGCACTTACCCCTCCTACGTATCTGTAAAGTGGAAGACCAAGCTCTGCTGCTGCTGCTTTGGCTACGGCTAGTGAAACACCCAAAATAGCATTCGCGCCCAGGTTACCTTTGTTTGGAGTACCATCGGCTTCCAACATAATCTTATCAATCAGGTTTTGTTCGAATACTGAAAAGCCAATGATTTCTGCAGCCAGTACGTCATTTACATTCTGTACAGCTTTGGTCACCCCTTTGCCCAGATATTTTGATTTATCGCCATCTCTTAACTCCACGGCTTCGTGGGCTCCGGTAGAAGCTCCTGAAGGAACTGCCGCGCGACCCATGACACCATTTTCGGTCACTACATCAACCTCAATGGTTGGGTTACCTCTTGAGTCTAAAATTTGTCTGGCGTGTACGCTTTCTATTAAGCTCATATTGATTCCTTGTTATGATTTGAATAGGTTGATAAATTGATCGAACAAATAACGTGAATCGTGAGGGCCCGGAGAAGACTCTGGGTGATATTGTACGGAAAACGTTTTCTTACCCTTAACCTGAATACCAGCGCAGGTATTGTCATTAAGGTTAATGTGTGTAAGCTCGAGTATACCTGACTTCTCGACCTCTTCTCGACTCACGGCAAAACCATGGTTCTGAGAGGTCACTTCGCTCTTGCCCGACACAAGGTTCTTTACCGGATGGTTAAGCCCTCTGTGACCATTGTGCATTTTAAAAGTGGACACTCCGCACGCCAAAGAGATGATCTGATGCCCCAGGCATATACCGAAAAGTGGCTTGTCGGCAGCCATAATTTTCTTTGCGGTTTCAATGGCATAATCCATTGCCGAAGGATCGCCAGGACCATTGGACAGGAAGTATCCATGAGGATTCCACTGCTCCATTTCCTGAAAACTTGTTTTGGCGGGGAACACTTTCAGATAAGTACCTCTACTGGCCAGGTGCTTGAGTATGCTGGTTTTAACCCCAAGGTCTAGCACGGCCACACGGTAAGACGCAGACTCTTCACCGACAAAGTAAGGTTCTTTGGTAGATACAAAAGAGGAAAGCTCAAGACCTTCCATATTGGGCACCTCAGCCAGTTTAGCGGCCAATTCTTCGTCAGAAAGATCTTCTGAAGATATGATGGCATTCATGGCTCCTTTACTTCGTATGTGCCTTACCAGCAAACGAGTATCCAGCTCAGAAATACCTACAATACTGTTTTTGTCGAGGTAGTTCTGCAACGAGTCGGTACCGGTAGGGCGGCTAAAATCCTGAGAGAAGGTATTTACTACCAATCCTCTGATTTTCGGACTGTCAGACTCTTGTTCGCTGTCTTCCACACCATAATTGCCTATATGAGAGGTAGTGTTCACTACAATCTGGCCGTAATAGGAAGGGTCTGTGTAGATCTCCTGATACCCGGTCATTCCGGTGTTGAAGCAGATTTCTCCGCCTGCTGTTCCAATTTTACCTATGGCTACACCTTCGAAACGAGAACCGTCTGCCAGGAGTAAAACCGCTTTTTTTTGTGATTGATCGAATGAATTTTGAGACATATCTTGATTGGCTTGCGTTTGACGCATCGTGCAAAAATAATGTGTATTTGTTAGGGAGCAAAACCTAATAAAAAAGGGATTGAACTTTCGTCCAATCCCTTTTCAATATCTGGTAATTTATACAATTACTCTTCGCTTTTCTTTTCCTCATCAGCAGCAGGAGCTTCCGGTTCGGCAGCAGCTTCGGCCTTAGGCTCTTCAGGTGCTTCTTCTTTCTTCTCCTCCTTAGCGGCTTTCTTTTCGGCTTTGGCTTCGGTAGCTGTTGCTTCCTTGGCTTCGCCCGATTTTTTACCGCCTCTTCTGCTTCTTCGGGTAGTTTTCTTTTCTTCCTTGGTTTCACCAAGCAATAGCTCGTTGAAGTCAACCAACTCTATGATACACATATCCGCATTATCACCCAGACGGTTGCCTGTTTTGATAATTCTTGTGTAACCACCTGGTCTGGTTGCTACTTTTTCGGCTACTTCATTGAACAACATGGTAACAGACTCTTTGTCCTGAAGGTAAGAGAACACCATTCTTCTTGAGTGAGTGGTATCGTTCTTAGCTCTGGTGATCAAAGGCTCCACATATTTTCTCAAAGCTTTAGCCTTGGCTACTGTGGTTGTGATTCTCTTGTGAAGAATCAAAGAAGAAGCCATGTTAGACAGCATTGCTTTTCTGTGAGCCACTGTTCTACCTAAATGATTAAATTTCTTCCCGTGTCTCATCTGTTATTCCTCGTCCAATTTATATTTCGACAAATCCATACCGAAGGTCAAGTTCTTCTCAGCAACTAGTTGCTCTAGCTCTGCCAAAGATTTCTTACCAAAGTTTCTGAACTTCATCATATCAGAAATCTCTAATCTTACCAAATCTCCCAAAGTGCGTACATCGGCTGCTTTCAAGCAGTTGTATGCTCTTACTGAAAGGTCGAGATCGTTCAGAGAAGTCTTCAATAGCTTGCGCATATGAAGCATTTCTTCATCTACCTGCTCAGGCTCATCCAATGCACCAGTTTCCAGAATCATATTCTGATCTGAGAACAGCATGAAGTGCTGAATAAGTATGTGAGCGGCACCCTTCAATGCATTCTCAGGGTGGATAGAACCATCGGTTTTAATATCCAAGATGAGCATTTCGTAGTCAGTCTTCTGCTCTACCCTGGTGTTTTCAACGCTATACTTTACGTTTTTGATTGGCGTAAAAATGGCATCGATTGGGATATAACCGAATACTTGCTCGCTTGGCTTATTTTCTTCGGCAGGGAGGTATCCTCTGCCTTTTTCAATGGTTAGTTCAATTTCGAACTTCACTGATGGATCAAAGTGACAAACCACATCTTCGGGGTTAAGGATTTCGAACGCACTGGTGAATTTTCCAATATCACCCGCATTGAATTTATCCTGCCCTTCGATAACCACATTGATCTTGTTATCTACAGTGTCTGAGATTTTCTTAAACCTTACTTTCTTGAGGTTCAAAATAATTTCAGAAACATCTTCTACAACACCTTCAATGGTAGAGAACTCGTGCAATACACCAGGAATTTTAATTCCTGTGATGGCATAGCCCTCCAGAGAAGAAAGCAATATTCTTCTCAGTGCATTACCAATAGTAACCCCGTAGCCTTTTTCAAGGGGTTTGAAGATAAACTGACCGTGAAAATCGTCAGCCTTTTCCATCACCACTTTCTCCGGGATTTGAAATGCAAGTATTGACATATATGTAATGTTTTAATGTTCTAAAATAGATTACTTAGAGTAAAGCTCGACAATTAGCTGCTCTTTAATGTTCTCAGGAATATCTTCTCTTGTAGGAACATTAATCATTTTACCAGCCAATTCCGACTTATTGAACTCTAACCATGGGTATCTCTGAGCAGTGTTAGCTGCTACGCTATCAGAGATAAGCTCCAATGACTTAGACTTCTCTCTAACTGCAACTACATCGCCAGGCAATACATGGTATGAAGGAATGTTCACAATCTCACCGTTTACGGTAATGTGTTTGTGAGACACCAACTGTCTTGCAGCCCTTCTTGTAGGTGCAATTCCTAATCTGAACACCAGGTTATCCAATCTTGCTTCCAACAATTGAAGTAAGATTTCACCGGTAACTCCAGATTTTCTTGAAGCTTTGTCGAACAAGTTAGCAAACTGCTTTTCAAGCACCCCGTAAGTATACTTGGCTTTTTGCTTCTCCATTAACTGGATAGCGTATTCAGACTGCTTTCTTCTTCTACCACGACCGTGCTGGCCGGGAGGATAAGCTTTCTTTTGTAATGCTTTGCTATGACCGAAAATAGGATCGTTAAACCTTCTCGCGATTTTAGCCTTTGGTCCTTTATATCTTGCCATTACTTCTTAAATTCTTAATTAAACTCTTCTTCTTTTAGGTGGACGGCATCCGTTGTGCGGAAGCGGAGTAACGTCTCTAATAACAGTTACTTCAATTCCAACATTCTGGATAGTTCTGATTGCAGATTCACGACCTGCACCAGGACCTTTCACAAAAACCTCAACTTTTCTTAAACCAAGGTCGTACGCAGCCTGCGCACAGTTTTGAGCGGCCATCTGAGCAGCATAAGGAGTGTTCTTTTTAGAACCCTTAAAGCCCATTTTTCCGGCAGAAGCCCAAGAAATAACCTGTCCTTGCTGATTGGTCAAAGAGATGATGATGTTGTTGAAAGACGCCTTGATGTGCGCCTGCCCAAGAGCATCAACCTGCACTACTCTTTTCTTAGCTTTATCTTTTCTTTTTTGAGCCATCTTCAAATATCTTTTTCGGCATTAAAAACTTACCTATTACTTAGTTGCCTTTTTCTTGTTAGCAACCGTCTTTCTCTTTCCTTTTCTGGTTCTGGCGTTGTTTTTGGTATGCTGACCACGAACAGGAAGTCCTTTTCTGTGTCTCAAACCTCTGTAACAGCCAATGTCCATCAATCGCTTGATGTTCATTTGAACCTCTGACTTAAGAACACCTTCTATTTTGAACTCTTCACTGATGATGGTTCTGATGTCTTTCTGTTGGTCATCGTCCAGGTCGCCAATTTTAGTATTTACATCAATACCCGCCTTTGCCAATATGTAGTTGGCTGAGCTACGACCAATACCGAAAATATAGGTTAAACCAATTTCGGCTCTCTTGTGATCTGGAATATCTACTCCTGCAATCCTTGCCATAATTACCCTTGTCTTTGTTTGAATCTAGGATTCTTCTTGTTAATCACGTACAACTTTCCGTTTCTGCGGATTATCTTACAATCGGCACTACGCTTCTTGATAGACGCTTTTACTTTCATGTTTCGTTATTTATACCTGTAAGTAATTCTTCCTTTTGTTAAATCATAAGGCGACATCTCCAGTTTTACTCTGTCGCCCGGTAAAATCTTAATGTAGTGCATTCTCATTTTTCCTGAGATGTGAGCCAACACCACATGTCCATTTTCCAGCTCAACACGAAACGTAGCGTTCGGCAGTGCCTCTACGATCGTTCCGTCTTGCTCAATAGATCCTTGTTTAGCCATGTTAAAACTTTACTACTTCTTCTATATATTGATGACTTGTCAATATTTCAGTACGATCTTTGAAGATGGCCACGGTATGTTCAAAATGGGCTGATGGCTTACGATCTCTTGTTCTGATTGTCCATCCATCGCTCTCTTGCACAATTTGTCGAGCCCCCAAGTTTACCATTGGTTCAATGGCAATAACCAAACCTTCGTTTAGTTTTGGTCCTCTACCGCGCTTACCATAATTGGGCACCTCAGGCCCTTCATGTAAGCTTCTTCCTAAGCCATGTCCTACCAACTCGCGAACCACAGAGTAACCTCTGTCTTCTACATACTTCTGGATGGCATAGGCTAAGTCTCCTATACGGTTACCAAACCTGGCTTCTTCAATACCTACATACAACGACTCTTTCGTTGCCTTTAGAAGTGATAAAGTCTCTGGGGAAATGTCTCCTACGGGGTAAGTATAAGCGGAATCGCTATGAAAACCTTGGTAGAAGACTCCACAATCTACAGAGATTATATCACCGTCTTTCAATTCATACTCGCTCGGAAACCCATGAACAACCACTTCGTTCACGGATATACAAAGCGTGGCGGGGAAACCATTGTAACCTTTAAAGGAACCTGTTGCCCCATGATCTGCGATAAACTCTTCTGCAACTTTATCGAGATCTTTGGTTTTTACGCCCGGCTTTATAAGCTTGGCTATTTCTCCGTGAGCTCTGGCAAGTATGTCTGCACTCTCACGTATTTTTTGAATTTCTTCTTCGGTCTTGTAAAAGATCATATTTACGCCACCGCTACATTCTGAGATCTTCCTCTCATCTTGCCCGACTTCATCATGCCTTCATAATGTCTCATGAGCAGGTAGCTCTCAATCTGCTGTAGCGTATCGAGTATTACACCTACCATAATGAGCAATGAGGTTCCACCATAGAACTGGGCGAATGCATCGCCAACTCCTGCATTACGGGCAAACACAGGAAGCACCGCAATAATGGCTAAGAACACAGAGCCAGGAAGGGTAATTTTATCTAATACTCCACCTATAAATTCGGAGGTTGGTTTGCCCGGTTTAATACCAGGAATAAAGCCTCCGTTTCTCTTCAAATCGTCAGCCATGCTAGACGGGTTCACGGTAATGGCCGTGTAGAAGAAAGTGAAGGCAATGATTAATATGGCAAACACCACATTGTACTGCCAACCGTAAATATTCGAGAACATGGTGGTCATTCGAGCGGCAAAGTCATTATTCTCTGCCCATATCTGACCTATTAGTGTAGGAAGAATCATTAGTGCCTGAGCAAAAATGATTGGCATAACACCTGCCGCATTAACTTTCAGAGGAATGAACTGACGCTGACCGCCATATACCTTGCCTCCTACTACTTGCTTGGCGTATTGTACCGGAATTCTACGCGTGGCTTGTACCAATGCTACCGTTACAATTACTACTCCGAACAACACTAATATTTCTACTACTGTAAAGATTGCTCTGCTCAAACCATTGGTTACAAAGAACTCATTGATGGCCGCTGCAGGCAAGCTTGAGATAATTCCGATCATGATAAGCATTGAAATTCCGTTTCCAATTCCCTTATCAGTGATCTTCTCACCTAACCACATACAGAACATCGTTCCTGAAGTGAGTAGAATCATGGCCGTAATCATAAAGAAAGTAGGATCTACACCGGGGGCCAACGCGTTTTCGTTGAGTATGGTCACCTTAATGTATCCCACACTTTGAGCAAGAGTAACCAGTATGGTTAGTACCCGCGTAATTTGTGTGAGCTTCTTTCTTCCTGATTCTCCCTCCTTTTGCATTTTCTGGAAGCTAGGCACGGCCACAGTCATCAGCTGAATCACAATAGATGCTGAGATGTAAGGCATAATACCTAATCCAAAAATGGAAGCTCTGCTAAAAGAACCTCCTAACAATGCGTTGAGGATACCAAAAATACCACCATCAGCATCGGTCAATAAGTTGGGATCTACACCAGGTAGTACAACAAAAGACCCTAGTCTGAAAATGACGAGGAATCCTAGCGTGGCTAGGATTCTATTTCTTAGTTCCTCAATGGAAAAAATATTCTTTATGGTGGTGATGAATTTCTTCATTGAATTAAAGCTTTGTAACAGTACCTCCTACTTTCTCAATAGCTGCCTCAGCAGTAGCAGAGAATTTATGTGCTGTCACTTCTACTTTTGACTTAAGCTCTCCTCTGCCCAACACCTTGATGAGGTCATTCTTAGCAGCCAAGCCATGAGAGGCTAGTACTTCCAGATTGATCACTGACTCACCAGACTGGTCTACCAACTGCTGAATAGTATCAAGGTTGATGGCTTTATACTCTGTTCTGTTAGGGCTATTGAAACCGAACTTAGGCACTCTTCTCTGAAGAGGCATCTGACCACCTTCAAAACCGGCCTTTCTTGAATAACCTGATCTTGATTTGGCACCTTTGTGTCCTCTTGTAGAGGTTCCACCTCTACCGGATCCCTGGCCTCTACCTACCCTTTTATTTGATTTTGTAGAACCTTCTGCAGGTTTTAATGTATTCAGTTTCATCTTATGCTTCCTTTACAGATACAAGGTGATTTACTTTATCGATCATACCGGCAATTTGAGGAGTAAGTTCTACCTCAACTGAACGGTTGATTTTACCTAAACCGAGTGCCTGAATAGTTCTTTTTTGTTTTTCAGGTCTGTCGATGGTACTTCTTGTTTGCGTAATAATAACCTTCGCCATAGTAAATTACCCGTTAAAAACTTTCTCTAATTCTACACCTCTTTGTTCAGCAACAGTATAAGGATCTCTCATTTTTAGCAACGCATCGAAGGTTGCTTTTACCACGTTGTGTGGGTTGGAAGAGCCCTTGGACTTGGCCAATACGTTGTGAATACCTGCTGATTCGAATACGGCACGCATAGCACCACCCGCAATCACACCAGTACCTTCAGAAGCCGGCTTCACTAATACAAAACCTCCTCCAAACTTACCAAGTGCCTCGTGCGGTACTGTACCTTTCAGTACGGGTACTTCTACCAAATTCTTCTTAGCGTCATCTATACCTTTGGTGATAGCGTCTGTTACTTCATTGGCTTTTCCCAATCCGTAACCTACAACACCGTTTCCGTCACCTACCACAACAATTGCAGAGAAACTGAACCTTCTACCACCTTTTACTACTTTGGCTACACGCTTAATGGCAACAACTTTTTCTTTCAAGTCGATGTCACTAGCTTTAACTCTGTTCATTTTTTGTGTCATCTCTTTTTAAAATTTAAGACCACCTTCTCTTGCACCATCGGCCAAAGCCTTCACTTTACCGTGGTAGACATATCCGTTTCTATCAAAAACCACTGAACTGATGCCGTTGGCTGTGGCCATTTCGGCCAATTTTTTACCAACTTCTCTGGCCACTTCTACAGTGGTATTTTCTTTTGCTCCAAGCTCTGCTGAAGAAGCAGACACTAAGGTGTGTCCTTGCTCATCGTCTATAATTTGAGCATATATTTTCGTATTACTCTTGAATACAGAAACTCTAGGCCTAGCTGCCGTTCCGGAAATCTTCTTTCTGATTCCTCTTTTGATTCTAAGTCTACTCTTACTAATAGCCATGATACCCTTTATTTAGAAGCAGTTTTACCAGCCTTTCTTCTAATCTTCTCACCAACGAACTTGATACCTTTTCCTTTGTAAGGTTCAGTTTTTCTAAGCGATCTGATCTGAGCAGCTACTTGTCCAATTAATTCTTTATCTGTACTAGACAAAGTTACGATAGGGTTTTTACCCTTATCCATTTTAGCCTCGGCCTTAACTTCGTCTGGCACCTGCATATATATGTTATGCGAATATCCCAGGTTTAGCTCCAACACATTGTTAGCAACTGCAGCTTTGTAACCTACACCCACCAACTCGAGCTCTTTAGTATAACCCTGATTAACTCCCACAACCATGTTGTTTAGCAAAGCTCTGTACAAACCATGCAAAGACTTGTGTCTTTTTTGATCCGTAGGACGAACAATGCTCATAACACCATCTTCAACAGTTACTTTGAAATCAGGATCAATCTCCTGAGTCAACTCACCCTTTGGTCCTTTAACAGTAACCGCACCGGCAGCTACGTCTACAGATACGCCAGAAGGAAGAGTGATCGGTTTATTACCAATTCGTGACATCTATCTATATTCTAGTATACGTGACACAATATTTCCCCACCAATATGCTGAGTTCTGGCTTCCTTATCGGTCATAATACCTCTGGAAGTAGAAATGATAGCAATTCCAAGTCCGTTCAACACTCTTGGAAGCTCTTCAGCACCTGCATACTTTCTCAAACCTGGCTTACTGATTCTTTGAAGCTTCAGAATAGCCGGCTCTTTAGTACGTGAATTGTATTTCAAGGCAATTTTAATCTTACCCTGAACACCATCATCTTCGAACTTATAATTCAAGATGTAGCCTTTTTCATGAAGCACTTTAGTGATTTCCTTCTTCACCTTAGAGGCTGGAATCTCGATCACTCTGTGCTTTGCTTTTATCGCGTTTCTCAAACGCGTTAAATAATCTGCTATTGGATCAGTCATTTTTTAATGTTTTACGCTGTTTTTGAGCGTGTGCACCCTGGCGATATCACCCAGGCATGCCCTTTATAAAATGTTAAATACCTTCCGGCCGAAACCGGCCTGCAAAGGTATTGATATTTTCTTGTAATAAAAAGAAAGTTTACCAGCTTGCTTTTGTAACTCCAGGAATCTTACCTGCAGAAGCCATCTCTCTGAACGTTACCCTTGAGATACCGAATTTCCTCATGTATCCTTTAGGTCTTCCTGTAAGCTTACAACGGTTGTGCAATCTTACCGGAGAGGCATTTCTTGGCAATTTGTCCAGACCTTCGTAGTCACCTTCTGCCTTAAGCTTAGCTCTTTTTTCAGCATAGCGGGCTACGAGTCTTTCTCTTTTTCTTTCTCTAGCTTTTACTGCTTCTCTAGCCATATTTGTCTTATTTTTTACCGGTAGCGAAAGGCATACCCAACGCCTTCAGCAACTCGAAACTTTCTTCGTCAGTATTTGCAGTGGTAACGAACGTAATGTCCATACCAGTAATTTTGTTCACCTTATCGATAGATATTTCAGGGAAAATGATTTGCTCTTTTACACCAAGGGTGTAGTTTCCTCTACCATCAAAGCCCTTATCTTTCACTCCTCTAAAGTCTCTCACTCGAGGAAGAGCAATGTTCACAAGTCTATCGATGAACTCATACATTTTATCACCTCTCAGGGTAACCATGGCACCAATTGGCATTCCTTCTCTCAACTTAAAGTTAGAGATAGAGTTTTTAGCAATGGTGGGTACCGCTTTTTGACCGGTGATGGTTGTGAGTTCTTCTACTCCAACATCTACAAGTTTCTTGTCGGCTACTGCAGCACCAATACCTTTGTTCACAACCACTTTTGTAACCTTAGGTACCTGCATAATGCTGGAGTACTGAAACTTCTCTTTCAATGCAGGAACAATTTCCTGATTGTATTTTTCTTTTAATCTCGGACTAGCCATTTTTAATTACCTCCCCAGATTTTTTAGCGTATCTAACTAGTTTTCCATTTTCATCCAGTTTTCTACCTACTCTGGTAGCTTCTCCAGAAGAAGGATCTACAACCATAAGGTTTGAGATATGGATGGGAGCCTCGGTTTTTTCTATACCACCATTTGGATTAGAAGCTGAAGGCTTAATGTGCTTGGAGACAATATTTACGCCTTCTACGATAGCTCTATTCTTATCGGGAAATACCTCAAGTACTTTACCGGTTTTGCTTTTGCTATTACCGGAAATAACTTTTACAGTATCGCCTTTTCTCACATGAAGCTTTTTCACTACAGTTTGATTCTTTTTCATGATTACAATACTTCAGGAGCCAATGAAACGATCTTCATGAATTGCTTTTCACGCAATTCTCTAGCTACCGGGCCGAACATACGAGTACCTCTTGGCTCATCGTTGTTGTTCAACAATACGGCAGCATTATCTTCGAAACGAATGTAAGATCCGTCTTTTCTTCTCACTTCTTTCTTGGTCCTAACGATAACCGCTTTAGACACTGTACCTTTTTTAAGGCTGCTAGAAGAGTGAGCAGATTTCACAGAGACCACAATCTTATCACCTACTGTGGCGTACTTTTTCTTAGTACCGCCAAGTACACGAATACAGAGTACTTCTTTAGCACCACTGTTATCGGCTACGTTTAGTCTTGATTCTTGTCTAATCATGATTACTTGGCTCTTTCAATAATTTCAACTAGTCTCCAACGCTTTCTTTTGCTCAGCGGACGAGTCTCCATAATACGAACAGTGTCACCTATTCCGCATTCGTTCTTTTCGTCATGAGCCGCAAATTTGGTAGTTTTCTTCACAAACTTACCATAGATCGGGTGCTTCTCTTTTCTCTGAACTGCAACAGTAATGGTCTTTTCCATTTTATTGCTAGTTACCACACCGATTCTTTCTTTTCTAAGATTTCTGGTCTCCATGCTCCTAATTAATTAGCAAGTTCCTTAGCCCTTAACTCTGTTTTTAACCTGGCGAGCAGACGTCTTGAATGTCTGATCTTCATCGGGTTTTCAATTGGAGAGATAGCGTGTGCAAAGTGTAATTTTTGCAAGTTGCTAGACTCTGTATTTATTTTCTCCTTCAGCTCTTCTACAGAGAGTGCTTTGATTTCTGAATTTTTCATAATTATCCCACGTAATCTCTACGTACAACAAACTTTGTAGAAAGAGGCAACTTCTGAGCAGCAAGTCTCAAAGCTTCTTTCGCCAAATTTATATCAACACCGGCTGCTTCGAAAAGCACTGTACCCGGCTTAACAACGGCCACCCAGTATTCTGGAGCACCTTTACCTTTACCCATACGTACCTCTGCAGGTTTGCTGGTAATTGGCTTATCAGGGAAAATTCTGATCCAAACCTGACCTTCTCTTTTCATTGCTCTTGTCATAGCAATACGAGCGGCCTCAATCTGACGGCTTGTAATCCAACCGGGTTCAAGCGATTTGATACCGAATGTTCCGAAAGACAATGTATGTCCACGTCCGGCCACGCCTTTAACGCGGCCTTTCTGCATTTTTCTAAACTTGGTTCTTTTTGGCTGTAACATCTTCTCTCCGTTTTACAGTTGGGTTACTTCTTTTTACCGCGGTTAGCTCTTCTACCGGCAGATCTTCTTTCACCGCCACCCATTTGGTTAGAGATGCCTACGTTTGGAGAAAGATCTCTCTTACCGTAAACTTCACCTTTAAAGATCCACACTTTGATACCGATTTTACCGTACACAGTATCGGCTTCAGAGATGGCATAATCGATGTCGGCTCTAAGTGTATGCAAAGGAATTCTTCCTTCTTTGTACATCTCAGTACGTGCCATTTCAGCACCACCGAGTCTACCAGAACACTTAATTTTAATTCCTTGAGCTCCTACTCTAATGGCCGAGGCAATGGCTTGCTTCATGGCTCTTCTGTAGGAAATTCTGGCCTGCAACTGTTGAGCTACAGACTCTCCTACCAATTTGGCATCGAGCTCAGGTCTTTTGATTTCGAAAATGTTGATCTGCACATCTTTTCCGGTAAGCTTTTTAAGCTCTTCCTTAATTCGATCAACTTCTTGCCCTCCTTTACCAATCACAACGCCTGGTCTGGCGGTATGAACGGTGATAGTGATTCTCTTGATGGTTCTTTCAATAACAACCTTTGAAATACCACCTTTAGGAATTCGGGCATCAATATATTTTCTGATTTCCTGATCTTCGACCAGTTTATCAGAGAAGTCTTTTCCACCGTACCAGCTAGAGTCCCAGCCACGAACAATTCCTAATCTGAAACCAACAGGGTTAACTTTCTGTCCCATCTGTTATTAATTATCAGTTTCGTTATTTACTACTTCCTCAGCGGTAACCTCGGTTGCGTTTTTAGCCGCAACAACAATAGTTACATGATTTGATCTTTTTCTAATTCTGTGCGCTCTACCCTGTGGTGCAGGTCTCAATCTTTTGAGGATTCTCCCACCGTCTACACGAATCTCTTTGATATACAGATCCGCATCTTCGAGTCTGGCATCCTCGTTTTTCGATTGCCAGTTAGAGATTGCTGAAAGCAACAACTTTTCGAGTCTGGCAGCGCCTTCTTTAGGCTCGTACTTTAATATGTTCAATGCCTTGTTCACACGCTCGCCTCTGATCAGGTCTGCGACCATTCTCATCTTACGAGGAGAAGTAGGAACATTATTTAGTTTTGCAACTGCTTCCATTATCTCTTCTTGTCTTTTTTAGCAATGTGACCTCTAAAGTTTCTGGTAGGTGCGAATTCACCGAATTTGTGGCCTACCATGTTTTCGGTTACAAATACAGGAATGAACTTATTTCCGTTATGAACCGCAAATGTATGACCAATGAAGTCAGGAGAAATCATAGACCTTCTGGACCAAGTCTTTATCACCGACTTTTTTCCAGATTCTTCCATGGCTTCAACTTTTTTAGCCAATCTAAAATCTATATATGGTCCTTTTTTTAATGAACGTGCCATGCTAGATTATTTCTTTTTACCGATGATCAATCTGTTTGAATACTTCTTAGGGGTTCTGGTTTTCTGACCCTTGGCATAAAGGCCATTTCTAGATCTTGGGTGACCTCCAGAGGCTCTACCTTCACCACCACCCATTGGGTGATCTACCGGGTTCATCACAACACCTCTTACTCTTGGTCTTCTACCCAACCATCTTTTTCTACCAGCTTTACCTAACCTCACGTTCATGTGCTCAGAGTTGCCTACAGCACCAATTGTGGCCATACATGAAGAAAGTATGTTTCTCATTTCACCTGAAGGCATTTTGAGCGTAGCGTATTTACCATCTCTTGCCACCAACTGAACATAAGACCCGGCACTTCTTGCCATTCCGGCACCTTTACCAGGCTTGAACTCTACATTGTGTACAATGGTACCCAGAGGAATTTTAGAAAGCGGTAGGGCGTTACCTACTTCGGGAGCTACTGACTCACCTGAGACAACCTGCTGTCCTACTTTCAATCCTTCAGGGGCGATGATGTATCTTTTCTCACCATCTGCATAGTAAAGCAATGCAATTCTAGCAGAGCGAGTAGGATCATACTCGATGCTTTTTACTGTTGCCGGAACATCAAACTTCTCTCTTTTGAAATCGATAATTCTGATTTTCTTTTTATGACCACCACCAATGTAGCGCATGGTCATTTTTCCGGTATTATTTCTACCTCCAGATTTCTTAAGAGTTGTAAGCAAAGACTTCTCGGGTGACGCTGTAGTCACATCTACAAAGTCTGGTGCTATACGGCCTCTTGTGCCTGGGGTCATTGGTCTTAATTTCTTTACACCCATTTTACTTCAATTAAATGCCGCTGTAAAAATCGATTACCTCTCCCTCAGCAACAGTTACAATTGCTTTCTTAAATGAACTAGCTCTACCAGCAATAATTCTGGATTTAGTGTAGCGTGATTTGTTTTTACCCTGATAGTTCATGGTATTCACAGACTCTACCGTTACACCGTACATATCTTCTACAGCCTTCTTGATCTCAACCTTGTTGGCATCTTTATCTACGATAAATCCGTAGGTGCCTTTTTCGTTAAGGGCCGATACTTTTTCTGTAACTAATGGCTTCTTTAAAACACTCATCTTTCGATTACTTTAGAAGGTTTTCAAGCTTTTCAATTGAACTCTCGCTAATCAAAAGGCTATCAGCATTCAACACATCGTAAGTGTTCAAAGAATCAGCCGTAGTGATTTTTGCATTCTGAAGATTTCTACCTGAAAGCACTACATTCTTGTTGCTCTCCGGAATCACCAAAAGCGTTTTCTTATCGGCTACAGAAAGGCCTTTCAACACTTTAATAAACTCCTTGGTTTTTGGAGCCTCAAAAGAGAGGTCTTCCAAAACAACCACATTGTTTTCTTTAGCCTTGTAAGCCAATGCTGACTTTCTGGCCAAAACCTTTAACTTCTTGTTTAACTTGAAACTATAGTCTCTAGGTTGAGGACCGAATACTCTACCCCCACCTCTAAACACAGGAGACTTAATGCTACCAGCTCTGGCAGTACCTGTTCCCTTTTGTCTCTTTATTTTTTTCGTAGAACCAGAGATCTCACCTCTTTCTTTAGATTTATGAGTACCCTGACGTTGATTAGCCAGGTATTGCTTCACATCCAGGTAGATCGCGTGATCGTTTGGCTCAATACCGAAGATATCGTCTGAAAGACTAACTTTTCTTCCAGTGTCTTCTCCACTATTTTTTAATACTGCAATCTCCATTTTCTTATTTCTCTAGTACTACGATTGAATTCTTAGCTCCTGGCACAGAACCACTCACTACGATCAGGTTCTTTTCCGGTACTACTTTCATCACTTTAAGGTTAATTACCTTAACTCTATCATTACCCATTCTCCCTGCCATACGAGTACCTTTAAATACTCTTGCAGGATAAGAGGCACCACCAATAGAACCCGGAGCTCTTAATCTGTTGTGCTGACCGTGAGTTGCCTGACCAACACCACCGAAGCCGTGTCTTTTAACAACCCCCTGGAACCCTTTACCTTTTGAGGTTCCGATAGCATCAACAAAGTCACCTTCTTTGAACACATCTCCCACAGAGATGACATTACCCAAGGCAACCTGACCTTCGAATTCTTCACGGAAGTCTCGGAACTCAACCACCTCTTTCTTTGGTGTTGTATTGGCCTTTTGAAAGTGACCTTTCAAAGCCTTAGGAGTATTCTTCTCCTTACGCTCACCAAAAGCGAGTTGTACAGCCCTATATCCGTCTGTGTCTTCATTTTTTACTTGCGTTATAACGCAAGGACCAGCTTCTATAACCGTGCATGCGACATTTTGTCCATCGGCACCATAGATGCTAGTCATTCCGATTTTTTTTCCGATTATTCCAGACATCTTTTCATTCATTTTAAGCACTACATATGTAGCGCTTCCGAGAAACGGACTGCAAAGATAGGGATTAAATATTTTGTTACAAACAGTGGATATAGAATTTGAAATAATTATTTCTCATTCAATTCGTTAGCCCCAAATCGGCCCTATCAGTGCATAAAAAAGAGGCCATTCTTACAAGAACAGCCTCTTTCTATTTCTCTTTATTATCTAATTAAACCTTAATCTCAACGTCTACACCTGAAGGAAGCTCAAGTTTCATCAAAGCATCTACAGTTTTTGCACTAGATGAGTAGATATCTACCAATCTTTTATATGTGCAAAGCTGAAACTGCTCACGAGACTTCTTGTTCACGTGCGGTGATCTCAACACTGTAAATTTCTCCTTTACTGTTGGCAACGGAATGGGTCCGCTAACAATAGCTCCGGTAGTTTTCACAGCTCTAACGATCTTCTCAGATGACTTATCCACCAGGTTATGATCGTATGACTTTAGTTTGATTCTGATCTTCTGTGTCATTTCTTACAAATTTACAGGTTATTCACCTTTAGACTTTTTAATTACCTCTTCAGCAATGTTATTAGGCACTACATCGTAATGTGAGAAGGTCAATGAGGCAGTAGCTCTACCAGATGACATTGTTCTCAAATCGGTTACGTAGCCAAACAACTCTGAAAGCGGAACGCTAGCCTTAACCACAGTAGAAGTACCTTTGGTATCCATACCTTTCATAATACCTCTTCTTCTGTTCAAGTCACCGGTTATTGAACCAGTATACTCATCAGGCGTAACGACATCAACCGCCATAATTGGCTCCATCAGTTTTGGAGATGCTTTTTTAGCAGCCTCTTTGAAACCTAGTCTGGCAGCCATTTCAAAAGAAAGTGCGTCTGAATCCACATCGTGATATGATCCGTGGAATAGTCTAACTTTCATTCGCTCTAGCGGATAGCCAGCCAAAGGACCATTGTCCATTGCCGACTTGAAGCCCTTCTCTACTGCCGGAATGAATTCCTTTGGAATAACACCACCTACAATAGCATTTATAAACTGCAAACCGGTACCTTCCCAGTCGTCATCGGCTGGTCCGAGTTCGAATACGATATCGGCAAATTTACCTTTACCACCTGTTTGCTTTTTGTATACTTCTTTGTGTTCTACGCTTGAGTTAATCGATTCTTTATAAGCCACCTGTGGTGCTCCCTGATTAACCTCTACTTTGAACTCTCTCTTCAAACGATCCATGATAATGTCCAGGTGAAGCTCACCCATACCTCTCAGAATTGTTTGACCAGTTTCCTCGTCTGTATTTACGGTCAAAGTTGGATCTTCCTCCACCAACTTGGCGATGGCCATACCCAGCTTATCTACATCGGCCTGAGTCTTAGGCTCAATAGCATAACCGATTACAGGCTCAGGGAACACCATAGACTCGAGAACAATCTTGTGTTTCTCATCGCAAAGTGTATCACCTGTTTTGATATCTTTAAATCCAACCACCGCAGCAATATCTCCTGCATGAAGACTTTCAATTGGGTTTTGCTTGTTGGCGTGCATTTGGAAGATTCTCGAGATTCTCTCTTTCTTATTGGTTCTGGTGTTATACACGTATGAACCTGAATCGAGCATTCCTGAGTAAGACCTTACAAAACAAAGTCTACCTACGAATGGGTCGGTAGCAATTTTAAAGGCCAAAGCAGCAAACGGACCGTTTGGATCTGGCTTTCTAGATATTTTTTCCTCACTGTCCGGATCGGTACCAATGATATTATCTCTATCCAACGGAGAAGGAAGTAGCTCCATTACGTAGTTCAGCATAGACTGAACTCCTTTGTTTTTGAAAGCTGAACCACATAGCATTGGCACAAAGTCCAAATTAATGGTTGCTTTTCTTAAGGCAGCAATAATTTCTTCTCTAGTAATTGAGTCTGGATCATCGAAGAATTTCTCCATCAATGAATCATCGTACTCAGCAATAGCCTCCAAAAGGTACTCTCTGTATTCGGCTACGTCATCAACCATATCGGCCGGAATCTCGATTTCGTTATAGGTCATACCCATATCTTCCTCGTTCCAAACAATAGCCTTATTTTCTACAAGGTCAACAACTCCTTTGAAGGTATCTTCAGCACCTATGGGCAACTGGAGAGGAACTGCCTTAGTGCCCAACATCTCCTTTACTTGCTTACACACAGCGAGGAAGTCGGCACCAGCGCGGTCCATTTTATTTACGAAACCAAGACGAGCTACTTTGTAGTTATCTGCTAGTCTCCAGTTAGTCTCTGACTGAGGCTCAACACCGTCAACAGCAGAAAACAAGAATACCAGACCGTCCAATACACGCAAAGATCTGTTTACCTCTACGGTAAAGTCTACGTGACCGGGGGTATCAATAATGTTGATGTGGTATTGCTCGTTTTTATAGTTCCAGAATACAGTGGTAGCGGCAGAAGTAATGGTAATACCTCTTTCTTGCTCCTGCTCCATCCAGTCCATAGTGGCCGCACCATCGTGAACTTCACCAATTTTGTGCGAAACACCGGTATAATATAGAATACGCTCGGTGGTAGTGGTCTTACCGGCATCGATGTGCGCAGCAATACCAATGTTCCGAGTTAGTCTTAAATCTCTTGCCATGATTGTTAGTAGGAATTAAAATCTAAAGTGTGAAAATGCTTTGTTTGCTTCTGCCATACGGTGAGTATCATCTTTCTTCTTCACAGCAGCTCCTTCTCCTTTAGAAGCGGCAATGATCTCTCCAGCCAATCGCTCCATCATGGTTTTTTCACCTCTTTTTCTGGCAAAGGAAATCATCCACTTGATACCGAGTGATGTCTTTCTGGAAGGTCTTACTTCGGTAGGCACCTGAAAGGTAGCACCACCCACTCTTCTCGACTTCACTTCAACAGAAGGCATGATGTTACTCAATGCTTTTTTCCAAGTCTCAAGACCATTCTCACCAGTACGCTTTTCTACTAAAGCAATAGCATCGTAGAAAATGCTGTAGGCAATACTCTTCTTACCGTCCACCATCAGGTAGTTCACGAACTTAGTCACCAAAGTATCGTGGAACTTCGGGTCAGGAAGAATATATCTCTTCTTTGGTTTAGCTTTTCTCATTATTTGTTAATTGATTATTTCTTGTCTTTAGGTCGTTTTGCACCGTATTTCGATCTTCTTTGCAGTCGACCGTTCACACCGGCAGTATCTAATGCGCCTCGGATAATGTGATATCTCACACCGGGAAGGTCTTTTACTCTACCACCTCTGATCAGTACAATTGAGTGCTCCTGAAGGTTATGACCTTCACCTGGGATGTAGGCGTTTACTTCTTTTCCATTGGTTAACCCTACCCTTGCTACTTTTCTCATAGCTGAGTTAGGTTTTTTAGGAGTAGTTGTATACACCCTAGTACAAACCCCTCTTCTCTGCGGGCAGCTATCCAAAGCTGGAGATTTTGACTTTGAAGTCAATTTCTTTCGGCCCTTTCTTACTAGTTGTTGTATAGTAGGCATTTACAGAATTTTAGATTTTATTTTCCTAGTTACAAATTTTGGACTGCAAAGGTAGTGAAAGAAGTTTTTGAAACAAACAGTTGCAGTCAATTTAAAATTAAGTTTGACGGATGCCTTAAATCTCTATTTTTCCAAACATCTGCAATAAAAAAAGAGGCTGTCTCAAAAGGGGCAGCCTCAATTTTTTAACCAAATTTTATTTTGTATAACCTCAGTTCGATTAAGAAAATGAGCTCAAGAAAATTACAGAAGGACTTTCTCGGTGCTATATCCCTCCAAAAGTTTGCTTTCATTGGTTCAAATGAGCCTACTAAATCCTTGATCAATTGTGGACATCAACTTTTGGAGGTTTTTCCCACATTTTAAGTCGAACTGAGGTTGTATAGTATTCTGAAGGGCATAAAGCCATCAGCTTAGTGGAAAATATTGATATTCATTCATTTTATGAGTCAGACAAAAGAATATAGCCAAACAATATTTTGAAATAAAAAAGGGTGCCTGACTAATGAGACACCCTTTTCTCTATCAATTATTTCTACTACTAAGCCTCTCCAACAGTGCCTCCAAAATTCATTGGGATCTGGCCAGAACATCTATTTGTTTCTTATAATGAATTGACTTTTGAAACTTTTAGGCCTTGCGGAGTTTACGTTCTGTTGAAAAGATAAAATTGTCTTTCTTAAAGCTTAATCAACCTACGATCAGATTGAATAGATAAAATACAACCACAGGCCCGATACAATAAGGCACTGCAAAGTTATAACCAATCTCATAATATTTTTTCAATATAACAATCCCATAAGCAGGTACGACAAGTAAAACCATTTGAAAAATGATCGTATTTGTAAATACAACTGACATAAGAGTATCAATAGAATCAAAGGCTTTCTCCCTAAAAACTACATTTGCTGTTGCAGAGAGATATCCAAGGGTAGGGATTAAAAGAATAGGCGTCCACTTTTCAAATAGAAGCTTAAATTTAATTTCATCATTGCTCATAGAGACTAACCTTTTTACTATCAGCAAATAGGCTAACCACATAAACCCAGAAGCGAAGAAAGTCACAATTGACTCTATCAACGAAAAAACTTTGGATATAGGCTCATCAATCAAGCGATTGGATATTAATTCACTTGAGACAACATAGGATAAAAAAGAAATTGAAAAGCTGTAAACTATCCATACTACAAATGAAATTATTCTCATATCAAAGAGTATTGAGTAGAATAAAACACCTCCAAATAAGCTCCAATTGCCGTAAAAATTATACACGCCATGAGTTGAACTAGACTGCCAAATGAAAACCAACTATCCTCGGTCTGCTTTTTCTTTCTAAAATCATTAAGCCCACGTAGTCCATACTCGCCAGCCATTAAAACAGCAATCAATTCCACAGAATGGATTGATAACTGCCTGAATATTTCAAGGGAAGAATGACTAACTAGATAAGGACTTATCATAAATCCATTTACAATTCCATTCAAGAACAAAAACACCAGTGTGGGAATGCCAAAAAAAAGCCTCCCCAAAAACAAAACTAAGATAACAGTTAGATTATTAACAAATAGATTAGCAAAGAAAACAGTGCTGGAAGTGTTAAATAAATCAATTATAGATATGGGACTAGATTCCGGTCTTTCCAAGTTTAGAACACCTGATCTACCCAGATTATTACCAACGGAAAAAGAAATAACCAGCAAAAACAAAGCAAGAAGAAAAAACTTCACTTTCAATTTTTCCTTCTTGCTTATTGGCAAACTACAAGGCAAATCCCACACCGATCACTGCCCCAGCTGGCCCGAGACTCACCGCGGAACCAATTATGGCCCAAGTAGAACCATGCACAGCCGCCATTCCAATAAGTGCAAGTTGACCTTCTTCGCTGGTATCACTATACATGGCTGCTATTGCGGTACCCGCCCAAAACTCACTCTGAACCATACTTGATCTTGCATTGGACACTAGGCAAACACCCAATAACATAAGGCTTGCTGCTGTAATTGACTTAATTTTCTGTTTCATCATTATGATATTTATTGATTTGAAATATTTGAACTATTATTTCTAAGTGAGAATGTCAGGATGGCAGTTATTGAACTGAATGTAATCGCTAGACCAGCTACCATTGGGCTAATAACCTTAATCATCAAAAGTAAAAGCGGAAGATTAATGGCAACTAAAAAAATTATCAGCAACTCCTTATTCTTTTTAAATAGTCGATTATCGTGATTTAAGATGCTCATGAATTTGGAAAGAACAAAGACTAACCAAACCATAGTCATTATCAGACATACTCCAATAGTGACCTCCACCTCAAACGGCAGATACGAATCTGACAATAAATAAAAAATAGGAATAAAAACTCCAACTGCAAGTCTTTTTATTATACTCATTTTAACTCTAAAACTAATAGATTGAATTTTTCTTAGTGAATTTATATAATAATTTGAATTCTAAAAAGCAAAATCAACAAAAAAAGGACTTCATTTCTGCAGTCCTTTTTTATATCCTAACAATGTCTAACTAAGCTTCTCCAACGGTACCTCCAAAATTCATAGGGAATTTGGGCGGTTCATCGGCCTGCTTTATTGGTCCAAAGTTATTCTCGAACTTATCGATATTGTCCTTCAGTGCATAAAGCAGTCGCTTGGCATGTTCAGGAGTAATTACGATTCGCGACTTCACCTTGGCCTTTGGCACACCGGGCATCATCTTTATAAAATCGATCACAAACTCGCTGTTTGAGTGAGCAATCATGGCCAGATTCACGTATTGACCTTCGGCAACTTCTTCCGTCAGTTCAATATTCAGCTGGTTCTGTTTTTGCTCGTTTTGTTCTGCCATAGCTAAGCTTTGCTAATTAGTACTGTACTTTCTCTTCAGATTCTGAATGATAAGCCTCTTTAGCAGCCTGAAGTTTTTCATATTCTTCTTTGTTGCCTACTATGAGGTTTTCATACTCTCTCATTCCGGTACCAGCCGGGATCAAATGTCCAACAATTACGTTTTCTTTCAATCCGTTCAGCGTATCGGCCTTACCCTTAATGGAGGCTTCACTCAATACTTTGGTGGTTTCCTGGAATGATGCTGCCGAAATGAAGCTATCTGTACCCAAAGAGGCTTGAGTGATACCTTGTAGTTTTGGTTGAGACACCGCTGGTTGCGCATCTCTTACCTCTACCAACTTCATATCACGTCTCTTCAAGCTTGAGTTCTCATCTCTCAAATCTCGTGGAGAAACAATTTGACCTGGCTTGAAATTCTCTGAGTCTCCGGCATCAGACACAACCTTCATGTCGAGAATAGAGTCGTTTTCTTCCATGAAAACAAACTTATCTACTACTTGACCAGGAAGGAATTGGGTATCTCCTGCATCGATTATTTCTACCTTCTGCATCATCTGCTTCACGATAACCTCAATGTGCTTATCGTTGATTTTCACCCCTTGCAGTCGGTATACTTCCTGAATCTCGTTCACCAAATATTCCTGAACAGCAGTTGGTCCTTGAATATTCAAGATATCGTTTGGAGTAATGGCACCATCAGACAATGGATACCCTGCTCTTACGAAGTCATTGTCTTGAACAAGAATGTGCTTAGAAAGCGGCACCATGTACTTCTTCTTCACACCGTCTTTAGACTCAATGAAGATTTCACGGTTACCTCTCTTAATACCACCGTAGGTTACTACACCATCAATTTCAGACACAACGGCCGGGTTAGATGGGTTTCTGGCTTCGAACAATTCTGTTACCCTTGGAAGACCACCCGTAATATCGCGTGATTTACCCATGGTTCTAGGAATCTTAGCCAAAGGCTGTCCTACTTTTACTTTATCTCCTATCTCTACAGAAAGGTGGGCACCTACCGGAATGTTGTAAGATTTGGTTTCATTCTTAGACTTCACAATCACCGCAGGGTTCTTGTTTTTGTCTTTAGTATCGGTAATTACTTTCTCTCTGTGTCCTGTTTGCTCATCGAACTCCTCTTTGAAGGTAATTCCTTCTTCAATGGATTCGAACTCGATGGTTCCGTCAAACTCTGAAAGTATTACCGCATTGTACGGATCCCACTTACATAGTTCCTGGCCCTTCTCTACTTTATCTCCTTCTTTTACTTTGAGCACTGCACCATAAGGCACGTGGTTAGAGATAAGCACCTTCTTGGACTTAGGATCAACTATTTGAATCTCACCGGTTCTACCCATCACGATGTTGATCTTATTGCCTTCATCGTCAGTAGTTGGTAAAGATCTAAGTTCTTCAAACTGAATCACACCATCGAACTTGGCCTGAATCATCGCGTCTACAGCAATGTTCGAGGCAGTACCACCCACGTGGAATGTTCTTAGTGTAAGCTGCGTACCTGGTTCACCGATTGACTGAGCGGCAATTACACCAACAGCTTCTCCTTTTTGCACCATCTTGTTAGTAGATAGGTTTCTACCATAACATTTGGAGCAAACTCCTCTTTTAGACTCACAGGTAAGAACTGATCTGATTTCTACTTCTTCGATAGCCGACTCATCGAGCTGCTCAGCAATCTTTTCAGTAAACTCTTCACCTGAAGCTATAATCAGCTCTTCGGTAATCGGATCGTAAATATCATGAACAGAAACTCTTCCTAAAATTCTTTCAGAAAGTGGTTCTACTACGTCTTCATTGTCTTTGAGGGCAGAAACAGTAAGTCCTCTCAGTGTTCCACAGTCTTCTTCGTTTACCACACAATCCTGGGCCACATCAACCAAACGTCTGGTAAGGTAACCGGCATCGGCAGTTTTCAAAGCGGTATCGGCAAGACCTTTACGTGCACCGTGGGTAGAGATAAAGTACTCCAATACATCCAAACCTTCTTTAAAGTTCGATAGAATTGGGTTTTCGATGATGGCTCCCACCGAACCGGCAAGGTTCTTTTGTGGCTTGGCCATCAGACCTCTCATACCTCCGAGCTGTCTAATCTGCTCTCTCGAACCCCTTGCTCCTGAGTGCATCATCATAAAGATGGAGTTAAAACCTTGCTGGTCTTCTTCCATCTGCTGCATCAGTCCGTTGGTCAAACGCGTGTTTACACGGGTCCAGATATCAATAACCTGATTGTAGCGCTCGTTGTCTGTGATAAGACCCATCAGGTAGTTTTGCCATACGGCATCTACTTCTTCCTTGGCACTGGCAATCAACTCGTCTTTAGACTCCGGAATATGGATATCATCAAGACCCATTGAGAGACCACCTTTGTAGGCCATTTGGAAACCTAGCTCCTTGATATCGTCCAGGAACTGAGCGGTTTTAGCTATACCACAGATATTTACTACGTTCTGAATAATTTTCTGAAGCTTCTTCTTAGTCAGCAGCTCATTCACAAAACCTACTTCTTCCGGTACAGTTTCGTTGAACAACACTCTACCCGCTACGGTCTCTATCACTTTTTCAACCAACTCATCGTTTTCACGAACCTTGGTTTTTACGTGAATGTAAGCGTGCTTAGAAAGCTTTCCTTCATTAAGGGCAATGATTACTTCCTCTGCAGAGTAGAATCTCATGCCCTCTCCTTCTACCTTAAAATCTTCTGTAGATCTTCTACCCTTGGTTACGTAGTATAAGCCAAGTACCATGTCTTGTGAAGGAACGGTAATTGGCGCACCGTTGGCCGGGTTGAGTATGTTGTGTGAAGAAAGCATTAGCAAGCTTGCTTCAAGCACAGCATCGTGCCCAAGAGGAACGTGAACGGCCATTTGGTCACCATCAAAGTCAGCGTTGAATGCTGTACATACCAATGGGTGCAACTGAATAGCCTTACCTTCGATTAGTTTGGGTTGGAACGCCTGAATACCCAATCTGTGCAATGTAGGAGCACGGTTGAGCAATACAGGATGTCCTTTCAATACGTTTTCGAGGATATCCCAAACTACGGGGTCTTTTCTGTCTACAATTTTCTTGGCCGACTTAACTGTTTTTACAATACCTCTTTCAATCAGTTTTCTGATAATGAACGGCTTGAACAGCTCGGCTGCCATATCTTTAGGAAGACCGCACTCATGCAGCTTCAATTCAGGACCTACAACGATCACCGAACGGCCAGAGTAGTCTACCCTTTTACCCAACAAGTTCTGACGGAAACGTCCTTGCTTACCTTTAAGCATATCACTCAAAGATTTTAGCGCACGGTTACCATCTGATCTTACTGCATTAACTTTTCTTGAGTTATCGAAGAGTGAATCAACTGCCTCCTGAAGCATTCGCTTTTCGTTTCTCAAAATCACCTCTGGTGCTTTGATGTCGATAAGACGCTTCAAACGGTTGTTTCTAATAATTACTCTTCTGTACAGATCATTCAAATCTGAAGTAGCGAATCTACCTCCGTCTAGTGGTACCAATGGTCTCAACTCCGGTGGAATAACCGGTACCATCTTAATGATCATCCACTCAGGGCGGTTCTCAATTCTAGTTTTGGCATCACGGAAAGCTTCTACTACTCTCAGTCTCTTTAGGGCTTCTGCCTTTCTTTGCTGAGAAGTATCTGTTGCAGCCTGATGACGAAGCTGATAGGATAGCTCGTCTAGCTGAATTCTTGAAAGAAGCATTTCGAGTGCCTCGGCACCCATTTTGGCGATGAACTTTTGTGGATCGTCATCATCGAGCATTTGGTTTTCGCGCGGAAGCTTATCCAGAATATCCAGGTATTCGTCTTCCGTAAGGAAATCCATGTAGCTGATGCCCTCTTCTTCTTTGATACCCGGCTGAATTACGACATATCTTTCATAATAGATTATCTGATCCAGCTTTTTGGTTGGCAAACCAAGCAGGTAACCAATTTTATTAGGAAGTGACTTGAAATACCAGATATGGGCCACAGGAACCACCAATTCGATGTGTCCCATTCTTTCTCTACGCACCTTCTTCTCCGTTACTTCAACACCACAACGGTCGCAGATAATGCCTTTATATCTGATTCTCTTATATTTTCCACAATGACATTCCCAGTCCTTCACAGGACCAAAGATTCTCTCGCAGAACAAACCTCCCATTTCTGGTTTGTAGGTTCTGTAGTTAATCGTCTCCGGCTGGGTTACTTCACCATGTGAAGACTCCAGTATGGATTCCGGAGAAGCCAAGCTAATCGTGACTTTGTTAAAGTCGTTGTTAAGTTTTCTATTCTTTTTAAATGCCATAGCTTTTTGATTCTAATTAGCGGCCTAAGCCAAATAAACATGCATTAGTCTAATGTAATTTCGAGGGCCAAACCTCTCAATTCGTGAACCAGTACGTTGAATGATTCAGGAATATTCGGCTTAGGGATCGAATCGCCTTTTACAATGGCTTCATAAGCCTTTGCTCTACCGATTACATCATCAGACTTCACGGTCAGAATTTCCTGTAGTACGTGAGATGCACCAAAGGCCTCAAGTGCCCAAACCTCCATCTCTCCAAAACGCTGACCACCAAACTGGGCTTTACCACCCAATGGTTGCTGAGTAATGAGTGAGTAAGGTCCGATTGAACGGGCGTGCATCTTATCATCTACCAGGTGACCGAGTTTAAGCATATAGGCAACACCTACGGTTACCGGCTGGTCGAACCTAACTCCGGACAAACCATCGTATAGGTAAACCCTACCGGCCTTAGGCAAGCCTGCCTCTGCCAACTCGTTGTCTACATCTTCCATGCTGGCACCATCGAAAATCGGGGTAGCATATTTTCTACCTAGCTTTTCTCCGGCCCATGCCAACACTGTTTCGTAGATCTGACCAATATTCATCCTTGAAGGTACACCAAGTGGGTTCAATACGATATCCATTGGTGTTCCATCTTCCAAGAATGGCATGTCTTCTTCTCTAACGATTTTAGCAACCACACCTTTGTTACCGTGACGACCGGCCATTTTATCTCCCACCTTGAGCTTACGCTTCTTGGCAATGTATACTTTGGCCAGCTGTACGATACCAGTTGGTAATTCATCTCCTACTTCAATTGTGAAACGCTGACGCTTGAATTCTCCGGCAATCTCGTTTCTCTTAATGTTGTAGTTCTTTACCAATCTGGCCAGTAGTTCGTTGGTTTTCTCATCGTCAGTCCAACCTTCCAGGTTAAGGTCTGAAATGAGGTTTACTTCCTCTTGAACACTGTAGTTGCTCTCGTCTCTGTATATGTTCTTCTCCGGGAATAGGTTCTGAGAAATATTGTTTCTGTTGAACTTAACTCCTTTAGAAATGATCTCGTCTCCAAACTTGTGTTTCACACCTTGCGACACTTTGCCATCGAGGAGTTTCACAAGCTTTTCGATCATTTGGTTTCTTACGGCAGTAAGGTCTTTGCTATACTGCGCTTTCAATACTTCAACCTCTTTCTTAGACTTAGCTCTCAGGTCTTTGTCTTTCTTAGGCCTTGAGAATAGCTTGGTATCGATAACCACTCCTCTCAATGATGGCGAAGCTTTCAGTGAAGCATCTTTCACATCACCGGCCTTGTCGCCAAAGATCGCTCTTAGAAGCTTCTCTTCAGGGGTAGGATCGGTCTCACCTTTAGGAGTGATTTTACCAATGAGGATATCTCCCTCTTTGATCTCAGCACCTACTCTGATAATACCATTCTCATCGAGGTTTTTCACCGCTTCCTCACTTACGTTCGGAATCTCTGAGGTGAGTTCTTCTTCCCCTCTCTTGGTATCTCTCACTTCGAGTTCGTATTCATCGATGTGGATTGAAGTAAACACATCGTCTCTTACCACTCGCTCAGAGATTACAATGGCATCCTCAAAGTTGTAGCCTTGCCATGGCATGTAAGCTACTTTAAGGTTTTTACCAAGGGCAAGCTCGCCACCTTCGGTAGAATAACCTTCGCACAATACCTGACCTTTCTGCACTTTATCGCCTTTTAGAACAATAGGCTTCAGGTTAATGCAGGTATCCTGGTTGGTTCTTCTAAACTTAATGAGATCGTAAGTTTTATATTCAGTGTCAAAGTTTACCAGCTCATCTTCGCTAGTCTGGTTGTATTTGATCACAATTTTTGTAGCATCTACATAATCTACTACTCCATCTTCTTCGGCAATTACCAGCGTACGTGAGTCTCTGGCAGCTCTTGCTTCCAAACCTGTACCCACAATTGGAGCTTCCGGCTTCAATAATGGCACAGCCTGGCGCTGCATGTTCGAGCCCATCAATGCACGGTTGGCATCGTCATGCTCTAAGAAAGGAATCAATGAGGCAGCCACAGACACAATCTGGTTAGGAGCCACGTCCATGTAAGAGAGCTCTTTAGGCTCCACCACCGGGAAGTCTCCTTCAAACCTTGCCTTTACTCTATCATTTATAAACTCTCCGTTATCTTTTAGCGGAGCATTGGCCTGAGCAATGTTGTGCGTATCTTCCTCTTCGGCAGTTAAGTAAACTACGTTCTCAGACATATTCACTTTACCATCCACCACTTTTCTATATGGTGTTTCAATGAAGCCCATGCTGTTTACTTTGGCATGTACACAGAGTGAGGAGATCAAACCAATGTTAGGTCCCTCAGGGGTTTCAATAGTACACAAGCGGCCGTAGTGGGTGTAGTGAACGTCACGCACCTCAAACCCGGCTCTTTCTCTTGAAAGACCACCCGGACCTAAGGCCGACATTCTTCTTTTGTGAGTAATCTCAGCCAATGGGTTGGTTTGATCCATGAACTGAGAGAGCTGGTTGGTTCCGAAGAATGAGTTGATTACAGAAGACAGCGTTCTGGCATTGATCAAATCAACCGGCTTAAAGTCTTCGTTGTCTCGAACATTCATTCGCTCTTTAATGGTTCTGGCCATACGTGCCAAACCAACTCCGAACTGAGCATAAAGCTGCTCACCCACTGTTCTTACTCTCCTGTTAGAAAGGTGGTCGATATCATCGACTACTGCCCTGGAGTTAATAAGACCAATGAGGTACTTCACAATAGAGATAATGTCTTGGGTAGTCAATACTCTCTTCTCAGAGTCAATTTCAAGATTGAGTTTCTTGTTGATTCTATATCGACCAACTTCACCCAAATCATATCGTTTGTCAGAGAAAAAGAGTGACTGAATAATATCTCTTGCAGTTTGCTCATCTGGTGCCTCAGTGTTTCTCAACTGACGATAGATTTGCTCTACTGCTTCTTTTTCTGAGTTTGAATTATCTTTTTGAAGGGTATTGTAGATAATGGTGTAGTCAGCAATGTTGATATCCTCTCTGTGAAGGATAACTGACTCAACATCGGCCTCAATAATGAGGTCTATGTCTTCTTCAGACAACACTGAGTCTCTTTCTAACAACACTTCGTTTCTGTGAATAGAAACCACCTCACCGGTATCTTCATCCACAAAATCTTCTACCCATGTTCTCAATACTCTGGCGGCCAACTTACGACCAATGGCCTTCTTAAGTACTGTTTTCTTGGCCGGAACTTCTTCTGAGAGGCCAAACAGGTCTAAAATGTCTTTATCTGTTCCGTAACCAATGGCTCTCAAAAGAGTGGTTACGGGGAATTTTTTCTTACGGTCGATGTAGGCGTACATCACGCTATTCACATCGGTTGCAAATTCAATCCAGGATCCTTTGAAAGGAATGATTCTGGCCGAATACAAAGTTGTACCGTTGGTGTGTTTGCTTTGAGCAAAGAACACTCCAGGAGACCTGTGAAGCTGCGAAACGATTACTCGCTCGGCACCATTCACCACAAACGACCCTTTTTCGGTCATGTAAGGAATATTGCCCAGGAATACTTCTTGCTCGATAGTTTCAAAGTCTTCGTTGTCTTCGTCATTACAAGTAAGGCGAAGCTTTGCCTTTAAAGGCACAGAGTAGGTAAGACCTCTATCGATACATTCTGAGACAGAATATTTGGGAGGATCGACCAAATAATCAATGAATTCCAATACGAAATTTTCTCGAGAATCAGAGATTGGGAAGTTTTCAGAAAATACTTTGAAAAGCCCATCTTGTGTTCTCTTGTCGGCAGGGGTTTCTAATTGAAAGAAATCCTTGAACGACTTGATCTGCACATCAAGAAAATCAGGATAATCCAATACTGATTTAATCGAAGAGAAATTTATTCTTTCTGATTGATTTGCTAGAATAGCCAAGGCCGTATAATTTTTGTTTTCAATAATTCAAGTTGCACCGTTAAGATGCGGAAGGAAGCCGCAGCCTCCAAAGTGTGTACAAACAGGAAAAGACCCGTGGTTCCAATCCCGAATTACGGGATAGAGACCAGGGCCTGATCCTTAGCCATAATCACTTATGGCTGTTCAAATTACTTAAGCTCTACTTCAGCGCCAGCCTCTTCAAGCTGCTTCTTAAGCGCTTCAGCTTCGTCTTTAGCTACTCCTTCTTTTACTGCTTTAGGAGCACCATCAACTACTTCTTTAGCTTCTTTCAATCCTAAACCTGTCAATTCTTTTACAAGTTTAACCACAGCTAGCTTAGCGCTACCTGCAGATTTAAGTACTACATCGAAAGATGATTTTTCCTCTGCACCACCTTCACCGTCTCCGCCACCAGCAGCTGGGCCAGCAACAGCTACAGCAGCAGCTGCAGGTTCAATACCGTACTCTTCTTTAAGGATGTCAGCCAATTCGTTTACTTCTTTCACAGTTAAATTCACCAACTGTTCTGCGAATGCTTTCAAATCTGCCATTTTATTAATTGTTATAAAGTTTTAAATCTTGGTTAAATAATTAGTTTTCACGTTCAGACAAAGTCTTGAGAATACCAGCCAGCTTGCCGCCTGCACCTTTAAGGCCAGAAACAACATTCTTAGCAGGAGATTGCAGTAAGGTAATAACCTCACCAATAAGCTCAGCCTTAGACTTAAGCTGGCTCAACATATCTAAATTCTCTTCTCCAATAAAAAGATCTGTATCGATGGAAGCGCCTTTTAATACTGGAGATTGTCCGCCCGATTTTTTTCTAAATTCTTTGATCAATTTTGCCGGTGCGTTAGCGTCTTCACCTGAAAACATTACACCAGAAAAACCTTTCAACACTTTTTCATCAAAAGGAGTGTAGTCAGCGTCCATTCGCTGCAATGCCTTTTGAATCAAAGTATTCTTTACAACTCTGTACTCGATACCTTTTTCGAAGCACAGCCTTCTCAACGAGTTGGTTTGAGCCACCGACATACCGGAAGCGTCAGTAATGTAGAAGTTCATGTTCGATGAAAACTTCTCTACCAACTCTTCTATAACTACTGCTTTTTCTTCTCTAGTCATGATTATAATCCGGCAATTGAGCTCTTATCAACTTTAATTCCTGGGCTCTGCGTAGTAGAAAGGTTAATACTTTTAAAGTATGTTCCCTTCGAAGATGCAGGCTTCAACTTTGAGATAGTATTGATCACTTCAGCAGCATTATCGGCAATCTTCTCAGGAGAGAATGACACCTTTCCAATGCTGGTATGAATGATACCGTACTTATCTACTTTAAAGTCGATTTTACCACCTTTTACATCTTGAACCGCTTTACCCACGTCAAGTGTTACTGTACCTGCCTTAGGGTTTGGCATCAAACCTCTAGGACCGAGTACTCTACCTAAACGACCTACTTTAGCCATCACAGTTGGCATAGTGATGATCACATCAACATCAGTCCAACCTCCTTCAATTTTTGCTATGTAGTCATCAAGTCCAACGTAATCGGCACCGGCTTCTTTGGCCTCTTCCTCCTTGTCCGGAGTACAAAGCACCAATACCTTTACCTCTTTACCTGTACCATGTGGAAGGGCCACTACACCTCTTACCATTTGGTCAGCTTTACGTGGATCTACCCCCAATCTAATATCAATATCTACAGAGGCATCAAAAGTTGCAGTGTTCACCTCTTTCACAAGGTTGGCTGCTTCGGCCAATGCGTATAGTTTAGTTGGGTCATATTTACTCAAAGCCTCTTTTTGCTTCTTAGTTAACTTTCCCATGTGTTAAATCTTTAGTTTTCCCAAGGGGCTTTACCTGAAACCTTTAAACCCATGCTTCTGGCAGTACCAGCCACCATTCTCATGGCAGATTCTACTGTAAAAGCATTCAAATCCGGCATTTTAACCTCAGCAATCTCTTTTACCTGATCCCAGGTAACGCTTCCTACTTTGTTTCGGTTAGGTTCAGAAGAACCTTTCTTCACTTTAGAAGCTTCCATTAGCATTACTGGTGCTGGAGGAGTTTTAATTACAAAGTCAAAAGACTTATCAGAATAAATAGTAATAAGCACAGGAAGAACCTGGCCCATTTTATCCTGAGTACGTCCGTTGAATTGCTTGCAAAACTCCATAATATTGAGTCCCTTTGAACCCAAAGCAGGACCCACCGGAGGAGAAGGATTGGCTTGGCCACCCTTGACTTGCAACTTCAGATAACCAGAAATTTCCTTAGCCATCTTAATCTTGTTTTTCTACTTGCATGTAACTTAATTCAACAGGGGTATTTCGTCCGAAGATCTTAACCATTACATTAAGCTTTCTTCTTTCTTCAAATACCTCTTCTATAGTACCCGTAAAACCACTAAAGGGACCATCCATTACTTTCACGGTCTCTCCGACTATATATGGCGTATCTAGTTGTTCGTCAAACTCGTCAATCTCTTCAACCTTACCTAAGATACGATCTACTTCTGCTTGACGTAATGGAACTGGCGGTTTGGAAGCAGTGCCAGTAGCTTGACCTAGGAACCCTATGATACCTGGGATATTTTTAATCATATGAACGACTTCACCATTAGACAAATCGGCCTGAATCATGACATATCCGGGAAACAGGTTTTTATCGCGAGACTTTTTCTTTCCGTTTCTGATTTCAAAAACCTTCTCGGAAGGAACTAACACCTGAGGAATATATTCAGCGACATTTTCTCGCTCAATTTCATTCTCCAAGTATTCCTTAGCCTTGCGCTCCTGGCCCGACACTGCCCTAACCATGTACCATTTGAGATCTGACATCGCTCGTGTGATTAAAGGTTAAGGTTGTAAAACCAATCCATAATTTTGTCAAAGCCCAAATCGATTAAACCAATCACAAGGGCGAATATCAAAGAGGCCACAAGCACTAAAACTGAACTGCTCTGAAGCTCAGAAAGCTTCGGCCAACTTACTTTGTGCCTCATCTCATCGTATGATTCACTCACAAAGGACATTAATTTACTCATTGGTCTTACTCCTTTATTTTGCACGGGTGGTAAGATTCGAACTCACGACCTTTGGTTTTGGAGACCACTGCTCTACCAACTGAGCTACACCCGTAGATTTTTTCCCGAAACCGATATTCAGGAATTATTTTCTTATTTCTTTCGGCACTGCTTTTCAGCGCCCTTTACTGCCATTTCAAAGTCTTCAGCTTTCTCACAAAGAATATCAGTATAACACACTGAAAAACTGATTCTTATACCTGCCTGAGAATCGACCTTAAGAAAGAAACTCTCGGACAAAAAATAGCTTAGAGCCTTGAAACGGGCTGCAAATTTAGAGAATTTAAATTAATGAAACAAACGCGCCTCCGAAAAATCGAAAACGCGTTTGCCATAATTTATCTTCTAAAAGATGGATTAGTCAAGGATCTCAGTTACCTGACCGGCACCTACAGTTCTACCACCTTCTCTGATAGCGAATCGAAGACCTTTTTCAAGAGCAACCGCGTTGATCAGGTTTACTTCGATAGTAACGTTATCACCTGGCATAACCATTTCGATGTCAGCAGGAAGCTTAATCTCACCAGTAACGTCAGTAGTTCTTAGGTAGAACTGAGGACGGTACTTGTTAAAGAATGGAGTATGACGACCACCTTCTTCTTTAGAAAGAACGTAAACCTCAGCTTTGAAGTGAGCGTGTGGCTTCACAGAACCAGGCTTACAAATGATCATACCTCTTTTGATATCAGTTTTCTCGATACCTCTCAAAAGAAGACCTACGTTGTCACCAGCTTCACCTCTATCCAAGATCTTACGGAACATTTCTACCCCAGTAACAGTAGACTTCAACCCTTCGGCACCCATACCGATAATATCAACAGGATCACCAGAGTTGATTACACCTCTTTCGATTCTACCAGTAGCTACAGTACCACGACCAGTGATCGAGAATACATCTTCTACAGGCATCAAGAAGTCTTTGTCAGTCAAACGCTCAGGAAGCGGAATGTAGTCATCTACAGCTGCCATAAGCTCGTTTACTTTCTCTACCCACTTAGGCTCACCGTTAAGTGCACCAAGAGCAGAACCCTGAATTACAGGAATATCGTCACCAGGGAATTCGTAGAAAGAAAGCAGTTCTCTTACTTCCATTTCAACAAGCTCAAGAAGCTCTTCGTCATCTACCAAGTCCACTTTGTTCATGAAAACAACCAAAGCAGGCACACCTACCTGACGAGCCAAAAGGATATGCTCTCTAGTTTGAGGCATAGGACCATCTGTAGCAGCAACTACTAGAATGGCACCATCCATTTGAGCAGCACCAGTAACCATGTTCTTCACGTAGTCAGCGTGACCTGGACAGTCAACGTGAGCATAGTGACGGTTAGCAGTTTGGTACTCAACGTGCGAGGTATTGATAGTAATACCTCTTTCTTTCTCTTCAGGAGCGTTGTCGATAGAAGAGAAGTCTCTGTTTTCGGCAAGACCAGCGTCTGCCAATACTTTAGTAATCGCAGCAGTTAAAGTGGTCTTACCGTGGTCAACGTGACCGATAGTACCAATATTAACGTGCGGCTTGGAACGGTCAAAGGTTTCTTTAGCCATGTTTGAAAATTAGTTAATATTAATGTTTATATAATTCGAAATACAAGCCCAACAGGGCAAGTCATTAACTTCTTAATTGAGCCAATGACGGGATTTGAACCCGTGACCCCTTCCTTACCAAGGAAGTACTCTACCCCTGAGCTACATCGGCTTAAATAGCTTTAAGCTCTAAGTCTTGTGTCTTAAGTTGCATCATTAAAACTCAAAACTTTGAACCTAGAACCCAAAGATTTGAGCGGGTGACGAAACTCAAACTCCTACCTACCATAAGGCCGGGGCAACCCGTGCCGCAAACCAAAATATTTATTGGCTCAGGAGTAAGATAGTTCGTACTCACTCTGAGCGGGTGACGAGGCTCGAACCCGCGACCTACAGCTTGGAAGGCTGTCGCTCTACCAACTGAGCTACACCCGCTTGTGCTTCATGACTTTATTGAGGAAACAAGAAGTCCGCCTGGCCATGAAACCGATATCATTCGCCAAGGCTTCAGATATCTTAGTGGGGGGAGCAGGATTCGAACCTGCGAAGACATAAGTCAACGGATTTACAGTCCGTCCCAGTTGGCCGCTTTGGTATCCCCCCGAATCAATCTCTAAAAGAACGACATAAAAAAGCCTTTCAGCGAAAGGGAATGCAAAATTAGACCCTTTTTTATATTAATCAAACATTTGCCTGAAAAAGATATTTCTTTTTATCGGCTCTCGAAAAACCGCCCAATTTGAGCGCAAACGAGCTTTTTGCAATTCGGGCGCAATCATAAGAGTTTTCTCTCAAACACAAAAGAGTTTAGCCTTCTTGAATAAAAATAGTTATCTATATTTGTGCGATTTAGGGTGTTTCAATTTCCGATGAAATATCCCATTAATCCGAGAACAAACCTTATTCAATGTATCGTACAGAAACTGCCTCAGGAAATCCAATTGAAATTCAATTTGATGGTGAGCAGCCCACCATTAATGGCTCGCCCATCAACTGGTCTATTCATAAGAAGACTAACAACAAACACCTTATTATTAAAGACCACAAAACCTTCAAAGCCGAAATCCTAAAACTGGATCAGGCAACCAAAACTGCGGAGATCAAAATTAACAAGCAGATATATACCGTTCAGCTCAAAGACAAAATGGATGTACTCCTTGAGTCTATGGGGATAGACATGTCAGCAGTACAGGCCGTTAACGACCTCAAAGCACCTATGCCAGGCCTGGTATTAGACATTTTGGTAGAAGAAGGCAAGGAAGTGAAAAAGGGCGACCCGCTTCTGATTCTGGAAGCCATGAAAATGGAAAACGTACTAAAAGCAGCCGGAGATGGAAGCATTAAAAGTGTAGAAGTGAAAAAGGGCGACAGTGTAGAAAAAAATCAAGTACTAATAAAGTTTTAAACAAAGGGAATGTCTTATAAACGAATACTGCTGAAGCTTAGTGGAGAGGCCTTAATGGGCAAGCAGAACTATGGTATAGATCCGGCAAGGTTGGAGCAATATGCTCTTGAAATAAAAAAAGTAAAAGACCAGGGGGTTGAAGTAGCCATTGTAATTGGCGGAGGCAATATATATAGAGGAGTGCAGGCCGAAGCTTCAGGCATAGACAGAGTTCAAGGCGATTACATGGGCATGTTGGCCACCGTAATAAACGCCATGGCTATTCAGAGTACACTAGAAAAACATGGTATGTATACCCGACTAATGTCTGGTATAAAGATGGAAGCAGTGTGTGAGCCCTTTATAAGAAGAAGAGCCGTAAGGCATCTGGAAAAAGGACGAATTGTTATTTTTGGCGCGGGTATAGGCAACCCATACTTTACTACAGACTCTACAGCGAGTCTTAGAGCCATTGAAATTGAGGCCGATGTTGTATTAAAAGGGACACGGGTTGATGGAGTATATTCTGCCGACCCTGAAAAAGACCCTAATGCTGTTCGGTTCGAAAAGCTTAGCTTCGAAGAAGTTATTAGCAAAGGCTATAATATTATGGATATGACCGCCTTTACCCTTTGTCAGGAAAATAATGTACCCATAATTGTCTTTGACATGAACAAACCCGGCAACCTACAAAAACTCATTGAAGGAAAAGAACAAGTTGGAACACTCATTAGCTAACATTTGATATGGAAGAGATAGAAATATACTTAGACACTGCCAAAGAAATGATGGAAAAGGCTGTATCTCATGCAAAGGTAGAGCTAGCCAAGATTCGGGCAGGCAAGGCCATGCCCAGTATGCTGGATGGCCTTATGGTGGTTTATTATGGTGCACCAACCCCCATCAATCAGGTGGCTTCAGTTTCTACTCCAGACGCCCGTACCATATTTATTAAACCATGGGAAAAATCTATTATAGGAGAAATTGAGAAAGCCATTATCAATAGCGATTTGGGCTTTAACCCCCAAAATGATGGAGAAAACATCATTATCAATGTGCCGCAACTAACCGAAGAAAGAAGGGTGCAACTAGCCAAGCAAGCCAAAGGCGTTACCGAAGACGGTAAAGTGAGCGTGAGAAACGCCAGAAAAGAAGCCAACGATGAACTTAAAAAGCTTCTTAAAGAAGGTGTTTCTGAAGACGCCATTAAAGCTGCTGAAGACGATGTTCAGGCACTTACAGATACATATACCAAAAAGATGGACGATCTCCTGGCCCTCAAGGAGAAAGAGATAATGACCGTGTAATCATACACGAAGCAATTGAAAAAGGGGAGCATAAACGTTTCCCTTTTTTTATGACCTGGCCCAATTGCCCTACACATTCTTTTCAACAACTGAACACACCTATCCGACAGTTCAATTAAACTCACTTCTACCCTCTCTTAAATAGACGTACCTATGCAACTCTCAACACAAGCGGAAACATAACTTCATTATTTGTATAAGAAATAATTTCTGACTGATTCATTTTTTATACATTTAGTGAATAAAAACACTAAAATGAAAGGAACCAATTTGGGCGAATTCGAAGAGATTGTATTGCTTACCATAGCCGCACTTATGGAAGAAGCCTACAGTGTGGCCATTTGTGATGAGATAGAACGAGTAACAGAGCGCAAGGTCAAACTCAGCGTGGTGCACGCTGTACTCAACCGTCTTGATGAAAAAGGCTATGTCAAATCTCATTTGGGCGAACCAACCAAAGAAAGAGGTGGGCGCAGAAAGCGATTCTTTACGGTAACCCATGCCGGCAAAGTGGCCTTAACCAAAGCCAAACAACAGCGCGATCAGCTGTGGAGCTTAATTCCCGACTTCAACCTTAAAATTGCTTGAAGAATAAAAACAACATACCGCCACGTTGGGCCGACCGCTTTTTAGAATGGTACTGCAAGCCTCAGTTACTGGAAGATCTTCAGGGCGATCTGTACGAGCACTTTGAACGGCACCTTAGTTTAAAAGGAGCCCGTAAAGCCCGGTGGCTTTATGCACTCAATACACTACGGTTCTTTAAACCGTACACGGTCAAAAAACTCAATTTTCTGAATCAATTAACTCAATTCATCATGTTCAAAAATTATTTCAAAACATCAATCCGAAGCATAGCCAGAAACAAGCTCTTTTCGGCCATTAATATTTTTGGTCTGGCTGTGAGCATGTCTGTCTGCCTCATTATGATTACCATGTTTGTAGAAGTAAAAAACTACGACCGCTTTCATCACGAGGCTGAAAAGATTTTCCGTATCAATAATACCCACAGCTATTTAGAGAGCGACCCCAGCCTCTTTGCCTCTACCTCAATACTGGTTGGAAAAAGAATGAAAGAAGAAGTGCCCGGCCTGAAAGCCATCACCATTATGAGTCGCGGGTTTAATGGAGATGGGCTAATTGGCGACAAAAGAATACCGATTAGCGGATTCTGGGCCGATGAAGACTTCTTCAATGTACTCTCCTTTGAGCTATACCGTGGCGACCCGGCCACCGCTCTAAAAGCACCATACTCCATTGTACTGACTGAAGAAACCGCTAACAAGTTTTTTGGAGAAGCCGACCCAATGGGTAAAACCATTACCGTGGCCGAACACGAATATCAGGTAACGGGACTGGTCAAAAACCCTCCCTTCAACTCTCACATGGACTTTCAATCTTTGGTTTCGTTCTCAACCTTCGAAATCGAAAACGAAGACAACAGAGGCTTTTTGAGCTGGCAAAACATGTGGTCCAACTATGTTTACTTCAGGCTGGACGACCAAACTGACATTGCCGACATAGAAAATCGTCTCAACGCCATTGCCGCTGACGAAAACAGTGAATCGAAACAAGTAAACATTCAGTTGGCGGCTCAGCCCATTACCAAAATAATGTTGGGGCCTTCTAACACAAGCAACCAACTAGGCCCTAGTATAGGCCGCGAGGTTATTTGGGTATTTGCAGGCCTAGCCTTCGTGGTAATACTTTCTGCCGGTTTCAACTATACCAACCTATCTATAGCCCGTTCTTTACGGAGAGCCAAAGAAGTTGGGGTAAGAAAAGTAGTAGGTGCACAACGTAAGCAGGTGTTTACTCAATTCATTGTTGAGGCCTGTCTTATATCGCTTGCCTCACTCATAATGGCCTACTTTATATTCTTTCTTATTCGGCCAATGTTTCTCAACCTCAACCCGGAAATTCAGAGTACGTTGCGGTTGGAGCACGAGCCTATTGTATTGGTTTACTTTATCGCATTTGCGCTTTTGGTAGGCTTCTTTGCCGGATTTCTACCTTCTTTGTTCCTCTCTAAACTCAAGGCCATTCAGGTGCTTAAAAGCGCATCAGGCCCCAAGGCTTTTTCAAAAATCAACCTACGCAAAGCACTCATCGTCATTCAGTTTACCTTGTCGCTGATGTTCATTATATCAGCCTCCATTTCTCATAGACAATTCAAATATGCTTTGAATTTTAATCTGGGCTTCGATACGGAAAACGTGCTGAATATTGACCTTCAGAACAACGACCCTCAACTCACCAAAGCCATGTTTGAGCAAATTCCGGAGGTTACAGACATTGCCAAGTCATCACATATACTGAGTATTGGAAGCCGCTGGGCCAACCAGGTAAAGTCTGACGATGGTCTGGATTCTGCATCGGTCTATTACTCTAGTATAGACCATCGCTATATTCCCTTAATGAAACACAGGTTGCTGGCCGGCAGCAATTTTCCTGAGAAAAACTCGGTAGAGGTAGAAGAAAGCATGATTGTGAACGAGCAGTTTATAAAGCACTTTAAACTGGGCAGCCCCGAAGAAGCCATAGGCGAAAGCCTGAAGTTCGGCAGAGAACGCTTAACTATTGTGGGAGTGGTTGAAAACTTTCATTATGCCACCCTGGACTCTGAGATTGAATGCTTCGCCTTCAGACATAAACCACAAGAAGCCCGAATGCTAAGTTTAAAGATTTCCAGCAACGATTTACTTTCAACCCGCAAGAAAATAGAAGAGGCCTGGGCCGGATTCGATGAGGTGCACGACTTTAAAGGATATTTCTATAAAGATGGTCTGGAAAGAGCCTATGAACAGTTTTCAGTCACCTATACCCTGGTAGGTTTCCTGGCCTTCTTAACCATATGTATTGCTTCGCTTGGGCTACTGGGCATGGGTGTGTATACTGCAGAGACCCGACTAAAGGAAATAAGTATACGTAAAGTATTGGGTGCCACCGAAGGCAGCCTTATTACGCTACTGTCCAGAGGTTTTATGCTCCTGTTGCTATTGGCCACGGCCATTGCTGTCCCAGCCACTTACTATTTATTCGATGAACTGATTTTAGCCGATCAGGCCAATCGGGCAAACATTGGACTACTGGAATTGAGCCTGGGAGTAATAATTATTTTTGGCATAGGCTTTCTAACCATAGGATCACAAACCTGGAAAGCCGCCCGCTCTAACCCGGCTCTAACGCTAAGAAACGAATGAAAATTCGGAGGTGCCGATGATTGATCATCGGCACTCTTTTCTAATACTTTTCAGATCATAAAAACTTTTTGACTCAATCTCCGTCTAAGGATATTATCGTCAATTACGAATTAAACTATAGATTTACATACTCAGTCACATGGCACTGTGAAGACACAGCTTCTAGCTCAAATTGTCTATTTACTTCTATGTGACCTAAATAAGTAACTCTATTGAACTATTCATTTTATCGTCATATACGAATTTTATATAATGAAAGGAACAAACCTAGGTGAATTTCAGGAACTTGTATTACTCACTATTGGCGTACTCTATCCGGAAGCTTATGGCGTGAGTATCAAGGATGAAATCCGAAAAAAAACAGGAAGAAAAGTAACGCTCAGCACGGTTCATGGAGCGTTGAACCGGCTGGAAAAAAAAGGGCTCGTAAGTAGCGAGTTTGGAGAAGCCACCAGCATAAGAGGTGGTAAGCGCAAACGGTACTTTACCATTACCTCATCGGGAGTAAAAGCACTCGAAGAAACCCGTGAACAACGAGAAGAACTTTGGAATGCCATACCCCAACAGGCTCTTCAGGTAAAGCTCACTACATAAACATATGTCTATCCAAGGTCAATCTCCTCCACGTTTAGCCCAACGGTTTCTCCGGTGGTTCTGCAAACCGGAACTTCTGGAAGAAATAGAGGGCGATATTGAGGAGGATTATTACTACAGGCAGCAGGATAAAGGAAAAAACTATGCAGCATTTTGGTACTGCATAGACGTGGTCCGTTTTCTCAAACCCTTTGCCGTAAAATCATTCGTCAAAACTCAAACATTCAACCCCATGTTCAGCATTAATTCAAAACTGGCCTTTAGAAACCTGGCCAAAAACAAACTGTATTCATTTATTAACATAACCGGGCTGGCCATTGGCATTGCTGCCTGCCTCATAATCACTCAATACGTATTGTTTCAGTTGAGCTTCGATCGGTTTCACAGCAAATCGGATCGAATATACCGTGTGCTCACCACGGCCTATCAGAATGGAGAATATGGCAACACAGGCCTCTATTGCGGCTTTGCCCTTGCCCCTGCTTTGCTCAAAGATGTTCCTGAAATTGAACAGGCAGCGCGCGTTCACCCATACTATGGAGGTGCCATTGTACAACGAACCGACCAGAAAGGTGGCGTGAGACCTTTTTTTGAAGAAGAAGTACTTTTCACCGAACCCTCATTCTTTTCCATTTTCTCCTTTGAATTGTTGCAGGGCGATGCCCACACAGCCCTGAGCAGTCCGAATGCCGTGGTTATTACACAGAAAATTGCCGATAAATATTTTGGTTCTAGCCATGATGCAATCATTGGGCAGAGTCTGCGAATTAATGGAGGTTACACCAATGAAGAGTTTACTATTACCGGCATTCTAAAAGATGTTCCGGCTAACTCGCACCTCAATTTCCACATACTCCTGCCCTTGCAAAAAGTACTACAGAGCAACCAATACACCCAACCAGGAGCCGACTGGGGCTGGACCAATTTTTTTGTGTATGCCTTACTAAACCCTCAGGTAACAGAGCAGCAGGCAGAACAAAAAATAGCCAATCTCATGCATCGGTATAGAGCTGAAGAGCTTGAAAGCAGTGGCACCCGGGAAGTGCTATCTCTTGAACCTATACTGGATGTGCATCTGCAATCGAGTATTGATAATGAAGATGGCGAACAGGCCAATAAAACAGACATGGGTACCATTTACTTTCTCATAGTAATAGCACTCTTCATACTAGTTATTGCATGGATCAACTTTATCAACCTCTCTACAGCCAAAGCAACCGAACGCGGTGTTGAAGTGGGGATCAAAAAAGCAATGGGAGCCATAAGGCCGCAGCTCATTGCTCAGTTTCTTACCGAATCGTTCTGGATAAACCTAATAGCCGTTGCACTTGGCCTGGCCATCACCTACCTGTTGTTACCCATAATGGGCGAGGTTATTGACTTGCCTTTGGAACTCACCTGGAATGCCCCGGTAATACAAATCCTATTGTTGACCCTAATAGTAGTTGGTCCTGTGCTTGCAGGCCTCTACCCTGCCTTTATTCTTTCGGCTTACCAATCGGTAAATGCACTCAAAAGCCAAAAATCTGGTGGACAGAAAGACCGTTTTGCCGTGCGAAAAGCACTAGTGGTGTTTCAGTTTGTGGTTTCTACGCTCCTCATGGCAGGAACCTTTGCCGTTTCAAAGCAATTGCGCTATATGGAAAACAGAGATACCGGTTTTCAAATGGATCAGGTACTTGTTATAAAAGGACCCCGTGTGGGCGTGAGCCTTGAAAACTTTGAAGCCTTTAAAAACCAGGTGAAATCTATTGCCACAGTAGAAAGCTTCGCCTCCTCCCGGAGCATTCCGGGTGCAGGCTATTCTTTTGCAACTAATGCCAGAAGAGAGGATACCGAACAAAGCGCAGTAAAGCGTATTGATGCCACCTGGATTGACAAAGGTTTTATGGAAACCTATGGCATGGAGCTGATTAGTGGAAGAGACTTCTCGGATGCTTACGACTCGCCCGATGAAATGGACCGCAATGGTGTGCTTGTAAGTGAAGAGGCACTCAAGGTGTTTGGCCTGGGCACAGCAGAGGAGGCCCTGGAGAAACGACTTATTATAAGCGGAGACACAAGCTTAATTCGTGGAGTTGTGAAGGATCATAACTGGAAATCGTTGCACAAAGGCTATGTAGCCAGTGCCTTTTACTACATTCCGGCTACCACCCGATATTTCTCACTAAAAATCAACTCGCAAAATACCAAAGCTACCTTAGAGCAAATTGAAGAAAAATACCATGAGGCTTTTCCCGGTAACCCATTGGAGTTCTTCTTTATGGACGACTTTTTTAACCGCCAATATGAACAAGACCAGCAGTTTGCCAGTATCTTCAATGCTTTTGCCGGCTTTGCCATTTTTGCTGCTTGTCTGGGGCTTTTCGGGCTAGCTTCCTACACTGTAGTTCAGAAAGCTAAGGAAATAGGCATAAGGAAGGTATTGGGTGCAGGCAGCCTTCAAATCACTCTACTTTTTTCCAAAAGGTACATGGTGTTAATTCTCATAGCCAATTTACTAGCCGTACCCCTGGCTTATTTGGCCATCCATAAATGGCTCCAGAACTTTGCATTCAGCATACCTATTCGGGCAAATCTCTTCATCGTTCCCATAGTTATACTGGCAGCTATCGCTCTTCTGACCATCTCATTTCAAACACTCAAAGCTTCATTTAGCAACCCGATTAAAAACCTTAGGAGCGAATAGCCTTAGCCTCTTCTGCTTAAATAAGAGGAGCCTGAAAGCCACAAAAAAAGATCTGCCTAAACCCGCCTGAAAATTGGCCTGACAGACGATAAGCCGGCTTCTGAGCTCCTCTTTTTTTAATGGATGATGGTCAGTTTTGATTATTTAGTCTTCATTTAAGAAATAAATTTCATACATTTAGTCTTCATTTAAGAATCAAACCAATGAAAGGCACGTATTTAGGCGAATTCCAGGAGGTTGTTCTTCTCACTATTCTGGTGTTGGAAGACAATGCGTATGGAGTGAGCATTCAGGAAGAAATCGAAAAACGCACAGGCCGAAGCGTAAGCCGTGGAGCTTTACACACTGCCCTTACCCGTCTGGATGAAAAAGGGTTTATCAGCTCAGAGTACGGAGGAGCAACTGCAGAAAGAGGTGGCCGCAGAAAGCGCTTCTACCAGGTAACCAATCTTGGCAAAAGTGCTTTGGAAGAAGCCAAAGCTTTAAGAGAAGATTTATGGAGCAGTGTCCCTAAAGTGGCACTTCAAAAAGTACAGGCCTAATGGAACGCAATCAAACACCACAATTCTGGACGAAAATCTTCAAATGGCTCTGCCATGACAGCCTCTTTGAAGAACTACAGGGCGACTTAGAAGAGTCATACATTAAAAACACCAATACCAGAGGGCCAAGAAAAGCGAAAGCTATCTATAGGAAAGAGGTTTTGAAGATGGTGCGAATGTCGGTAGTAAAGCGCGAATTGAAACTTCCGAAGTTCATTCACACCTCCCTTCTTAAGTTTCACTTTCTATTGGCTTTCAGAAATCTGAAGCGGAACAAAGTTTTTAGTGCCGTAAACATTTTTGGATTGGCGGCAGCGCTCACCATCTGTTTGTTTGCCGTGAACATGATCTATACTGGCTATCAGTATGACAAGGACTTTAAAGATGTGGATAGGCTTTACAGAGTCACGACAACAGTTGAAAGCCCTCATGGCAAAATGAATTGGGCCACCTCCTCTTTTGCCCTAAAATGGCACTTAAACTCAATTCCTCAAATTGAAACCTCTTCCATTATTCTCACCAATATGATTGGCTACTTTGAAAAGAAAGGCGAGGAAATACGAATAGCAGGCTATCCCATTGACAGGGCATTTTTAGATATGTTCAACTTTGAAGTGGTAGAAGGTAACCCGTATGATCTTTTCAATGATCTACAGTCAGTTGTTATAACTGACCAGCTAGCTCAAAAGGTTTTTGGTGATGAAAGTGCTATTGGCAAGCAAACGAAATCTGGATCAATTGTTCGAGCCGTAATTAAATCTCCTAAAAAGCAATCTCACTTCGACTTTGAATTCCTCTCGAATATAGAATTCCTGGGAAGTAGAATAAGTCCTGAGGAATTTGAATCCGTACTAAAAAGGTGGCAAAACTACGATCAAAGCTATTACAGCTACATAAAGTTGAACCAGAATTCCAATATCGATCAGTTAGAATCGCACTTTGAACAGCTCAGCAATGAAATGACCTCAGCAATAGCTGATGGCAACACCTACAGCATGCAATTGCAGCCTGTTTCAAGCATAATGTTTGGCAAGGAGCTAATAGCAGACCACAGGCATGTCTATTCTAGAACAGCCCTCATTATTCTCATCGCACCAATTGCACTTTTAATTACGCTGGCATCATTTAACTACACCAACCTTTCTATTGCCAGGGCTATTCAACGCTCCAAAGAAATTGGAATTCGTAAAATCAACGGCAGTTCTAGGGGTCAGATTATTAGTCAAATTCTGGTTGAAACCGTGGTTTTCTCACTACTGGCCCTTGTCTTAGCATTATGTTTCTACAAATACTTAGTGCCGTTTTTCGAGATGTACATCTCTGAATTTTCAGCGCTCTTTACCAGTCAGCTCAATGTTGAGATCATCACCTGGTTTGTATGTTTCAGCTTGCTGGTCGGTTTTATTGCCGGATTCTTACCTTCCCTTTATTTCTCGAAAATCTCACCATTGGCCTCAATCAATGAGTCGTTCAACAAAAAAGGAATTAGAATTTCAACGCTAAGGAAAGTCTTTGTTGGCATTCAGCTCACCTTCTCCACCTTTTGTATTCTGTTTGTAGTTCTTAGTTTAAATCAGAGATATCAGATACTTAATACAGATCTTGGGTTTACTTCTGCTGACCTCATCGCCTTTCCGCTTAAAAAAGTTGATCCGAAATTAATTGAAGCAGAGTTGAGTAAAATTCCAGAAATAGAGAGCTTCTCTTTTACCTCTATAATACCCGGAACTGGCGGTATGTCCAGAAGATTCGGATTCAGTGCGGACAGAATGGACACTTTCTCAACTCGCTATGCTACAACGGATGAGAGGTTCAGCCAGGTTTATTCGCCACAGTTAATCATAGGTTCAGGCTTTACCGAAGGCCTTAACAACGAAATTCTAGTCGATGAGAATTTCCTCGCTTCTATCGGTGTGTCAACCCTAGATGCACTCAATACTGAAGTAATCATTGATCATTATGATGTTGAAGAAAAGCTACTGATCGTGGGTGTATTAGACAACTACATTTACGATGGTTTGGAAGACAACAGGCTTCCACTTATGATCAGGAACATAAAAGACACTCTTCTCACTAAGTACGCCACTATACAACTGCAACCTGCCAATGCAGACCAGGTACTAAGCAAGCTTGAAGGTCTTTGGTCTAGCATTGCTGGTGACAAACCGCTAGAAACAGAATTCGTGACAGATAAAATCGAACATAACTATAGACCATTTTTCAATATGATGAACATCCTCAGTATCACCGGAATATCCATCGTAGTGATTGCTCTTCTGGGTCAGTTTGGTATGGCTCTTTATGCTACACAAAGCAGAACCAAAGAAATTGGAATAAGAAAGGTATTGGGAGCAAGTATTGGCTCAATAATTACCTTGCTTTCACGCGGATCTTTTAAGACACTATTCATCTCCACACTCATTGCCCTACCACTTGTATTCCTAGTTTTTAGGGAAATAATTTTCCCCACCATTGCCATAAAGCTTCAGATATCCACTCCGCATTTACTTCTCACCGTTGTTGGAACCTGGGCGATTGTCTTGGGAATAGTAGTACATCAATCTTGGAGAACTGGCCTGGTTAATCCCACAGAATCACTAAGAAATGAATAATCGACCTCCTAAATATTTCACCCGACTGCTGACATGGTTCTGCCACGATGACTTCTACGAGGAGTTGCAGGGTGATTTGGAGGAAAAGTTTTACTCAAACATTCAACAATACGGTCAAAGAAAAGCGCGCACACAATACCGGCTGGAAGTACTCAAACTGCTTCGACCTTCAGTAGCTAAGAAACTCAGGGTTCAAACTCAAAACAACAACATTGCCATGTTTAAGAATTACACTTTGGTTGCCTTTAGAAACCTATCGCGCAACCGCCTCTTTTCAGCCATTAATATATTTGGTTTAGCCATGAGCATGGCAGTTGGCCTGCTCGCCATTGCCTTTGTCAATGAGATTTACTCATTCGATCAATTTCACGAAAACAAAGACAGAATTTATCGCATCAATAATGTAAGAACTTTTCTGGACAATGCACCCCAGGCTTATGCTTCTACTTCCTTACTTACTGCCGACAGAATAAGGGCCGAGGTTCCGGGTGTAGAGAGAGTATCGGGAATGTTTAAAGGCTTTAGTGGCGATCTGGCAACTGGAGAAAATAACTATTCTTTTCAGGGGTATTATACTGATGAAGAATTTCTCCGTATTTTCAGTTTTCCGGTACTGCAAGGCGACCCGAAAAGCGCTTTGAAAGAGCCATATTCAATAGTTTTAACCCAAACCCTAGCCGAAAAAATCTATGGTTCAACGGATGTGCTAGGACAAACACTGGAAAGAAACGGAAAAGAATATACGATAACTGCCGTACTCAAGGAGCTACCCAAAAACACCCACTTTCATTTTGAAGCTCTGGCCTCGCTAAGCTCGCTCCGCAATAATGAGCAAACCACCTATCTGTTTAACTGGAGCACCATGTGGAGTAGCTATGCTTATGTCTTAATGCAAGAAAACGCCAATATGAGTGCGTTTGAGCAAAGTCTGAACCAAATAGCATCTCAAGAAAACGCCAAAATGGAGCAACAGAGCATAGCTCTAACCTATGAACGCCTAAACGATATTTTTCCGGGTGACGGTAAATACAATCAGGTGTGGACCGTTGTTCCCAAGAGTAATGTTAACTCCATGATTATACTGGCCTTAATCGTTATAGTTTCGGCCTGCTTCAATTATGCCAATCTCTCCATTGCCAGATCACTCAAAAGAGCGAAAGAAATTGGAGTAAGAAAGGTGGTTGGAGCAAAAAAAAAGCCAGGTATTCACCCAGTTTATCACCGAATCGGTACTTGTCTCATTACTTGCATTGGTTTTAGCCTTCTTTCTGTTCCGACTTATACGGCCTGAGTTTCTATCGCTTAACTATTACATATCGCGAACAACCACACTGGAACTGACCACTACCACTTACATATGCTTCGTACTCTTCGCCATTTTCATTGGTTTTCTGGCTGGCACTACTCCTGCCCTGATCATGACGAGGCTTAAGCCTGTGACCATAATTAAAGGCGTTTCTAACATGAAAATTGGAGGAGGCATTAACATAAGAAAAGTGCTCATTGGTATTCAGTTCATACTCTCAATTGGTTTTGCCGTATTGGTGAGTCTGGCTTATAAACAGTATCAGTACGCCCTCAATTTCGATTTAGGCTATAACACCGAAGCCATTCTAAATGTGGAGCTTCAGGGCAATGACTACGAAATTGTAAAGGCCGCTTTTAGCCAAATTCCGGAAATCGAATCAATTTCCGGATCCGCCTTTCTACTAAGTACAGGCAGCACTAATTCAGATTATGCTAAACTGCCGGAAGCAAGTGATTCTGTAGTGGTTTATAGCATGCGGGTCACAGAGAGCTATACCTCCACCCTTGGTCATCAGTTGGTAGCGGGGCGTGAGATAACAAGCCAATTAAAAACCAAACAAATGATAGTCAACGAGCAATTTGTTGAGAAATTCGGCTTTGAAAACCCTGAGGAGATTATCGGAAAAACCTTTTATTACTACAACGACCATCGTATGGTCGTTGGCGTTATCAAAGACTTCCATTACGGAACCATCTATAACGATATTCAGCCCTTTGCTTTTATTCAACCTGAAGAGAATCAGCTTTACCTTACAAACCTGAAACTAAAGTCGGCAGACCTGCCCGCAACCCTTGAGAAGATTGATGATGCCTGGTCCGAAATAGATACACATCACGAACTGCAGGCTTCATTCTATAGCGAGGATATTGAAAGAACCTATCAGACTCTTTCGTCATCCATGAAAACCTACGGCTTGCTGGCTATAATTGCCATTGGTATTTCTCTGCTGGGACTACTCGGAATGGCGGTGTATACCGCGGAATCGAAAATTAAAGAACTTACCATCAGAAAAGTGTTAGGAGCCGGCTTTTACCACCTCGTTGCCCTATTATCCAGAAGCTATATTTGGATACTGGTTATTGCCTCGGCCATAGGTATACCCATAGCTGTTTACATTTTTAAGACCACAATAGCCAACAACATACAATACACCATTTCTATTGGGTTTTGGGAGCTTGCCGGAGGAGCCTTAATGGTACTTACCGTAGCCATACTTACTATTGGTTCGCAGGCCACTAAAGCGGCCTTAACCAATCCGGCCGAAAACCTGCGAAACGAATAGATTAACCTGAGTTCGATGTAAGAAAAGAACGTCATGCAAAAAAACAGACCTTAAACTCTCAAAAAAAGGCCTGTTTTATCCGGTATCTCAACAGAGCCTAAATGAGATTGCGGATATTTTCCTTTGCGTATGTAAAGTTTTCA
>MDTG01042633.1_pt1 | contig 105368 bp, 87 predicted proteins | sample 811421 | NCBI WGS metagenome assembly MDTG01 (sample SAMN05326645, study PRJNA326480) | marine metagenome | isolation source: seawater | place: Pacific Ocean: South East | collected 2011 | reverse complement strand
GTGCCTTAGCTCAGTTGGTAGAGCAAAGGACTGAAAATCCTTGTGTCCCTGGTTCGATTCCTGGAGGCACCACCACTAAAAGCCCGATTCAAATGAATCGGGCTTTTTGGTTTTTCACATTTCCCCTACTTAATAAACACCTTTATCCCAGACTTTCTCTAATATATTTACTTTTAGCAAGTCCCTTTTTACACATTTTTTAATATCATTGTTAAAAGATTAATTTACAAGTGAAAGTACTCAAGTTTGGAGGCACTTCAGTTGCCAATGCCGAAAACATATCAAAGGTCATTAAGATTCTAGAAAACGAATCTAAAAAATATAAAATCGCTGTTGTAGTGTCAGCTCTTGGTGATACAACAGACATGCTAATTGAAGCTGGTGAGCTTGCTACAGCTAAAGACGAAAACTACTTAGAGGTTTTTCAACAAATTGCAGATCGTCACAATAATATTGTCGAAGGATTAATTAAAGGACAAAAAAAGCAAACCGTTCTAAAACAAGTCAATTCAAAGCTTGAAGAGTTAAAACAAATCCTTCAAGGCATATACCTTATCAATGAGTTCTCAAACAAAACCATTGATAAAATTGTAAGTTTTGGAGAGCTTTTATCATCTTATATTATTTCTGAAGCCTTAGAACAAGCACTTCAAAATTCATCCTTAAAAGATAGCAGAGAACTCATTTTAACAGATTCTACATTTACAAATGCTATTGTAAAAACAAAGGAAACCTCAACTAACATTTCAACGTTTTTTAAAAAGAACAAAGACAAAGTTGTTGTGTTACCTGGTTTTGTTTCCAGAAACAAAAACAACGACACCACAACATTAGGAAGAGGTGGTTCAGATTACACTGCAGCATTAATTGCTTCAGCTTTAAAAGCAGACGTTTTAGAAATATGGACTGATGTTAGCGGCATGTATACTGCCAACCCAAAATTGGTTAAGCAAGCTTTTCCTATTACAGAGATTTCGTATCAGGAAGCCATGGAACTATCGCATTTTGGAGCTAAGGTATTGTATCCACCAACGGTTCAACCTGCTTTGCAAAAGAATATTCCTATTCACATAAAAAATACGTTTGCACCAGCTGACGAAGGCACTTTTATCACCAAAAAAAGTAAAGACAAAAAAGAACCTGTAAAAGGCATAAGTCATATTGAAAATATTGCCTTACTAACATTAGAAGGCAATGGCATGATTGGTGTTCCCGGTTTTTCTAAACGTTTGTTTTCTGCCTTATCGAGAAGCAATATTAATGTGGTTTTAATTACTCAAGCATCTTCAGAACATTCTATATGTGTAGGTGTTTACAGTGCTGATGCAAAAAAAGCAAAACAAATAGTTGATGAGGAATTTGTTTATGAAATCTCAAAAAAGAAAATAAAACCTCTGCTGGTTGAAGATGGTTTGGCTATTGTTGCCGTTGTTGGAGATAATATGAAAAACCACCAAGGTATTAGTGGCAGAATGTTTAGAGCATTGGGCAAAAACAATGTCAACGTAAGAGCTATAGCACAAGGAGCTTCAGAGCGAAATATCTCAGCGGTTATTTCTAACAACGATATTAAAAAAGCACTTACGGCACTTCATAATCGCTTTTTTGAAAAGCAAATTAAAACTCTCAACTTATTTATTGTTGGAGTTGGTAATGTTGGTGCTATTTTATTAAATCAAATAAACAAACAACAAAGCTACTTAAACGAAAACCTATTGCTTAATGTCAAAGTTGTTGGCATTAGTAATTCTAAAAAAATGATTTTTGACGAGGAAGGAATCGATCTCAACTCTTGGAACGAACAGTTGAAAAAAGGAAAAAAACGATCTCACACATCTTTTTTTGATACCGTTAAAGAATTCAACCTTAGCAATAGCATTTTTGTAGATGTTACAGCAAACGAAGAAGTTGCAAAAACATACAAAGACTACTTAAAAGAAAGTATTTCGGTAATTGCCTGTAATAAAATTGCTTGTTCTTCCAAATATTCCGACTATCAAGAGTTAAAAGATTTATCGAGAAAATACAATGCTTCGTTTTTATTCGAAACTAATGTTGGCGCAGGATTACCAGTCATAAACACACTTAATAATTTAATAAATTCAGGAGATAAGATTACTTCAATTCAAGCTGTTTTATCTGGAAGTCTGAATTTTATATTCAATAATTTTGATGACAACAGCAGTTTTCATGACATCGTAAAACAAGCCCAAGAAGAAGGTTACACAGAGCCAGACCCAAGAATAGATTTAAGTGGTGTTGATGTAGCTAGAAAAATCTTAATTCTTGCCAGAGAAGCAGGCTATAAACTCGATTTAAAAGATATTAAAAATCAATCGTTTTTACCAAAAGAAAGTCTAAAAGCAAAAACAGTTGATGATTTTTACAACACCTTAAAAACCGAAGCCTCACATTTTAGCAAACTATACAATTCTGCCAAAAACAATGACTGTCAACTAAAATATGTTGCCGAGTTTAACAACGGCAAAGCCAGTGTAGGACTAAAAGAAATTAACAAAGAACACCCTTTTCACAACCTAAAAGGAAAAGACAACATCGTACTGTTCTTTACCGAAAGATATATTGAGCAACCGTTGATAATTAAAGGAGCTGGTGCTGGTGCAGAAGTAACAGCATCTGGCTTATTTGGAGATATTATCACATTAGGAAGAAATTAAAAAAATGGATCAAATTAAAGTTTTTTCACCTGCAACTGTTGCCAATGTATCATGTGGCTACGATGCTATGGGATTTGCATTAGAGACTTTGGGTGATGACATGATTTTTACCAAAACAAAATCCAAAGACGTTGTCATCTCAAAAATAGAAGGCGCAAATCTTCCGTATGAAGCTCATAAAAATGCAGCTGGAGTGGTTGCACAAATGATGCTCAAAGACAGTAATGCTAATTTTGGGCTAGACATTCAAATCTTTAAAAACTTTAAACCTGGCAGTGGTTTAGGGAGCAGCGCAGCAAGTGCATCAGGAACCGCATTTGCCGTAAACCAACTATTAGGTAACACCTATTCTAACTTAGAACTCACCAAATTTGCCATGCAAGGTGAAGTTGTGGCTTGTGGCTCTGCCATTGCAGACAATGTTGCTGCGGCAATTTACGGAGGCTTTATTTTGGTTAGAAGTTATAAGCCGCTAGATATCGTAAGTATACCAACACCTACAAATCTTGTGGCTACAATTATTCATCCTCAAATTGAAATAAAAACAGAAGACGCTCGTAAAGTTGTACCAACACAAATTGAGCTAAAAACTGCTATTACGCAGTGGTCTAACGTTGGTGGACTCATCAGTGGTTTACACAGTAACAATTTTGATTTAATTGGTCGCTCTTTGGTTGATTTGGTTGCTGAACCCAACCGCAAAAAATTAATTCCACTTTTTGACGATGTTAAGCATTATGCTATTTCTGCAGGTGCTTTAGGAGCTGGTATTTCAGGTTCTGGACCTTCAATTTTTGCACTGAGTAAAAATATAGAAACGGCCAAAAAAGTGGAAGAAGCAATGGATGCTGTTTATAAAAATTCAGGTATTGAATATAGCACATACGTATCTCATATTAGTAAAACAGGAACACGAATTCAATGACATATTTTAGCTTAAACCATAACGCACCAGAAGTTACATTTGAAGAAGCTGTCGTTAGAGGATTAGCACCAGATAAGGGCTTATACTTTCCGAAAACCATTCAACAATTACCAGATTCATTTTTTCAAAATATTGAAAACCTAAGTCATGTTGATATTGCTTTTGAAGCCATTAAACAATTTGTTGGTGATGAAATTCCTGAAGCTCAACTTAAAGAAATTTTAAAAGATGTTTTAAGCTTTGATTTCCCTTTAGTTGAAATTGATAAAAGCATTGCTACTTTAGAATTATACCATGGACCAACTATGGCGTTTAAAGATGTTGGAGCACGTTTTATGGCACGTTGTCTTGGTTATTTCAATAGCAAAAATCTAAACACCGAAAATGTCACGGTATTAGTGGCTACTTCTGGAGATACAGGCGGAGCTGTTGCTAATGGATTTTTGGGTGTTAACGGAGTAGACGTTGTTATTTTGTATCCAAGCGGAAAGGTTAGCGATATTCAAGAGCAACAACTTACCACACTTGGGCAAAATATTACGGCTTTAGAAGTTGATGGTGTTTTTGACGATTGCCAAACCATGGTAAAAACTGCATTTTTAGATGAAGATTTAAAAAAAGCCAGAATACTTACCTCAGCAAACTCCATAAATATTGCCAGATGGTTACCACAAATGTTCTACTACTTTTTTGCCTATAAAACTTTAAAAGACAAAAGTAAAAAACTGATTTTCTCTGTACCTAGTGGCAATTATGGTAACATTTGCGCTGGTATGATGGCTCAAAAACTTGGATTGCCAATTCAGCATTTTGTTACTGGGACTAACGCCAACAATATTGTACCAGAGTATTTAAAAACTGGCGATTACAAAACCAAACCTTCTGTAGCTACAATAAGTAACGCTATGGATGTTGGCGCACCAAGTAATTTTATAAGGATTGAAGAACTACACAATAATAGCTTTAAGCAATTAAAAGAAAACCTTTCAGGTTACAGCTATACCGATTCTGAAACCATTGATGCTATCAATTATTTAAAAACACATCATAATTACATCGCAGATCCTCACGGAGCCATTGGTTATTTAGCACTAAAAAACTACTTAAACCAAAATCCTGATTCCTACGGTATTTTCCTAGAAACTGCACATCCTATTAAATTCTTACCTGTAATGCCAAAACAAATAGCAGACAATATGGAAATGCCATTACAGATTAAATCTATACTACACAAAGAAAAGAAGTCTATTAAAATTTCTAATTACAATCAACTAAAACATTTTCTTTTAAACAACCCTTAATTTACTTCAATCTATTTTCAAATTACAAACCCCTTAATTTTTAGGGTTAAAAATTGATTTTATCATAATTATACTATTCATACCCTAAAATTTTAAGGGCTATAATTTTATTTATTATAAATTTGAAGAAATTTCAAAATTTATTTCAATGAAAAAAGTTGAAGCCATTATTAGAAAATCTAAATTTTCTGCTGTTAAAAGCGCACTACATGATGTTGGCGTAAATTTCTTCTCCTATTGGGATGTTACAGGTCTTGGTAACGAAAAAGAAGGACATGTATACAGAGGTGTTTCATATAGCACTAGCGATATACAAAGACGTTACTTATCTATTGTAGTGAATGACGATTTTGAAGAAGTTACCATAAAAGCCATTTTAGAATCTGCCGCAACTGGTGAAGTTGGTGATGGTAAAATTTTTGTATCAGACATTAAAGAGTGCTACAGAATTAGAACCGGAGAAAAAGGAGGTCAAACTTTAAATTAACACCATGGAATTATTTACCACCAATAACATTTGGATGATGATTTGCACGGCCTTGGTCTTCTTCATGCACTTAGGGTTTGCTTTCTTAGAAATTGGCTTAACACGTCAAAAAAACACCATAAACATATTATTTAAAAACATATTTATCATTACAGTTGGTCTACTGCTGTATTACCTTGTAGGTTTCAACCTTATGTATCCTGGAGAATTTAATGGTTTTATCGGGTTCTCAGGTTTTGGACTAGAAGCACCACTCACCGAGTCTGGCACTTTAGACCTAACCTATAACGAAGGCTACACCTATTGGACCGACTTTTTATTTCAAGGCATGTTTGCAGCAACAGCAGCAACCATAGTTTCTGGAGCTGTAGCAGAACGGATTAAAATTGGTCCTTTTATGATTTTTACTGTGCTATATGTCGGTTTAGTTTATCCAATAGCAGGCTCTTGGAAATGGGGAGGAGGATTTCTAGACAAACTTGGTTTTTATGATTTTGCAGGCTCAACGCTTGTCCATTCAGTAGGTGGCTGGGCAGCCTTGGTCGCTGTATGCTTATTAGGAGCAAGAATTGGAAAATTTAAAGACGGAAAAATTCAAGCCATTCCAGGTCATAATATACCTATTGCCACAGCAGGCGTATTGATTCTCTGGCTAGGTTGGTTTGGTTTTAACGGAGGTTCAGTGTTATCTGCAGACCCTGAACTCACATCACTAACATTAGTTACAACTTGTCTTGCTGCTGCTTCTGGCGGAGTATTTTCTGCAATTACATCAACAATAATGTTCAAAAATCTAGACCTTACTATGTTTTTAAATGGTATTCTAGGTGGTTTGGTAGGCATTACTGCTGGCGCAGATGTCATGAGCCCTATAGATGCTATTGTAATCGGTGCTATCTCTGGAGTTATTATTGTTTTTGCAGTAAGTTTTATAGACAAGCTTAAACTAGACGACCCAGTTGGTGCTATAGCTGTTCACCTTGTTTGCGGTATTTGGGGAACTTTAGCTGTTGGTATTTTTGGCTTTAAACCTTTAACCAATGATGCAGGAGAATTTTTAAATGCAGACGGCAATGTGGTAGCTTCTACATTAGACGCAGCTAATGCACTATCATTTTTACCTCAACTCTACGGAGTATTGGCCTACGCTGCCATTTGCCTTGTTTCGTCGTTTTTAATCATTTTTACATTGAAGAAAACCGTTGGAATAAGAGTTTCTGAACTTGAAGAATTGGAAGGATTAGATGCTTATGAACATGGCATGGACGCTTATCCTGACTTTAGATTGAACGAACATTAAGCTTTATATACTTGTTTTAATTTAAATTGTGGAAAATACCCTCTTGAATATAATCGAGAGGGTATTTTATTTCATCACAGTCTTAAAAACTTAAGCTGAATTTCTACTGGCATTTATATTTCCGAATAATGATCTTGTTACCATTTTTTCAAAAACAGCAATTTTAGCTTCATCTTTTTGATCAGCGCTCTTTAATTCCTGCATTTTCTTTAGTGCAAATTGCTGAATGGTTAATAGCGGCAACACTATAGATTCCCTAACAGCAATAGATGCTTTTGCTACTGGTTCATTTTCCATTAATTCATTGAATCCTGAGAGTTTTAAAATAAGACGCTTAGTGGTTTCGTATTCTTTATAAATCAATTTCCAAAACTCACCGTATTCCTTATCGTCTGCCATATAACGTGTTAAATCGAAGAAAGACTTTGATAAAGACATCATACTATTGGCAATTAGTGTTCTAAAGAAACGAGACTCTTTGTATAAATGTTGAACTTTTTCAAATTCACCTTTATCTTCATAAAATTTTAAGGCTGTACCAACACCAAAGAAACCTGGTACATTTTGTTTTAACTGGCTCCATGAGCCTACAAACGGAATTGCCCTAAGGTCTTTAAAATCCAATCCTTCAGACTTTCCACGTTTTGAAGGACGACTTCCTATATTTGTTTTTGCATAATATTTTAAGGTACTCATATGCTCTAAATAGGATAAAAATTTAGGATGCCCTTTAAAATCCACATAAGCCTGATAACTTAATTCTGCCAAATGATTCATCACCGTTTTATCTTCGGGTGCCATTTCTTGGTTTTTATCATTTAGACGATTCATAATACCAGAACTTATAAGTTGCTCCATGTTGTATTGCGAAGAATCCAATGTCCCAAAATTAGAGCTAATCGTTTGTCCTTGAATAGTCAACTGAATTTCCTTATCCTCAATGGTAGGTCCTAAAGACGCATAGAACTGGTGTGTTTTTCCACCACCACGAGCTGGCGGTCCTCCTCTACCATCAAAAAATATAACATCAATATCGTATTGACGTGACAAGGTCGTTAAGGCTTCTTTTGCTTTAAAGATTGCCCAATTTGCCATAAGATAACCTCCATCTTTTGTGCCATCACTAAAACCAAGCATTATCGTTTGCCTGTTGTTTCTGTTTTCTAGATGTGCACGATAATGAGGATTAGAATACAATTCTTCCATTACTTTTGGTGCAGCTACTAAATCTGTTACGGTTTCAAATAGCGGCACAACATCTGCTGTTAGTTTCTCATGGAATGCCACAATCTTTAACATAGCGAATAACTGCAAAACATTCATTGTGGTTTGATTGTTGCTAATTATATAACGACTACAAGCTATTTCACCGTTAGTCTCCTGTATAGATTTCATAGCTTTTATGGTCGCCACAATATCTTGTGATAACTCTTCCTTAAACTCAATATTTCCAATCGATCCTTTTATGGCTGCCAAATGTAATTTTTGATCTTCTTCAGAAAACTCAAAGAAATTCTCTGGGAATAATTCGCTCCCATTAGCAATTAATTCACCAACAAGAGACCTAAACATTGCATCGTGCACACGACTATCTTGCCTTATATCTAAACTGGCAAAATGATAACCAAACAAATTTGTTTTGTTTATCATCGAAGTCACCTTATCTAAATACAAAGATTGATGATCTTCAATTAATCGGGTTCTAATCTCATGTAATTCAGATTTTAATTCCTCTAAAGTGATTTGATCATCCTTGAGCAATAGCGTATTATACAATTTGTGATTTATGTCTACAATACGTTCTCTAATACCTCTAAAAGTTAATCGTCTTCTCAGGTACTTTATATCTTTAATATAGTTTTTAATGATAGACTCCTTTAATTTTTTAGCAACATCTAGTGTAATCTGTGGAGTTACAAACGGATTACCATCTCTATCTCCTCCTGGCCAAAAACCAATATTTACCAAAGAATTATTGATTTCTTCATAATCAAAGATATTCTGCTGCACATAATCATAAATACTTCCAAAGGATTGGTAGAAAACATTTTTTAGATACCAAATTAAATTAACAGCCTCATCATAAGGTGTTGGTTTATGGTCTTTAAAAAATGGTGTTTTACCCAACTGACCTAGTAGCTCACTAATCTCAGTTAAATTGTCGGTTTTAATAGCTTCAGCTAGATCTGTAATAATACCTAATACCGCTCCAGGATAAAATTGCGTAGGATGCGCTGTTAAAACTATACGCACATTAAAGGTCTCTAAATAACTTTTTAAAAGTGCTTTCTTATGTTGTGCAGTTGCATTTTCCTTTAAACTTCTCAAGGATCCAACACCTTCCATGTTGTTCACAATAGGGAAAGCCGCATCCTCTACAGCATCAAACAAGACCACCTGGCGCTCTATATACTGTATAAAACGGAACAGTAAATCTATCTGCCCTTTTTCATTCAACTGACTTTGATACTTATCAAAAAAAGTATTTACAATGGTTGTAGGATTATTTTTATCTTCAAATCCTAATTTGCATGTTTCATAAAACAATGGTAACAACGCTACGGTTTTTGATAATGTATCAAACGGTAACGTCATAAAAATACTGTTGTAAATCTGATATTTAGAAAGAACATTTTGGTTGAAACGTGCTAATTTTGGTTCAGTGTGCATAAAATTTAATTAGGTTTTAAAAGCCTATTATTTTGGCGAATTACAGAATCTTAAAGATATTATTTTTAGACGTAACGCTAAAGCAATTATTAATATTTAGGCATTAAATTATTGTTATTCAACTTTAGCATTACTTATTTTTACAGAACAAACAAGACTATTGATTTTTTGAAATATGACAGAGAAAGAAAAATTCATGCTCGAAGCCGTTAATGCCGCTCTAAAAGGAATGCACAGCAACGAAGGAGGTCCTTTTGGTTGCGTGATTGTTAAGGATGGAAAAATAGTGGGTAAAGGCAATAATAAAGTTACCTCAACCAACGACCCTACAGCACATGCCGAAGTTACAGCCATTAGAGATGCTTGTAAAAACTTAAATTCATTTCAATTGGAAGGTTGCGAAATATATACATCATGCGAACCTTGCCCAATGTGTTTGGGTGCTATTTATTGGGCAAGACCAGATAAAGTATACTATGGCAGCAACCAAGTAGATGCCGCTAACATAGGTTTTGATGACGAATTTATTTATAAAGAAATTCCATTGCCATATAACGAAAGAAGCATTCCCTTTGAGCAATTAGCTCCAGAAATTGCTATTAAGCCATTTGTTGAATGGGAGAAAAAAGAAGACAAAACCGAATATTAAACTTAGATTATCCTCATTTTAACAAACGAAAAAGTAAAAAAACCAGATAATTTTAGAGTACTTTCTGTAATCTTTAATAATTAACCTCGACAAAAAGTGCTATATTGATTTTTCGTACAATTTTTAAAAATTATTCAATGTCTAAAACCTATTACGATCCAGCCGATTTAAGAAAATTTGGAAATATTACCGAATGGGACGAAGAACTCGGCAACAAATTTTTTGACTACTACGGAAAAGTATTTGAAGCAGGCGCCTTAACCGCTCGTGAAAAAGCATTGATTGCGTTAGCAGTTGCCCATACAGAACAATGTCCTTATTGTATTGACGCTTACACTAAAGACACACTACAAAGAGGAGTAACCAAAGAAGAAATGATGGAAGCCATACATGTTGGCGCAGCCATAAAAGGAGGAGCCACGCTTGTACATGGTGTACAAATGATGAATAAAGTGAATAAACTAGATGGATAAAAGCCCTTTTAGCTTACCTATAATCTAATTGCAACACAAGAGAGCAAAACATTATTAATGATTACCAAATCTTTACACAAACGAGAAAACGCCTTAGCACAAAGTAAAAAACAGTTAGAAATTCTGTCTAATGGAATTTTTCAAAATGGAGAACTGCCTACTTTTAAAAACAAAATTGCTGAAACCAATCAGTTTCCGCTAAAAGCAAAGAAACTCGAAATTCTTCAAATTAATGTTGGCTATATGTGCAATCAAGTTTGTGAACATTGCCACGTAGATGCTGGTCCTGATCGTAAAGAAATAATGACCAAAGAAACCATGCAACAGTGCTTGGAGGTCATAAAAAATACTGGTGCTCACACACTAGATTTAACAGGTGGAGCTCCAGAAATGAACCCTAATTTTAGATGGTTTGTAGAAGAAGCTTCAAAAGCAGGCATTAAGGACTTTATAGTGCGTTCTAATCTTACCATTATTCGCGCTAATAAAAAGTATCACGATTTACCTGAGTTTTTTAAAAAGCATAACGTTCATGTGGTAAGCTCAATGCCACATTGGACACGCGGCAAAACAGACAAGCAAAGAGGTGATGGTGTGTTTGACAAATCTATACAAGCATTACAAGAACTCAATGCAGTTGGTTACGGCATGCCCGAAAGTTCTTTAAAGCTAGATTTGGTTTACAATCCTTCAGGTGCGTTTTTGCCAAGCGACCAAGCTTCAATGGAAAAAGACTTCAAGAAAGCCTTGATGGAAGATTTTGGCATTCAATTTCATAATTTATTTGCCATTACCAATTTACCAATAAGTCGTTTTTTAGACTACCTCATCGCTTCAGAAAATTATGAAGACTACATGTATCAATTGGTTGATGCATACAATCCTGCTGCTGTTGCCAATGTGATGTGCACCAATACGCTTTCAGTGAGTTGGGATGGGTATCTTTACGACTGTGATTTTAACCAAATGTTAGAATTACCTGTAAATAGCAAAGCAAAACACATTTCAGACTATAACGAAGATCTTTTAGAAGACAGAAACATTGTAATATCTCAACATTGCTATGGCTGCACAGCTGGTGCTGGTAGTAGTTGCCAAGGTACTGTAGCGTAATATATTCCTGCGAAAGCAGGAATCTCATAACTATGAAAAATAAAATTATATACATTTTTCTATTCTTATCAGGAATTATATTTTCTCAGGAATCCCTTTCAGAATTATTAAAAAAGTACAATAACGAAAGTATACCATACATTTCAGTTCAAGAATTGGCAATGCAAAAAACAGATGCTATTCTTTTAGATACCAGAGAACTTAAGGAATATGAGGTTAGCCATTTAAAGGATGCGCTGTATGTTGGCTATGATGAATTCAACCTAAAAAACACCACCAAACAACTCAATAATAAAGACCAAATGATTGTTGTGTATTGTTCTTTAGGTGTTAGGTCTGAAGATATTGCAGAGCAATTAAAAAAAGAAGGTTACACGAATGTTTATAACCTTTTTGGCGGTATTTTTGAATGGAAAAATAACAACCACAAAGTTTACGATAATAAAGAAGAACCTACTGAAAATGTGCATGCATTTTCTAAAAAATGGAGCAAATGGCTCTTAAAAGGCAATAAGATTTATGACTAATGCTCTTTTGATTGTTTTTGTAAAAAACATAAAATTAGGAACCGTAAAAACACGGTTAGCCAAAACCATAGGTGATTATGGCGCTTTTGAAGTATATTCAGAATTGGTAAAAATCACCGAAAAGACTACTATAGATTTACAAATTGACAAACGCATTTATTTCTCTGATACTGTTATTGAAAACAAATGGCCCAATGAATTTAAAACCGTTCAAAAGGGTATTGATTTGGGCGAACGCATGCTTAACGCCTTTAAAGATGGATTTGATGATGGCTATAAAAATATTGTACTCATTGGCTCAGATTTACCAGATATTAGCACTTCGCATATTGAAAATGGCCTGAGCGCATTAGAGGAAAATGATGTCGTTTTTGGCCCAGCAGAAGATGGTGGTTATTATCTTATTGGACTTAGCTGTTTAATACCAGAACTATTCAAAAATAAACCTTGGAGCCAATCTACTTTACTAAAAACTACGTTACAAGAGTTACATAATTTAAATGTTTCAGTTAGTACCTTAGAAACTTTAAATGATATTGACACTTATGAAGATTTAATCGCTTCAGATTTTTACAAAAACAACCAAAAATTACAAGAAAAAATACAGCAGCTTAATGATTAAACAAATAACAGAAAGCACAGAATACCTTCAAGAAAAAGGTTTTGATAATCCAGAAGTTGGTATCATTTTAGGTACTGGATTAGGACAATTAGTTAACGAAATAGATATTATAGCACAAGCGAGCTACAACCATATTCCAAATTTCCCAACAGCAACTGTAGAATTCCACAAAGGAAAATTAATCTACGGCACACTCGGAGGAAAAAAAGTAATCGTTATGCAAGGACGCTTTCATGTGTATGAAGGCTACACCTTTCAGGATGTGACTTTTCCTGTAAGGATTATGGAAAAACTAGGCATTAAAACACTCTTAGTATCTAACGCTGCTGGTGCTGTTAATTTAGATTTTAAAAAAGGTGAATTAATGCTAATTGATGATCATATTAACCTTCAAGGAGGTTCTCCACTTGCTTTTAAAGGTGTTTCTAAACTTGGCGAGCGTTTTATAGATATGAGCGCACCTTATGACGCAGGAATTATTTCAAAATTTGAAAGCATTGCTTCAGAACACAATATTACATTGCACAAAGGCGTGTATGCTTCTGTTGTAGGGCCTCAACTAGAAACCAGAGCAGAATACCGAATGCTAAAAATTATAGGTGCAGATGCTGTTGGCATGAGCACAGTTCCAGAAATTATTGTTGCTAATCACCTTAACTTAAAAGCTGCCGCAGTTTCGGTTTTAACAGATGAATGCGACCCAGATAATTTAAAACCTGTAGACATCGCAGAAATCATAGCTATGGCCAATAAAGCTGAACCTGATATGATTACGCTATTTAAAGAATTAATTAAAAGTATTTAATCGTCAGCATGAGTTACTTAGAAACCACAAAAGACGTGTATAAAGAAGCTGCATTAACACCAGATGTTGGGCTATGTTGTACCACTAATCCTATTTGGGAATTACCAGGTTTAAAAATCCCAAGAATTATGCAAGAGATGAACTACGGTTGCGGCTCTACAGTGCATGCTCGAGACTTAACCAATAATCCTAAAATGCTTTATGTCGGAGTTGGAGGTGGCATGGAACTGCTTCAATTTGCCTATTTCAACAGACAAAAAGATGGAGTTATTGGTGTAGATGTTGTGGATGAAATGTTAGAGGCTTCTCGTAAAAATTTCAAAATTGCAGAAGAACAAAACGATTGGTTTAAATCTGAATTTGTTGATCTTAAAAAAGGAGATGCCATGAATCTTCCGGTTGAAGATAATAGCATTGATGTCGCTGCACAAAATTGTTTGTTCAATATTTTCAAAGCTGACGACCTAAAGAAAGCAATTGCAGAAATGTATCGTGTGCTAAAACCTCATGGAAGATTGGTTATGAGCGATCCTACTTGCGAGCAACCTATGAACGATGACTTACGAAACGACGAACGCTTAAGAGCACTTTGCCTTAGTGGTAGTATGCCAATTGCCGATTATGTAAAAGCACTTACAGATGCTGGATTTGGCACTATTGAAATTAGAGCACGTAAGCCTTACCGAATTTTAGACCCAAAGCATTACCCAACAGATGAATTAATCTATATAGAGTCTATTGAAGTGGCTGCCATAAAAGATCCAATGCCAGCAGATGAACCTTGTATTTTTACAGGAAAAGCGGCTATCTATTATGGCGAAGATGATTATTTTGATGATAAAGCAGGACATGTATTATTAAAAAATCAACCTTTAGCTATTTGTGATAAAACTGCTGGAGTACTAGCTAGTTTAGGTAGAGATGATATTTTTATTAGTGAATCTACCTTTCATTACGATGGTGGAGGGTGCTGTTAGACCACATTACTATGGAAAAGTATATAGACATAATCAAAAACTCCTATTCAGGATATTGGAACTATCTAAAACACGAACTCATTGATATAAACCATTGGGACAATTACTTCTATGGGCTTATTGGTATTTCTGTTCTTGTATGGCTATTAGAGATCGCTTTTCCTTGGAGAAAGAACCAAGCTATTTTTAGAAAAGATTTTTGGTTAGATACATTCTATATGTTCTTTAATTTCTTTTTACTAAATCTCATTGTCTTTATAGCTTTATCTAATACTGTTGCAGAGTTTTTTAATGATATACTCGGAATTGTTGGTTTATCTATAAAAGATTTCGAGCTGTTTGATATTGACAGTTTACCAACATGGTTAGGCTTATTTATCTTTTTTATAGTTGCCGACTTTGTACAATGGAATACGCATAGATTACTTCACCGTTTTGATTGGTTATGGAATTTTCATAAAGTACACCACAGTGTAAAAGAAATGGGTTTTGCAGCGCATTTGCGTTACCATTGGATGGAACCTGTGATGTACAAATCCTTACTCTATATCCCAATTGCTATTATTGGTGGATTTGATGCTCAAGATGTTGCCATCGTTCACTTTTTTAACATTACTGTTGGTCATCTTAATCATGCCAATTTAGGTTGGAACTACGGATTTCTTAAATACATTTTCAATAATCCAAAAATGCATATTTGGCATCATGCAAAGGAGCTTCCTAAACACGCAAGATATGGTGTTAACTTTGGGATTACCTTAAGTCTTTGGGATTACCTTTTTAAAACTGATTACATTCCTCATGATGGACGCGACATAGAATTAGGTTTTGAAGGTGATGAGGATTTCCCAAAAGATTTTGTAAGTCAGGAGTTATATCCTGCATTTTCAAAAAAAGAAAAGTAGAGTTATGAAATATGCAATAGTATTTATTCTCCTTTTTCTTCTACCAAACTATGCTATGGCTCAAAACAAAACCTCTGTTGATTCAACAAACACCAATATTACAGAAGTAGATTCAACCTTAAAAAATAATATAACAGTTGTAAAACGCTTTTTGAAAGATCACGAACTTTGGGACGAATTATTACAAAAGCATGTTTCTAACGACGGTAAAGTAAATTACAAATCTTTTAAAACGGAGCACAAAAAATTACTCGATTATATTTATTGCTTAAGCTTGATGCATGAGAGTAAGTATTTTGAATCATTTTCGAAAACCAAAAAAATTGCCTTCTGGATTAATACTTACAATGCGCTTACCATAGATTTAATTCTACGGAATTATCCATTAGAAAGTATTAAAGACATCAAAGACCCATGGAAACAACGTCTTTGGAAACTAGCTGACCTAGATTATAATTTAGATGAAATAGAACACAACATTCTCCGCAAAATGAACGAACCTCGTATTCACTTTGCTATTGTTTGTGCTTCTGAGTCTTGCCCAAAACTTCAAAATATAGCATTTACTGCCGAAAATTTAGAAGAGCAACTCACTAAAGCAACTCAAGAATTTCTGGCAGACACCTCAAAAAATGAAATTTCAGAAAACGAAATAAAACTCTCTAAAATATTTAAATGGTTTAAGAAGGATTTTGAGCAAGATGGTAGCTTGATTGATTTCTTAAACAAATACACTGCTATTGAAATTTCAAATAAAGCAAAAAAGAGTTATAAAGATTATAGTTGGGATCTGAATGATTAATTAATTTTTGCATATCTCAATTTACGTGATTCCGTATCAACATTTCGACTGAACTCGGTAGAATGACAAAAGATTTAAATAAAATATCGATTATAATTCCAGTACTCAACGAGGCTGAAAACATTGGCCGTTTATTACGTTATCTTACTGAGAATTCTTCGTCTAAAAATGTTTCAGAAATCATTGTTGTTGATGGCGAAAGCACTGACAGAACAGCTGAAATTGTAAAGAATTTCACTCTAACAGACGTTAAACTCATATCTTCAAAAAAAGGAAGAGCCAAACAAATGAATGTTGGAGCAAAAGCTTCAACAGGAAACATTCTTTACTTCTTACATGCCGACACGTTTCCTCCTAAAGATTTCGATCTATTAATTATTGAAAATGTAAAAAAGGGGCATGAAGCAGGCTGCTTTAGAATGCAGTTTGATAGCAACCATTGGTGGCTAAACCTTACAGGCTGGCTTACAAAATTCAACCTAAAAGTATGTCGTGGTGGCGACCAAAGTTTGTTTATTACTAAAGCACTTTTTAACACGATTGGTGGTTATAATGAAAACTACATCATTTACGAAGATAACATCCTAATAAACGAACTTTATAAGCGTAATAAATTCACTGTAATTAACCAGAAAATCACAACTTCTGCGAGACTTTACAAAAAAGTTGGAGTCTGGAAATTACAGTATTATTATTTAGCAATTTATCTCAAAAAATGGTTTGGAGCCTCAGCTAGTGAATTGCATAATTATTATAAAAAAAGGATTGGCTGATTATTTTTCACTCTATTTCTAATCTCTTGTAAAGTATCATTTATCAATAGCTCGCCATCTTTAAAGACTTCTTTTAGTTCGCCTTGTTGTTCTTCTTCCCAAGACACCTGATCTTTCATGATGTAACCACCTTCAGTTTTTTCAATTTTAATTAAGCCTTTAGCTGATTTTTTGGTACCGTCATCTGTTATAGGATCTTTGTAAATTTCTCTCCCAACTCCATTAACCTCTCCGTAAGTTGCTTTCATGGCAAAACCAAACGTATCTCTGGTGTTATATTGATAAGTAAATGACCCAATACCCAAAACTACATTAGTAGACGCAAAACCATTTTGTTTAAGTCGCTCGCAAATAGCTTTAGCTCTTTCTAAAGTAATACTATCCCCATAAATAGCTCCAATGTGACTATCTAATTCCTTGTAGCCTTTCTCATTGGTTTTACCGCCAAAAATTTCCCAAAGTAGTTGTATAACTCCTTTCTTTTCAGCTTCTGTTTTTCCATTTGGGTTACCACAAATGATGTCAGCAGGATCGCCAGAATCTGGTCTGATGACGACTTTTCCTTCTCGACTTAAGACTTCATTTTTTAAATTTGGAAGATACTCGGTTAACACTTTCCATAAATCCCAAGTATCTGAAACTATCGACACAATACCGTTAGGATAAATCTCTGTAATTAATCGCTTGAAGGTCTCTTCCTCACCTTCATTGGTTCCCATACACATTACAGAATGTTCTGTTGCAGCTACCGATCCTCCAATTAATTCTGTATCTGAATTGGCATTGTAATACTCTTCAAAAAAATCAATTGATGGAATGGTGTCCGTTCCCGTAAAACTCAATAAATGTCCTGCCGAAGATATGATAGCAGCTTCCAAACCTCCCATACCTCGCATTGAAAAGTCATGACCTTGCCAATCTACAAATTCTGGTATTGTTGAAGTTTCTTCAGCATACTTATCTAAAATCCTGCGATACTGTTTCGCAATAGTAGCCGAGTTGCATGGCAACCAAAGTGTAGTAGATAATAAAGTTTCAAAATAATTTGTTAGCCAAAAAAATTCTGGTTTTGTATTGTACATGGTAAGCATTGGCACTCGAATTGGCACAGAAACACCTTCTGGTAACGCCTTTACAACCATTGGTAAATAGCCTAAATCATGAAGGTCTTCGATATGTTTTATACCAACTTTATTTTCGCCTAAATAATTATTGATACGTCTTTGATATTTCTGACAAACTTCATCTTTTGGTTGACTGAAAAAATCTTTAGTAAACGCTTCAATCATGTATTTTTTGATGAAGTATTGCAACCCAAAAAATACGACCTCTTCTATTCCTTCTATTCTACTTTTGCGAGGTGTCCAATTAGAATACACTAAAGTTGTTTGCTCTGGATATTGTCTGCGATGGTCTACTTTATAACCGTCTGTGAATAATAATGGATTCATGATATATTAATTTGTGTAAATGTTACACAAATATAAAATGAATTATACTAGAAAACAATTATTTTGCGTAAAATTTACACAAAATAAAATTTAAGACTTATTTCTACCACGTTCGTTTGGGTATAACGCTTTTAAAATATCACTCTGAAAGACTTCTTTAGTATCAATATTTATAGCTGATAATCGTCCTGTAAAAGCTGCTCCTGTATCTACATTCCAAACGTTTATGGCATTCATTGGGTGCATTTTAGAATAATTGATTGTTGGTGTATGACCAATGTAGATTTCGGTATAATGTTTTAATCGGTTTGGATAAAGCTCTGACTGCTTTTGTATGCGTGCATCCATGGTCAATGCCATTTCCCATAATGTACGGTCATAATATAGCGTTTGAATATTGTATTCCTTTTCTACTCCATGCATTGAAGTAAAACCAGCATGAACAAACAACCTATTTTTATCATCTATGTGATATATATCCATAGCTTCAAAGAAATCAAGATGTGCTTTCTTATCTTCTTTTGAAAACTCCAAGTAACTTATAATGGTTTCTTTTCCTCCATGTGCATACCAAACCTCGTTTATATGACCAGAAGCTAACCACTCTTCGCACCAAGCATCGTGATTGCCTTTAATAAAAACACACTTATGTGCTTTAGAAAACTCTATTAAATACTCAATAACCTGAGCAGATTCACTCCAACCATCAACATAGTCTCCTAAAAAGATAAATGTATCCTTATCGGAATAATCTAAACGCTCTAACAGTTGTTGTAAGGCTTTTAAACCTCCGTGTATGTCGCCTATGGCGTATGTTGATGTATTTAATGATGCCATATTAAACTATTTTCGTTTAATTTTATTTGAAATCTTTGTGCGTCTCCAAACTCTTGAAAATATCTCTTTTTGCCTAAGACAACTTCTTCGTATGCCAAAAACATTTGCCCTGCAGCAATATGATAAGGCATTCTGCCACAACCTTTACATAGTCCTGGAATACTAACCGAATTAATTGAATCATGATTTTTACACGCGATTAAAATTGCTTTCATAGCCAAATACGCATTGATTGATGTCGCAATATTAAAATTCATAGGAACTCTCATAGTTGGCGCAGATATCAAATACGGAATTTCAGAATTACCTGTTTCTAGTACTACAGATGTACCAACTAACAATTCTCCAAGATCAGAATTTTTTATTTTATTTTGTAGTTTCTCTTGTATATGCCAACCAAAATGTTCGGACAGCACATAATCTAAGCTACCATCCATAAAGCCAAATGAATTAGCTGGACTTACAATAGCATCAGATTTTACCTTTGTAATATCTTCATTTATTATAGAAACATTGTCTATTCCTGAAAATGACTTTTCCCAAGCTTTTCCTAAGAAATCATCTAAGTAAACTAATTTTATTTCCATAATCACTTATCTAACTTATACATAATATCTGTTCTTAAAACATATTTTGTTCCTGATGTTATTTCTTTTCCTTCGTGTCGTAAAGGATGATGAAATACTAATGCCATTCCTGTTTTTGGTTTTATGGTAGTTATTTTTCTGAATTCGGTTTCACCACCTTCATAATCATCATTCAAATAAATTAAAAATGATAAAATACTAAATTCATTTTCATTACGCTCATAGCTACCATCTCTATGCATTTTGAAACGTTGGCCGGCATTATATCTGTAAATTCTAAACATTTCATTGAGACCAATAGCTTCACTAGAACCAATTTTACTTGGTACAAATGGTTCTATTTTTGACCATAAGGTTTCTGCTAAGTTTTCATCAAAAAACAACAGTCTGTCATTATTACGAACACCTTTTAGCATTACTTGAGTGCCACCCATATTTACTTTAGCCTCTTCGAAACTTTGTAACTCAGATTTTTCTATGTAATCTGAACATTCTTTTGGTGTTAAAAAGTCTTCGATTATAAATATCTGAGGATCTAATTGTATTTTTTTCATCTTACTCAAAATTTATAAATTCAACAGGTACATTATCCGTTAACCAAACATTATTTTCTGAACGGTAAAACTCATAACCTTTTTGATGCATATCTATAGCCCGAATCTTTAAAATTACAGGAATTCCTCTTCTACTGCCTACTTTGGTTGCGGTATCTTTATCTTCACTTAAATGTACATGTTGTCGGCTTCGTTTTTGCAACCCATTAGCTCTGATAGATTGCATAAACTTAGCTACAGTACCATGATATAAAAGTGTTGGTGGTTGCACGGCTTGCAATTGCAAATCTACAGTCTTAACGGAATGACCTTGGTTTGCTCTTATTTTAGATTTATCTTCATTAAATGCAAAACGTTGTTTATCATTTGTTACTACAATTTCCTCTAATTCTTCAAAAGAAAAATTTAAGCTCTTGAGCTTTGATTTTTCAATAAGTTCATTAACATCTGCCCAACCATTTTCATTTAAATGTAAACCAATATAGTCTGGCTGGTGTCGTAGCACCAAACTTAAAAATTTACTTATTTGTTTTTTATCTTTTTCGTTCATCTTTATCCATATTTACTAAATAAGTTATCACATAGTTTTGTGATATCATCTTTTCTAGCCAAAACATCTATCCATTTTTCTGGTATTGATTCATACCCATATAATAGACCTGCTAAACCTCCTGTTACTGCTCCCGTAGTGTCTGTATCATCACCTAAATTTACTGCTTTCAGGACACTCTTTTCATAAGTGTTCGAAGTAAGTAAGCACCAAAAACTAGCTTCTAAAGTATCTAGCACATAACCACTTGAACTTATTTCGCTTTCATTTAGTTTTGAGATATCACTATAAATTAATCTAGAGAATTTATTCACTTCATAATCTGACATCTCTTCGGATTTAAAGAATTGTTTTATTTCATTTTGGGTTAAAACATAAGCTTCTTGCTTGTTGTAACCATATATAATTTTTTCAGCAAAAACCAAATAAATTAGACATGATATCGCACTTCTAATGTGTCCATGAGTTAAAGCAGATACTTTCCAAATTATTTTAAATTGTTCTTTTATGTTTTTATTCTTCACATAAAATAGCAGTGGTAATATTCTCATCAAAGAACCATTACCATTTGTATACTCATCGGCTTCGTACTTTAACAACTCTAAGGCTTCAAAATCTTTTTGATTCAGTATTTTTTGTAATGTATATATTGAGCTTCTAGTTTGAATTCCTATGTCAAAAACCTTACCGTGTGGTGTCCAAAAGCCCGAATATACCCATTGTGTAAACTTTAATGCGATATCTTTTAAATCGAAACCCTCGACTAAACTTTCTGCCAAACAAAACGCTAACGAACTGTCATCGCTCCACGTTCCTTTTGGTTGATGATGCGAACCATATTCCATAATATCGGTAACAGGAAATTGCTTTAAATAATCCCTGCTTTTAAACTCAACAGGAACACCTAAAGCATCTCCTACCGACAAACCAAATAATGCTGAATGTATTTTTGTTTTCATTTTAATTTTTCTTTATAAAGCTGATAGTTTTCATCATCAAAACACACAAAAATTACTTCTTCTATTGTTTCGCTTTTATAATTTAAGACCGACTTAATCGCAATGTCTGCTGCAAGTGATTTTGGGAACCTATAAATCCCTGTGCTTATGTTGGGAAAAGCAATAGTCTTTAATTCATAAGCTTCTGCGAGTTTCAAACTATTACTATAACAATCTGCCAAAAGCTGTTTTTCCATTTCAAGACGATTGCCTCCATTGTATACAGGACCTACAGTATGAATTACTTTTTTAGCTGGTAAATTTCCTGCGGTAGTCATTACAGCTTCACCTGTTTTACATTTCCCTTGACGATTTCTAATATCTCGACATTCGTCTAATATCACTGGTCCACCAGCACGATGAATAGCTCCATCCACTCCACCACCACCTAACAAGGATGAATTAGCCGCATTGACTACTGCATCTACTTTTATTTTAGTGATATCTCCTTTTATAAGTGTGGTTTTCATTTTATCAATTCCTTTAATTCTATTTGTTCAACATCTTCATCTATAGTTTTAAAACTATCCGTAGTAAAAATCTTTGTAAAATATTGATTAAGTCCCTCAAAACCTTTACTAAAAATACCATGACTTACAGCTAGATACAAATTGCCAACATTATGCTTTTTCAGTTCTTTAGCCAAACCAATAAAAGTTCCACCTCCATCACATATATCATCTACAATTAAACAATCTTTGCCTTGTAGATCATCTTCATAAACTCTAAAGCCTTCCAATTGTCCGTTTTTGACATTTCGTTTTTTTGAACATTCTACTACTGGTATTCCTCCTAAAAATTCGGACACTTTATAAATCTTTTTTAATGCTCCGCCATCTGGTGAGATTAACAAAATATCCTTATCTAAAGCAGATACTACTTTCTGGATAAATGTATGGTTAGTAATTACCTCACAGTTATTTAGAACGGCTGGCGTAACTTCAGAATGTGGATCGTATATAGTGACTTTATTTAAATTCAATTGGTTGAATAAATCCGCATACACTTTTACCGACAATGGTTCTCCTTTTACCATAACCCGATCTTGCCTTGCTGCCGGAAAATAAGGTATGAATACATTTAATTTCTCTACACCATACCGTCTTAATGCATCTACAGCTAAGAGCAACAAGCCAAAATCATTAAAAGATTGAATCCTCGTTGTGATGGTAACTTTTGCTTGATTAGAAACATCAGTCAAAATCTTAATATGAGGCTCACCTCCAGAAAAGGTAAAAACCTCAAACTGAATGTTATTTTCTGAATGAAAAGGCTGAAATTGAGCATCTAAATTTAAATACATTTTGCGTTATTTTTACACAAATTTAGATTAAATTTACTCAGCCACAAAAATTATTTGTGTTTTTTTTACACAAACTTAATTTCAAAATGGAAACCTTCCTGTAAAAGTGCGTTGTATTTCTTTTGATTAAACTTAAAGAGTTTAGCTGGCCTGCCACTTCCTTTTTGACTTATTTTATCAGTCTCTTCTAGAATATCGAAGCTTAAGATTTTCTTTCTGAAGTTACGTCTGTCGATGTCTTTTTCTAAAATGGAAGTATATAAATGTTCAAGATCTGAAAACGGAAATTCTTTATTTAATAAATCAAAACCAATAGGTTGATAGGTTAACTTAGCTTTTAGACGCTCTTTAGCCATGTCTAGAATCTTCTTATGATCGAATGCTAATTTTGGTAATTTATCTAAGGTGAACCATTGTGCCTCAACAGCATCTGTACTGGCCTCAATTTTAAAATGATGTGGTTTCACCAATGCAAAATAGCTTACGGCTACGACTCTATTTCTTGGGTCACGTTTAGGCTCACCAAAAGTGTACAATTGCTCCAAATAATCAATGGTAACACCTGTTTCTTCCTTGAGTTCTCTTTTAACAGCCGCTTCTAAAGATTCCTCTTCCAAAACCAATCCACCAGGCAAAGCCCAAGCATCTTTAAAGGGCTCTACTCCTCTTTTTATTAATAAAACTGATAAGGATTTTTTGGATTCGTAACCAAAAACCACTGCATCTACAGCAATTTTTATATTTTGTATGAGTGCCATTTTTTGTGTAGTTAATACACAAAAATACTAATTCTTATAATATTCTCTCAGAACTTCTTCTACAGGTTTGTTTTGAGGAGTAAACATTGGGTTGTCATGACCTCCAACTTCATCATGCATAATAAACCATTTCCAGACAAAACCTCCTGCAAACCAGTCCTCGTGCCAAAAGTTATCAAATAAGGCTTTTGTAGTATTTACTTGTGCTTGTAGATTTACATCTCTCATGGTGTGGTCTGACACCCAAGGTTGTCTACCAGAATAGTCAACACTCCTATAGCCATATTCTGTAAATAATATTGGTCTGTCTAATTGTTTTGAAAGTTTTTCAATAATGGGTTTATGAGACTTCCAGCCTTCTAAACAATCTTCATAGCTTGGTGTTTTTTTATCGCTAAGTGGAAAATAAGCGTCAATACCTATATAATCTAGTTGGTCCCAGAATGGTGTTTTAGCAAACTCATTCCAATTGGCTGCGTAGGTTAGTTTTCCTTTGTAGATCGCTTTAATTTTTTTAATGAGTTGGGACCAATACTTTGGTCTAAACTTCACAAATAACTCTAATTCTGTACCTATACAAAATATCTCTGCATTTACCTTTTCGGCCATATCTGCATATTCTAAAATGAAGCTTGAGTAAGCATCTTCTAAAGCTTTCCAATCTTCTTCGGTTGTCATCATAATCTCACCAGTAAATTCGCCTCCCCAAACCCAAATTTGAGGTTTAATCATAACCTTAATCTCTGCTTTTCGTAATTCAGAAATGTATTGCTCTGCTCCTGCTCTGGTTTCACCAAACCATTGTCTGTCTGTGTTGTGAATAATTTCAGGATGTTCAAGATTTTTAATAAACCCAAACGGCATAATAGCAGCATAATTAGCATTGACTTTAACTACTGGAGCCACATGTGTACTATCCACAAGATCTCTAGCGGCAACAAAACTTACTCCATTAATTTTATTTTGCTTTACCGGAGCCATTGAACATGCACTCAACAAAGAAAAAACACAAAGCAACACTATAGTTCTCATCCTTAAAATTTAGTTAATTCTAATTAATAGTTCTATTAACTTTGAAAGGTTTACTTAATTTGTTAGACTGAAGTCCACAACAAGATAAAACTTAACTATGGCTAATTTAAAAACAAAAAAGGAAGAAGCAGAACCAAACATTATTAAATGGGCATTTAAGTTTGCAGCATCAGCTGGAATTGCAGGAATTTTATGCTGTGTTGCGCCTGCGGTATTATTTATGTTTGGATTAATGGGAGGTGTTTACGCTATATCTTTTGCCGATTTTTTTTATGCTGAAGATGGTTCTATTGGATTAGGCTCTTGGATTCTAAGAGGTGTTGCAGTAGTTATTGGTTTATATGGTATCTATATGTATAGAAAAAAGCAAAATCAATGTTCCATTGACCCAAAACGTAAAAAGAAAAACCTCATTCTTGTTATCTTAACTATTATCGTTTTAGGAGTTGGTATATTCTTATCTTTAGAAAAGTGGTCTTCGTGGTATTTTGACAAACACATTGTACCAGCACAGCAAGAAGAATATAGGCAGCAAAAGTTAGACAATAACAAAAACTAAATTGTATTTTTGCGCTTTGACAGCCTAAAATGCCCATAATAAAAGTCATCATTCCGGCTTACAATGAAGAAGCCTCCATTCCTCTTGTAATAAAAGATATTCCTTCTATTGTTGATGAAATTATTGTTGTAAGCAACAACTCTACCGACAATACCGAAGCAAATGCCAAACAAGCAGGCGCTACAGTTTTAATTGAAAAACAAAAAGGTTATGGTTATGCGTGCTTAAAAGGCATGGATTATGTTGCTAATTTTAAAAAAAGTGAACAACCTGATATCATCGTTTTTTTAGACGGAGATTATAGCGATTATCCTGAAGAACTTACAAAAATTGTTCAGCCCATTTTAGAAGACGATGTCGATTTTGTAGTTGGTGCTCGTGTTAAAGAATTTCGTGAAGATGGCTCTATGACTGGCCCTCAAATTTTTGGCAACTGGCTAGCCACCAAATTAATGCGCTTACTTTTTAAATCTACCTTTACAGACTTAGGTCCTTTTAGAGCTATAAAATACGAGAAGCTTTTAGACTTAAAAATGGAAGACAAAACTTATGGCTGGACGGTAGAAATGCAACTAAAAGCACTAAAGCAAAAATTGAGTTATAGAGAAATTCCTGTAAAATATAAAAATAGAATAGGTGTCTCAAAAGTTTCAGGAACGATAAAAGGTGCTATATTTGCAGGCGTAAAAATCCTTGGATGGATTTTTAAATATAGTTTTAAGTGATATACCTGCATTACTTCATTATTGTAATTTATACTATTGCTATCGTACTTATTTTTATGTACGCATTGGCACAATTAAACCTTCTTTATAATTATTTATCGTCTAAAAAGAAACGCAGTACTTGCGAAAAATTTGACTTAAATAATCCCGAAGAAGTGCCTTACGTTACTATACAATTACCTGTTTTTAACGAAATGTATGTAATGGAACGCCTGCTAGACAACATTGCTTTACTAGACTATCCTAAGGACAAATTAGAGATTCAAGTTTTAGACGATTCTACAGATGAAACTGTGCATTCTACCAAAGCACATGTAGATAAATTAGCAGCTACAGGCTTAGATATAAAACACATAACCAGAACCAATCGTGTTGGTTTTAAAGCTGGTGCGCTTAAAGAAGGTTTAGAGATTGCTAAAGGTGAGTTTATTGCCATTTTTGATGCCGATTTCTTACCAAAACCAAATTGGTTAAAACGTACAGTACCATATTTTAAAAATGAAGAAATAGGTGTTGTGCAAACGCGTTGGGGACACATCAATAGAAATTATTCTTTACTTACCAAAATACAAGCTTTTGCTCTAGATGCACATTTTACACTAGAGCAAGTTGGGCGCAACAGCAAAGGGCATTTTATCAACTTTAATGGTACTGCTGGAGTATGGCGCAAAGCATGCATTATAGATGCAGGTAACTGGGAAGGAGATACACTTACCGAAGATTTGGATTTAAGTTATAGAGCACAACTCAAGAACTGGAAATTTAAATACCTTGAAGATGTAGAAACTCCTGCAGAACTACCTATAGTTATCAGTGCAGCAAGATCACAGCAATTCCGTTGGAATAAAGGTGGTGCAGAGAATTTTAGAAAAATGCTTTGGCGTGTTATTAAGTCTAAAAATATTTCTGCAAAAACCAAAGTTCACGGCTTATTACATTTACTTAATAGCTCTATGTTTTTAAGCATATTTGTTGTCGCTATTTTAAGTATTCCAATGTTATATATAAAGAATGAATATGCACATTTAAGAGACTACTTCTACGTGATGAGTTTCTTTATAATGAGTACCATCATCTTCTTTGTATGTTACTGGTTTATGTATCGAAATATCTACGGAAGTGGTTTCAAAAAATTCTTTAGTTATATTGGTATGTTTTTTACCTTTTTCTCCATTGCTATGGGCTTTTCTCTTCACAATTCTATTGCAGTAATAGAAGGTCATGTAGGTAAAAAAAGTGAGTTTATTAGAACACCAAAATTTAACATTAAGAGTTTTAAAGACAACTGGAAAAACAATAAGTACCTTAAAAAATCGCTATCTAAAAACGTCGTTTTAGAAGGTATTCTAATGTTGTATTTTGCATTTGGACTTTATAGTGCATTTATAGTGGGTGACCAAGGTGGAGACTTTGGATTATTTCCATTTCACTTAATGCTTTGTATTGGCTTTGGCTATGTGTTTTTTAAATCTCTAAGCAGTAAAGTTTAGTTTTTTATAAAAGATTGCTTCAAAACACCCCTAAAGTCCCCTCGAGGGGACAATCCTAAAAAGCAGCATAGAATAATGTCCCTCTGAGGATTATCAAAATAAAAGAATTCTTTTATTGAAGATACCAAGCGAAGCTCATTAGGCGTGTGAAGCTATATAAGTTTTAACTTCTCCCCTCAAAAGGAATCACAATCCCTTTTTCTAAATAATCTTTCAACCCTTTTAAGAGCATTGCCCAACAAAAGGAGGAATGTTTAAAGTGTGCATTACATTCTGGCCAATCTTCATGAAAAAAGTGTAGGTAAATGCCATTATTTTTTTCTTCTAAATCAAAACCAAATGTGGTAGGATTCCAGTCTTTATCAGACTTTGTCATTTTATAGTGAATATGTTCCCCTTCTTGAACGCTTTTCACTTTAGCATACCAATCGTACTCATCTGTGAAATTAAAATTGTATTCCTCGCCTTCTCTCGGAACTCCAGAACACTTTAAAGGCCACCAATTTACCAAATGCTCTGGCTCTGATACTGCCTTATAAACACTCAGCCTATCGCTATTAATCATAAAATTGAAATAAATGGAATGGCTCATAACTGTCTGTTTTTATTCCTATAAAGTTATTATTCTTTTTTTACTTCTTCTATTTGGCAGATTTAAATAATTCTATCTTTGAGGCACATGTCTGGACTAACTAATATTTACAAACACAAAAAGACAACATTAGCATACATCTTAATAAGTTGTATGCTCTACATATGGTTTGCTTACTTTACACAACGAACCGATGCTTTACAACTCATTTTACTTTATAGTATCTTATTTATTTTAGGTTACCAAATTTTGAAATCCTCAGGATTCTATACTTCGACTTCGCTCAGCACAGGCTTTAGAATTTTGGTCATAGCTTCTATCTTATTCAGACTGTTGTTTTTATTTGCAATCCCTAATTTATCACAAGACTTTTATCGGTTTATTTGGGATGGGCAGATGCTTTTAGAAGGGCTCAATCCTTATTTATATACACCAGATACTATAGTGAGTCAAGGTGATACTAACATGCCTCTAGCACAAGAATTGTATAATGGTATGGGAACTCTTAGTGCTTCTCATTATACTAATTATCCTCCATTAAATCAGTTGTGTTTTGTAATTGGTAATCTCTTTCCTGGTCATAGTATTTTGAGCTCTGTTATTGGTATGCGACTCATTATAATTGTGGGTGACATTGGAACGCTATACTTTGGAAAAAAGCTCTTAGAAGCTTTAAAACTACCCTCAAATAGAATTTTTTGGTACATCTTAAACCCTTTTATCATCATAGAACTTACTGGCAATCTCCATTTTGAAGGTGTTATGATTTTCTTCCTAGTGTGGAGTTTATATCTACTGCATAAAGGCCGTTGGAAATGGGCTGCTGTTGTTTTTGCTTGTTCGGTTTCTGTAAAATTGATTCCGTTAATGTTTTTGCCTTTGTTTTTTTGGTGGTTTCAAAAAGAGTCAAAAGAAAACGTCATTGCGAACAAAGTGAAGCAATCTTTTAAAAAGAAAGAGATTGCCACACTTCGACTGCCCTCAGTACAAGCTATACAAGTTCCTAGAAATGGCATTAGTAAACTGATTCTGTTTTACGCCATTATAGTTCTAACATTAGTATTATTTTTTCTTCCATTCTTTTCAATAGAATTTATAGACAACTACTCTAAAACCGTTGGACTGTGGTTTAATAATTTTGAATTTAATGCCAGTATTTACTATGTATTAAGAGCTATTGGCTATGCAATTACTGGTTATAATGAAATTGGTATAATTGGTAAGATTATGCCTCTAATTTCAATTTTGGCAATTTTAGGCTTTTCCTTTTTTAAAAAAAATAATTCCATACCTAAACTTAGCACATCCATACTACTAGTTTTCACAATTTATCTTTTTTTAAGTACTACAGTACATCCTTGGTATATTGCTACTTTGGTAATGTTTTGCATTTTCACCAATTACAGATATCCACTTGTTTGGAGTTTGGTTATAATCGTAAGCTACCTCTCCTATCTTGGTATTGGCACAGCAGATAAATCTGAAAATTTATGGCTTGTTGCTCTAGAATATTACGTAGTATTTTCTGCATTCTTTTGGGAAGTTATTCTAAAAAAAAGACTGCCATTTTAAATAGCAGTCTCTTTGATATTACATCTTTACAATCTTTACAATGGTGTATTTTTCGTAGGTTTCTTTGTAACCATATTCATCTTCTTCCTCATAGGTCTCTATCTTGTAAGTTATCTGAAAACGCTCACCTATCATATCATCCGATTTAAGGTTTACTGTTTTTAAAACCTCTTCTGTTACCTCATAGAAATACATAATATCCTCATCATCTTCATCGTCTTCACCTTGTACCAAAAAGGCATAACCATCTTCTTCATCATAACCATCAAAAGTAGCCATGATTGTTTCTGTATCTTGTTCTTTTGTCACTTTTTTATTTTCGTCAATTGCGTTTACACTAAACGCTATAATTGAAAACACGAATACTAAGAAATGTTTGTTTTTCATTTTAATTTATACGTTTATAGGCATTCTCATTGTCTATACATCTAGAAAACACCTTTTGTTTATTTTGTTTTTCAATTGGGAGTTTACCACCTCAAGCCCATATCTTTTAGATCACTATCTAAGACAATGATATCTGTGGTATAATTGTGAAGAATTTACTGTCCTTTGTCTAAAACAATTTTAGAATAAACATATCTATGACTTCTACTAAGATTAGAATGATAATAATCCATTCTAGTCGACTACTTTCTCTATGATCCATAATATCTTTAAAGAGTTCTAAATTCTCTTTAATAATCTCTATCCTATCATGGATAACATGGTAACGATCCTTAAGGTCGAAGGTCTGTTTTAAATCAGAATTTAACTTGTTTAACTGTTCGTCTTCCCAAGTTATTTCTGGTGAATCAAAAATATACAGGTTTTCAGAAATCTTGTTTTTTATATTTAGAATCTTACCAATGAAGCGTTTTAACTTATTCCCTGAAATATCGAGCTTTCCTTTAGCTTCTAAATATTTGGTATGCTCGTTTGTTTCTATTAATAAGGCTTCTGTAATTTCCGAAAAACGGTTTAAGGCTACAGATTGCGATGCATTAAGCATCACTAATCGTATCATTTCGCTATTAAAGTCTGGCAATACAATACTTTCAAAGTTTACCTGAAGTGTATTGGCCTGTATTTCTACGTTAACCTCTTCGGAAATTTTATCCGCAAAATAAGTATCACAAAACGGTTTAATAGCTTGCAAGGCTTCACTTATTTCTGCTTTTGAAAGGTTGAAAAAGCTCACCATTCCATATTGAAACAAATAAATATACTTGTCTTTTGAGTGTAGATAAAATAACTCATCACTATCTTGAAACAACAACTGCCAAGGCAATTGCGGTTTGCTAGATTTTATACTGATAGTATTTGCTACCTGATAAGCGACAACTGGTAACATTATGTAGTAAACATATCCTTAGGTTCTGTAAAACTTTTAAACTCTAACATATAATCATTAGGATCTTTAATGAAAAATGATAGATGTTCTCCTGTTTTATCTTTTAAAAAAGTGGTTTTGGTTACAACCTCTAACTTCTGCTTGGTAAGCTTGGTATAGATTTTTTTCCAATTATCAACATCTACAATAACACCAAAATGAAAGGATGGCAAAATCTTACCTTCAAATACATAATTTGGGCTATTGAAATTGAATTTTTCGGCTTTTATAAATGTTATCTGGTGACCAAACAAATTTATATCTACCCAGTTTTCTGAGGTTCTTCCTGCAGATGCTCCAATGTTATTAATGTAAAAGTCTTGGGTTTCCTTTACACTCAAACACGGTAATGACATGTGAAATGACGTTTCCATAATTTAAGCACTTAGAGTTTATAACTTTTTAGTATAAAGAAAGTTACAAAATTATATAACACCAATTACGGTAATTATTAAAAATCATCATCATCTTCTGCTTCATCGGCAATCTCAGGATCTTGTACTGCTTCTGGATCATCGTCGTCATAATCCTCATAATCATCCTCATCGTAATTCTCCATGGTTACCGCTAATTTTGTACTAACTTTAACCAAATACTTAGTATCCTCGGTAGTTACCTCAACGGCATCTATAATTTCGTTTTTAGCGTTTCTGAATGTTATAATATGATCTTCATCATAACCATCAGGATATTTCTCCACCAATAATGCAAGGATTTCTGGTGTTAGTTTTTTAAAGTCTACAATGACGCGTTTTAAGTGTTGGTCTTTTCTGTTCATCTCGTTAGGTTGGATTACATACCCAAAAGGTACGCAAAAATTAATGGCGCAACAATAGTTGCATCACTTTCTATGATAAATTTTGGTGTGTTAATATCTAATTTTCCCCAAGTAATCTTTTCGTTTGGTACTGCTCCAGAATACGACCCATAACTTGTGGTACTGTCGCTAATTTGGCAGAAGTAACTCCAAAATGGTGTGTCCGTACGTTCCATATCTTGGTATAACATTGGTACTACACAGATAGGGAAATCTCCTGCAATTCCTCCACCTATTTGAAAGAAACCAATTCCATTTCCTGAATTATCTGTGTACCAATCTGCTAAAAAGGTCATGTACTCAATACCAGATTTCATTGTACTGGCTTTAAGCTCGCCCTTTAGCACATAACTTGCAAAAATATTACCCATAGTGCTGTCTTCCCAACCTGGGCAAACAATAGGCAAGTTCTTTTCTGCGGCTGCGTACATCCAAGAGTCTTTCAAATCTATTTCGTAGTATTCTTCTAAAGCACCAGACAATAATAACTTGTACATGTATTCATGTGGCAAGTAACGCTCACCTTTAGCTTCAGCCTCTTTCCAAATCTTTACGATGTGTTCTTGTATACGTCTAAATGCTTCCTCTTCTGGTATACAAGTATCTGTAACTCGGTTTAAACCTTTTTCTAACAAATCCCACTCTTCTTGCGGAGTTAAATCACGGTAGTTAGGCACACGCTTGTAATGGCTATGTGCTACTAAATTCATGATATCTTCCTCAAGATTTGCACCTGTACAAGATATGATGTGTACTTTATCTTGACGAATCATTTCAGCAAAAATCTTACCTAGCTCTGCGGTACTCATAGCACCAGCTAAAGACACTAACATCTTAGCGCCATTATTAAGCTGATCTTCGTAACCCTTTGCTGCATCAACCAAAGCTGCTGCATTAAAGTGTAGGTAATACTTCTCTATAAATTGTGTTATGTGTCCTTTGTTAGTACTCATCTTCGTCATTAAATTTAGAAAATTTATTATTTCCGTTTGAATTGTTATTGAAATTACTTTCAAAATCGTCGTCTACGTCTTGATCTTGAAACTTATAACTTAACATTTTGTAGTAAAGCTTTGCTGCTAAAAAGTCTGAAGACTTTTCATTTTCATTTGGGCAAAGCTCAACAATATCAAAACCAACAACATTCTTTTCTTCAAAAACTTGTTTTAAAAACTCTAGTGTTTCATAATAAAACAATCCTCCTGGCTCTGGTGTACCAGTGCTTGGCATAATAGAAGGGTCAAAAGCATCTAAATCGAAAGTAATAAAAACATTATCCGTCATTTGATCTATTGCAGAGTCCATCCAGTTATCATCTACAGCCATCTCATGAGCAAAGTACGTTTTTTCTTCGTCCATCACTGTTTTCTCGATAGCATCCATAGAGCGAATACCAACCTGAATAAGGTTTGTTGTTTGGCTAGCTTCATACACTGCACAAGCATGGTTGCACTTAGAACCTTCATAACTTTCGCGAAGATCGGCATGCGCATCAATGTGCAACACTGTTAAATCCTCAAACATTTCATTGAAAGCTCTAATAGTACCAATAGAAATTGAATGTTCACCACCAAAAACCGTTACAAACTTGTTCTTTTTAATGTACTTTTTGGTTGCTTCGTGCACAGCCTCTACCATAGCTTCTGGTGACGCATTTTCCGTAACCGCATCTGCTAAATGAATACCTTGAAGATACACTTCTGAGTCGGTTTCGATATCGTACAACTCCATGTTTTCTGACGCATGTAAAAACGCCTCTGGGCCTTTATCTGCTCCTTTTTGCCATGTACTTGTACCATCGTAAGGTACTGGGATTAAAACAATCTTTGACTGATCTAATTTTGAATGCTCTGCTGGAATACCAGCGTAAGTTTTTGTTTTCATTTTTTTAATTCCTGAAAGGGAAGTTAATTATTTATTTTTATTGTTTGTTTTTATTTGACTCTGAATACTTCTAATATCCTAAAATATTCAGTAAATCTTCACTTTTTTGTTGTTCTGCGAAAACTTCGGTTGTTAAGTTTCCGTTATCATCGCGTTGAATTAATATATGCTTTGGACTTGGTATTAAACAGTGTTGCAATCCGCCAAAACCACCAATAGTTTCTTGATATGCTCCAGTATTAAAAAAGCCTATATACAATGGTTTGTCTTTGTGATACTTTGGTAAATAAATAGCATTGACGTGTTGTTCGCTGTTGTAATAATCATCGCTATCGCAAGTTAATCCACCCAATAACACACGCTCATAACCTTCTTGCCAACGGTTGATTGGCAGCATGATAAAGCGTTTATTTATTGCCCAAGTGTCTGGTAATGTTGTAATGAAAGATGAATTAATCATGTTCCATTTTTCACGATCGTTTTGTTGCTTTTGGTACAACACTTTGTAAATAGCACCTCCACTTTCACCCACAGTAAAACTTCCAAATTCTGTAAAAATATGTGGTACGTCTACTTCTTCCTGCTCGCAAAAAGTTTTTATCTGGTTAACAATTTCATCTACCATATAGGCATAATCAAAATCGAAAGCCAGTGAGTTTTTAATTGGAAAACCTCCACCAATATTCAAACTATCTAAAGACGGACAGATTTTCTTTAGCGACGTATATACTTTAAGACATTTGGTCAACTCGTTCCAATAGTATGCATTATCTCTAATACCTGTATTGATAAAGAAGTGTAACATCTTAAGCTCTACTTGCTCGTTGTTTTGAATCTGATTTTTATAAAACGGCACAATGTTTTTGTAACCAATACCCAAGCGCGACGTATAAAACTCGAACTTAGGCTCTTCTTCAGATGCTATTCTAATACCTACTTTAAATTTGCCATTAATCTCTTCGGTAAGTAAATCTAACTCTTCATAGTTGTCTATGATTGGTATACAGTTTTGATGACCTCCGTTGATTAAATCGGCAATATTATTAATGTACTTTTCGCGCTTAAAGCCGTTACTAATTACAAAGGTTTTGTCTGTAATTTTTCCTTCTTTCTTAAGGCTATTTACAATATCAATATCGAAAGCCGAAGAGGTTTCTATGTGTATATTGTTCTTTAAACCTTCGTCTAATACATGCTTAAAGTGCGAACTCTTTGTACAGTAACAATAGTTGTATGTTGCTTTGTAATTGTGTTTTGCAAAAGCATCTGCAAACCACGACTTGGCACGTTGTATATTGTTAGATATTTGAGGCAAATAGGTGAACTTTAAAGGTGCACCGTATTGCTCTATCAATTTCATTAAATCTATACCATGAAATTGAAGTGCGTTTTCCTCTAGGTGAAATTCTTCTTGAGGAAAGTAAAAGGATTGATCGATAAGATCAATGTATTTTGTATTCATTTTTGTTTAATTCTCGTTTGTGTTTTCAGAAAAAAATAAAGGTATAAAGATATATTTACAATTAATGTTAACTCTATATCAAATCTGAAATTGGCTTTCTGTAGTTGGCATAAAACCATAACTATGCTGGCTAGCAGCTATCGGAGAAACGGGAGTTAGCTTTAAATTTCGGATGCTTATCTTATAAGCTGCTTTTGAATATGACTTCCTAATTTTCAAAAGCCCGAACGTAAAAACAGTTTTCAATGTGTTCAGCTAAATTTAGAATCTGTTGTGTTAGTGACTCTAAATTTCGCAGCAAATGTATACTATTTTTTAATACGCAACACTTTTTTGTATTTTTTTTACATATGACCTTAATGATAGGGCTAGTAAACCCACTTTTAACACGGCATAAAGTCGGCATATAGTCGGTATATATTTGGTATAAATGGGGTTTGGATAGCTGTTTTTTGCTCACCTACCCTATTGATAGTGTGTGTTTTGTTAAAATACACCGGATTGCACAGTGCTTTTTTTTGTTTACTACCCTTTTTATCGATTTAAACACGAAAATGGTGCTTTCTGTTCTGTTTCTATTTGCAATTATAAAAAACAAGCTTATACCAAGACCTAACTAAAAAACTTTATCTTTAATCCCATAACTGACGGTTATATGAGACCGTTAGTAAACATTTAGATAAAGTGAAACTGAAATACTCTGAATCTCACCCTTTGAAATCATACTTGTTGAATGAACAGCTCTTAACTAAGGAAGAATTCATTGAAAAGTATGAAAACTTTCAATGGTTGGAATTACTTAAACTTCAACTGAGTGCGAATAAAAATCAAATACATTGCTCGCCTTCATTGAATGTTGAAGATGACAAAGGTGATGGAGTATCTGTTTCAATAGTTGGAGATTTAAACGAATATGAGTTTTATGTTTGTTATAAAAGACCTACAACTCGAAAGAGAACAAAATGGTTTGGACTCGTGGAATATGATTATTATGATAAAGATTTTTGCAGTGTAATTCCAGAACAGACTAAAGAAGATGGACTTAAAGCGTTTATTCTATTTTATGAAAGAAACCTAAAGGAATTGGAAGAAAAATGGGGATAAAAACGTTTGCTAACAATGTATAACCGCAATTTGCTCATGCCTGTTCACTATGCTCGGGTCGGTGGATTCGGACGTTGTCGAATCCACACAGTATTTCGAGCGTCCGTGCTTAATCCAAAAACATTAACTTTAATCCCATGACTGACGGTTATACGAGACCGATGTGTAGCATTTGAACAGAATAGAAAATATGAACAATTTTTATGAAATTGAATTTCTGAATTCTAAACCTAAAAAGGGTAAAACAAAATTTGGAGGACGACCAGACTGGTTGACAAAACCTGAATGGCCTATTAGCAAAGAAACTGGAAATCCAATGCGTTTTATCTGTCAAATAGAACTGTCTGAAGTTGGATATGAAGAAAACAATCCAAAATTCGCTTACCTATTTATGACCGATGAAGATGAATATGTTGACGGAACTTGGGAAGCTGATGGTGGAGAAAATGCGATTATCCTACAACCTGGAGAAAATCAAGTCAAAACAGAAAAATTAGAAAAAGGACCTTCACTTTATAAAATGGTAAAAAAGCTATTTAAAAAACGATTAGTTCCTCAAGATTTTGAATGCGCTGTAAAATTGACTCAAAAAAAAGAGGATATTGATTACGAAAGTGATGAATTGGATATTCGAAATAAATTTAATGGTGAACCTGTTTTTATTCAGGGAGATGAATATCCTTCTAACGATAAATGGAATTTGTTAATCCAATTAGATGCTACCAATGTTCCTTTTTATGTGAATTTTGGAGATGCTGGAGTTGGATATGGATTTATAAACGAAACAAAAGATAGAGCTAAATTTATTTGGCAATGTATGTAAACAAAAACGCTACACAACAATGGCTATAAGTAATTGCTTATTCTCACCTACTTCTGAAAATCCTCGCGGATTTTCAGTATGGTGTGTACTTACAAAGTTTAGTGCTAAACCACGCAATTACTCATAGCCGAGACCGTTGTGCAACATATGAGAAAAACTAAAAGGCATATCAGAAAGAGAAATCGTTTCTCAATAGTTTTTCCAATTTTGACAATTATCGGAATTGGAGTTGTTGTTGTGCTCTCTTCGTTTTATGAAAAAAGTTGGACTTACAACTGGAATGGGATTCGACAACAAATAAAAGATAGTGTAAAAGTTGCGGAATACGGAGGAATTTCAAGCGGATTTGTCGGAATTGCTGCCAAACGTCCAAAACAATTTGACAGAAGACTTTGGATTATGAAAAATGCAACGGAAACTGAACTTTTAAAACTGACAGAATATCCAAATGGAACAATAAAAACCATTGCGTACGAAGGACTAATTAGAAAACCTGAATTTAAAAATAAAACTGACTTGATTTTAAAAGCTATTTCGGACACCGAACATCCTATTGAATTTCAATCAGGCTGTGTCGGAACAAATATGAATATTAGTGAATACCTTGTCGATTTTGTTTTATATATCGACGACAAAAGTCCGCCACCACCATTTGGATTTGAAAATAAGTTTGGACTTTCCGAAAGTGAAAGGAATAAAATACTTTTTGAATACAGAAAAATTCCAAGTTTATGGAAATGAAAATACGTTGCACAACACTGTATAACCGCAATTTGCTCACGCCTGTTCGCTCTGCTCGGGTCGGTGGATTCGACTACCCTTCGACTGCGCTCAGGACAGGCTCTCGAATCCACTCGGAATTGCTAACGCCAGTTCTAAACCGAAAATCATTAACTTTAATCCCGTAACTGACGGTTATACGAGACCGTTGGCTACAATTTGACAAAAACGGATTCTTGAACTCAAATGCAATAGGTTATTGAATAATTAACTAGAGTATTTAAATAATATCGATTACAATAACTAGAAAACTGAACTTGGAGTATGATAAAACTAAAGCTTTATTCAATATTAGGCTCTTTAATTATATTAGTTGACTATATCTATAGCTTTTATGCTATGGGAAATCCAAAATATCATTATGACAATACTGATCCTGAAACAGGAATTTCAACATATCCACTCAAATATGATCAAATATTGCGACCATTAGTTTTAATTATCACTATTTCAGCAGTATTATTGACTATTTATCATTTAATTAAAATAAAAAAAGAGTATGGAATTGCACGAATTTTTTATTCATTTTTACCAATATTAATGACAATATTTTGTTATGGCTTACTCTATAAAATCCTATGAATTAAATAACGACCGAATAAAAACTGTAGCCAACAACGTTTATAGCTCATTGCGGCTGAATTCCTAATCGGAATTCATTACAATTTGCTATCTTTCGGCTACGGCGGAAAGAATCCTGCGGATTTTCCGCAACAAATCATAGCCAAACTCGTTGGACGCAATTCAAAATCCAAACAAGATTTTTAGACCATTAAGGAACTTTTGTTATTTAAGATATAAAAATTCCCTCACTACAATTAGCACTTTACTCAACCAAAGGTATTAATAACTAAAGTGTATTTTATATCTTTAACCAAACGCTTTAGTTTAGAGGTAAACAAAACCTAGATATTATGAAAACACAAACATTAACACAGAGCAACACATTCAAAACTTTTGGTTTTGCATTGGTTTTAATGATGACATTATTTACGTTTAATACCGCTTTCGGTCAAACTAAAGAAGCTACACAAGAGCGTACCATAAAAGGTCTCGTATCTAACGAAGATGGTCCGTTACCTGGTGCTAACATTACATTAGATGGCACCAGAGTTGGCGCTGTAACAGATGATGAAGGTAAATTTACATTTCCTAAAAAATTAAAAACGGGTGATATATTGGTCTTTAGCTATCTTGGTTACGAAACCCAAAAGGTATCTATAACAGACAAAACAAGCTTTATTACTTTAGAGCTTACACCAGATATGGTAGAAATGATTGGTGCTGTAGACACCAACAAACCTTACAAGTCTAAACGCAAAAAGAATTAAGTGTAAGTTTTGCAAAAAACGCTTCTATTATTACTACTGCTTTTTTTAAGTTTATGTAGGCTTAATGCTCAAATAGCAGACTTTGACCATATAGATTTTAAAAAAGCAGATAGTATTGCCTTATCATTAAAAGGTGAGAACCTTACAAATCTGCCTGAACTTTCTTTTAAACTTACCAGTACGTTAAACACAGATGTAGAAAAGTTTAGAGCCATTTATAAGTGGGTTTGCGACAATATTGCTAACGACTACAATCTTTACCTACAAAACGACCGACAACGACAACGTTTTAAAGATGATAGCCTAAAGCTTGATGCCTGGAATACAAAATTTAGAACTAAGCTTTTTAACAGGCTACTTAAGAAAAAACGAACCATTTGCACAGGTTATGCCTATCTGGTAAAAACTTTAGCTGATTTTGCCAATCTGGAGTGTGAGATAGTACAAGGTTTTGGTCGTGTAAGTACCACAAATATTGAAACTTTAGATTTACCCAACCACTCATGGAATGCTGTAAAACTTAATAGCAAATGGTATTTGTGTGATCCTACTTGGGCTAGTGGCATTCCAAACCCTAAAACCAACAGATTCTATTTTCATTATAACGATGGCTTCTTTTTAGCAAATCCAAAGCTATTTGCCGTAAATCATTTTCCTGTTGATGAGCGTTGGTGGCTTTTAGATGATAATGAGATTCCTACATTTGATACTTTTTTAAAAGCGCCAGTATTGTATGGTAATGCCTATAAAAATCTAGAGCTGCATAATGCTCCTCAGCAAATGCATCATACTATAAAGCCACATCAAAAAGTGGTGTTTAAGTATCAATTAAAAAACAACACAAAGCCAAAAAATGTAAAACTTGGTTTTGATAATGGTTATAGCACTTGGAAAGACCAACCCACTTCAGTTTCTATAAAGGATAAATCTCTAGAGTTGGAACATCAGTTTAACCAAACTGGTTTTTATGATGTGCATCTGTATATCGATGATGATTTGATATCAACTTACACTGTTGACGTTAAAAAATAGACTTGCACTTCTATAAATTAACAATAATAAATTAGTGTTAAGCTTTTTCCTTTCAACTTCACTTTCACTAAATTCGTTATTTAGACACACTAATAAGTGTCGTTAATATACAGAAAAGGCAAGAATGGATAAGAAGTTATTAATGGTAATAAATGAGCAGAAATCTGCTATTAAAGTACCTATGATTTTAAAAGAGGAATCTCAACGTTTTACCAAATTACTCTTTAAGGCTTTTTTTGATAGTGACACTAATACAGAAGAGGCATTTACTGTTTTAGAACCTCTATTTATATCTTTAAGAGATATTGCCTGCCCAAAAACCAAAGGTAAACCTTGCAAACGCTGGACTGACTTTCTAACTAATATTCCAGATTTGTATTGCAGTTTAAAAAAAGATGCTGAAGCTATTCTTAATAATGATCCTGCCGCAAAATCGCTTGAAGAAATCTATATGGCTTATCCTGGTTTTTTTGCTATTTCAATCTATAGAATGGCAAGAATTTTTCACAACTTAAAGCTTCCTATAATTCCGAGGTTAATGACTGAATATGCGCATCAAATAACAGGTATAGACATTCATCCTGGAGCAACCATAGGCAATTCTTTTTTTATAGATCATGGTACAGGTGTTGTCATTGGTGAAACCACAGAAATACACGATAATGTAAAGATATATCAAGGTGTTACCTTAGGTGCATTAATCGTAAGGAAGCAAGACCAGTTTACGAAACGTCACCCAACAATAAAAAATAATGTAACGATTTACGCTAATGCAACAATCCTTGGTGGAGATACTATTATTGGCGAAAATAGCATTATTGGTGGTAACACTTGGATAACAACCTCGGTACCAAAAAACTCTACAGTAATCCACAATCATAAAGTTGAAATTTACTCTAAAAAAACACAGACTAAATGAACAAGACCTTAATTGATAGAATAGGAAACACTCCTCTTGTAAAATCAATAGCTTTAAACAGTAATCCTAATGTGAGTCTTTATTTTAAGCTAGAAGGTAATAATCCTGGTGGCAGTGTTAAAGATAGAGCTGCCCACAACATGATTAAAAGTGCATTAGATGCTAAACAAATAAACAAATCTTCAAAATTAATTGAAGCTACAAGCGGAAATACAGGTATTGCTCTTGCTATGATTGCTGCTATCTACGGATTAGATATAGAACTTGTTATGCCAGAGACAGCAACAAAGGAACGTGTGCAAACCATGAAAGCTTATGGAGCTAAAGTAACTTTACATCCTGATGGTATAGAAGGCGCTCGCGATTATGCCATAGACAAGGTTAAAAACGAAGGCTACTTTTCATTTAATCAGTTTGAAAATAATGACAACTGGAAGGCGCATTTTAAATCTACTGGTCCAGAAATTTGGCGAGATACTGAAGGGACTGTGACGCATTTTGTGTCTGCCATGGGAACCACTGGTACAATTATGGGTACTTCAACATATTTAAAGGAACAAAACAAAGGTATTGAGATTGTTGGTGTGCAACCTACTGACGATTCTAAAATACCTGGTATTAGAAAATGGCCAGAAGCTTATTTGCCTAAAATTTTTGATGCTTCTAAAGTAGATCGTGTTATAGAAGTTAGCCAAGAAGAAGCTATTGCTATGACTCGTAGATTGGCAAAAGAAGAAGGTATTTTAGCTGGTATGAGTAGCGGTGGAGCTACAACTGCCGCTTTAAAACTTGCTAACGAGTTAGAAAGCGGTATTATAGTTAGTATTATTTGTGATCGTGGAGATCGGTATTTGTCTTCAGATTTATTTCTCTAAGATTATAACATCTTTAAGGTGTTAACCTCTTGTTCTGTAAGATGTTTCCAATGTCCTCTAGGAATGTCTTTTTTGGTTAAGTGACCAATAGCAACACAATCTATTTTTACCAAATCGTATTTCAACGTATCAAATATGGTACGTAATATGGTATTCCCAGTGTTTTTGATTTTTATGCCTACTTTATTTTTAGACTCTCCTTCGACATAGCTTATATCTTCAACAGTAATTAAATTACCATCTACATTAAAGCCTTCTTTTATCTTTTTTAAGTCTTCAAACTTTAAGTTTTTATCTAGCTCTACCTGAAACAATCGTGCTACACCATTTTTAGAATTGGTGAATTTTTGCATTACTTTTTCATCATTGGTAAATAACAAAAGTCCAAGCGAATTTCTACCCAAACGTCCTATTGGTCTAATATTAGCACTGGTTGCATTGGCTACTAAATCCATTACCGTTCTACCCTTACCTTCTGCTGTAGTTGTTGCAAACCCTTTTGGCTTATTTAGTAACACATATACCTTAGGTTCTGGCGCAATACGCTGACCATCAAAACGCACATCGTCTGTACGCTTTACTTTGTAACCCATTTCGGTTACTACCTTTCCGTTAACAGTTACTAAGCCAATAGCTATGTTTTCGTCGGCTTCACGACGCGAACACATGCCAGAATTGGCAATATATTTATTTAGGCGAATTTCATCTGGATTAGATGTCGCTTTTGGTTTTGGTTTCTTTTTGAAAGGAGCATTACCTCTCGCAAAACTTTTAGATTTGCTGTTAGCTTGTCCTCTTCCCGAAGTTTTTCCTTTTCCTTTGCTATCTTGATGTCTGCTCATATTAAAATTTTTGGCAAAGGTATAATATTAGTTAATACCAACGACTTTATTTTTTGGTTGTTTGTTCTTACAACAAAAACATTACAAGCGATTTAAAACCACTGAAACATCTATGAGCAAAATAGAAAACACTCCTGCTACTATGATGAATTTTAAAATGTTATGAAGAATGAGGTAATGCGTTTTTTTGTTCGATTTCCATAGGATTAACAAGAAAAGTAAAAGCAACACTATACTTAAATAAAAGAAATAGTACATATACCCTATTTTAAAAAACAAAATTAGTGCTATTGCCGAACCTATTGTTAGTAATGCTAAAACCGTTAACATAACCTTAGAAGTTCGCTCTCCATAAACTACAGGAACTGTTTTATAATCTAATGCTAAATCTCCTTTAATATTCTCTAAGTCTTTGCTAAACTCTCGCATAGATACCAACAAGAACAAAAAGATGGCATGGGCAAAAATGACCAATTCAAAATTTCGATAATAAATAAATATGGCAAAAAACGGAGTTACGGCAAGTATAGCAGACACTAAATTACCAATAACTGGTTGTTTCTTTAATTTATGTGAATAGAACCATATAGCGAAAATGTAGAGCGCAAAAAATATAACAGCTCTAAAGGACACATAACTTGCAAAGACAACTGCTAAAAAATTCAACACAAAGTAAAATGACAACTTTGTATTTTGACTTACCAAACGGTCTAACATTGTTTTTCTTGGCCTATTAATTAAGTCTTTTTCGGAATCGTAAAAGTTATTGATTATGTAACCTGCGGCTATTGTTGCAGATGATGCTAGCACTAACATGAGCAAATTAACATCAAACAATACTTCTTTTAAAGGCTTATCGTGTGCAAAAATGTAGATAGATGCTAGATATTGAGCAATGACTACAACCAAAATATTGTAACCACGCACTACCGAAAACAGGCTGAAGAATTTTAACAGAATATGTTTCTGCCTTCTTGTTAGCATATATTTAGAATTAAAAAACCTCACAAATTACTAGAATCTGTGAGGTTTAAATGTAATATTTTTAGTTCTAAAAGTTGTAAACAACTTCTAATTTCTGATCTTTTAAAGCTTCTTTAGCTCTTTCTATATCTTCGGTAAAGCCTAAGATATAACCACCACCACCAGAACCACAAAGCTTAAGGTAATAGTCATTGGTTTCTATACCTTTTTTCCATAATTCATGAAATTGATTTGGTATCATAGGCTTAAAGTTATTTAATACAATCTTAGATAGCTGCTTTGTATTTCTGAATAATGATTTAATATCACCCTTTAGGAAATCATCTACACAAGCATCGGTATGCTTAATAAACTGCTCTTTTAGCATACTACGGAAGCCTTCATTCTTCATGTTCTCCATAAAAATACTAACCATTGGTGCTGTTTCACCAACAATACCGCTATCTAATAAAAACACTGCACCTTTACCTTCTGTACTTTGAGATGGTATGCCTGTAGCCTCAATATTATCTTTAGAGTTGATTAATATTGGTAAACTTAAGTAACTATTTAAAGGATCTAACCCAGAAGATTTACCATGAAAGAACGATTCCATTTCAGAGAAAATAGCTTTAAGCTTTAATAGCTTTTCGCGCGTTAAATTTTCTAAAACAGTAATCTTTTCTTTAGCATACTTATCATAAATAGCAGCTACTAACGCTCCACTACTTCCTACACCATAGCCTTGCGGTATAGACGAATCGAAGTACATACCTGAATCAACATCTTCCTTCAGTTTATCTACATCAAAAGACACTAAATCTTTGTCTAAACTTTCTAAATAAGACGCAAAGCGTTTTAAACTTTCGTTTGATTTTATTGCCTCTTCAGATGGATTTTCATCAACCTTTAAAGCTCCATTGTAAAAATTATAAGGTATAGATAAACCCTTAGAATCTTTAATGATTCCATACTCACCAAAGAGTAGAATTTTTGAGTAGAAAAGAGGTCCTTTCATATTGGTATTAAACAATTTCTTTTAACAAATATACGGATTAATCTGCTATATGGTTTGCATTCAAGACCTAAGCCATGTTATTTTTCAATTAATTTTGCTCCTTTACCTATAAAATCAGTAATAAAATGACCATTTTGGCAGTGCTCAGCTAATTCATCATTTATGAACTTTAGCACACTTTCTTTTTCATTTTCAGGATATAACACATGTACATTTGCACCTGCATCTAAAGTAAAACACACATTAGAATTATTCTCGGCTCTATACTTCCAGATTTTATTGATTATTTCTAAGGTATTGGGCTTCATTAAAATGAAATAAGGCATACTCGTCATCATCATAGCATGAAGCGTTAACGCCTCACTTTCAACAATTTTTACAAAGTTTTGTAAATCTCCTGTTGCTAAAATTGTTTTGAGTTTTGCTAAATTATCATGAGCCTGAGCAAAACGTTGTTCAGCAAAAGGATGGCCAAACATTAGTTTATGACCAACTGTACTGCTCACCTGCTTTTCACCTTTGTCTACTAATAGTATAGCATCTTGATAATTTTTGAAATTAGAATGTACTTCGCCATCAAATTTAATTCCGTACAAATCTGAACTTTCTGTGCTTTCATTTTGTCCCCAAACTACCAACTCACCTTCAATACTTCTACATGCACTACCAGAGCCTAATCTGGCTAAAAACGATGCTTTTTTGTTGAAATATTCTGAAGTGTAATCAGCACCTAAATCTATCTCAACACTCATTAAACACAATGCCAAAGCACTCATACCTGATGCCGAAGACGCAATACCTGAACTATGTGGAAAGGTATTAGAGGTTTCAATCTTAAAATGATAATCTCTTAAAAATGTTACGTATTCTTCAATACGCTCAAAAAAGGTTAGGATTTTTGGTTTGAAGGCTTCATTTTGTTCTCCTTCAAAATATACATCAAAACTAAAACCTTTACTTTCTTTTTTAGTGTAAGTAAGCTTGGTAATTGTCTTGCAATTAGAAAGCGTAAAGCTTATTGAAGGGTTTTCTGGAATTTGATTTTCCTTTTTTCCCCAATATTTTACCAATGCAATATTACTTGGAGACTCCCATTTCACTGAGCCACTTTCTACATTAGAGTTGTAATTTTTAAGAATAAAATCTTCGGCTATCATAATCTAATTTTCTGCCGACAAAGATAGTAACTTTAGCATTGTTTTATAGTTTCTTGCCGTGGCATTAACCTTAAGTTTTCTTTCAAAATAATTAAGGCTAAATTTTGCATTGCCATAACCCTTGTTTGAATAGAAATAAAGACAATCATTTGTGATTTCATACTCCTCATTTTCATAGGTTTTCTCATAAGCTTCCTGAACTAACTCCTTATCTGGACTATGAGATAATATGGCAAAATAGCTGTTGATTTTTTTATCTTCGGAAAACGGACAGTCATCAAATATTTTTTGCAGCTGTTGTCTTGTTCTTACCATCACAGATACATCAAATCCAAAATGATCAGCAATGGACTTTTGAATTGAATTTTCTATCTCTTGTACATTAGTTTCTGCAACTTTAAATATCACATTACCGCTTTGGATATAAGTTTTTACATTAGAAAGTCCAATCTTAGTTAACAAGTCTCTTAACTCTGCCATTGGCACCTTTCTGTGTCCGCCAACATTAATTCCTCTTAGTAAAGCTATGTATGTTTTCATTTACCAGCAATTGATTGAGAAACTATATAAGCTCCGGTCCAAGCATTCTGAAAATTAAAACCACCTGTTACTGCATCTACATTAATAACCTCACCTGCAAAATATAAGTTTGGAACTAACTTACTTTCAAAGGTTTTAAAGTTTACTTCCTTTAAATCTACACCTCCTGCTGTAACAAACTCTTCTTTAAAGGTGCTCTTGCCTGTTACCCGAAAAACCGCCTGTGTTAACTGCTCTGCTAAAGCAGTCAGTTGCTCTTTATTAAGATCTGCCCAACGTTCATTCTCTAAAATATTTGAAGCTAAGACTAATTTCCGCCACAATCGCTTTGGCAAATCGAACTGTGCAGTACCATAAATCTGTTTCTTGGCTAAATCTTGTTTTAAATCTTTTAATTGATCTATACAATCTTCAAAATCTTGTTTTATAAAGTTAATTTCAATCTTAAAATTATAATTAAGCTTTGCTAACTCTACTGCACCATAAGCCGATAGCTTTAAGATGGCTGGTGCACTCATACCAACATGTGTTATAAGCAAAGGACCTTCAGAAAAAAGATCCGTACCTAAAACTTTTACTTCTACATTTTGCGCTACAACTCCTGGTATATCTTTTATGCGTTTGTCTTTTATATCAAAAGTAAATAGCGATGGCACTGGCGGAATAATAGTATGACCTAAATCTTCTAAAAGTTTCCATACTTTTGGGTTGCTTCCTGTGGCTAAAACTATTTTTTTAGCTTCAACATCTCCTTGTAATGTATTAACTGTAAATCCATTATCAGTAGGTTTTATTGATTTTACAGAATGGTTATACAACACCTCAACCTTATGCTTTTTAGCTTCAAACAAAAAGCAATCTATTATGGTCTGAGAGGAATTTGAAACAGGAAACATCCTGCCATCTTCTTCAATTTTTAATTCTACACCACGCTCTTCAAACCAAGCAATGGTATCGCCTGTCATAAAAGTATGAAAAGGTCCTAGCAACTCCTTTTCACCTCTTGGATAATTTTGTACCAATTCTGAAGGTATAAACTCTGCATGTGTAACGTTGCAACGTCCACCACCAGAAATTTTCACCTTTTGCAAACCTTCTTTACCACGTTCTAAAATGGCAACTGATAATTCAGGATGCTTTTCCGCTATGTTTATTGCAGCAAAAAATCCGGCTGCACCTCCACCAATAACAATTATGTCTTTTTGTGCGTTCAAAATGATGATTTAAGAAGATTTTATGAGTAAATCTTTGTTAAAACTAACTTCTATAGTTATTCTTAACCTATGAAAATATTTACAATGATACACTTTAAAAGATTAATATTAATAACGCTGATTGCGGTTTCTTGTCAATCTGCTGGTCAACTCAAAATAGAAGGTAGTATTAATAATTCTATAAAAGAGGCTTCTGCTGCTGAAGTCATACCACAATCGGATTTAATTTGGACTATTGAAGATTCTGGAAACGACAGTAATTTGTTCGGATTAGACTCTAGTGGAAAAATTGTAAAAAAAATAACGATTACTAATGCCAGTAATATTGATTGGGAAGATTTAACTTCTGACGCGCAAGGAAATATCTACATTGGCGATTTTGGAAACAACAATGAAAAAAGAGAGCATTTTAGGATTTTAAAAATCAATCATAACGACTTAGATAGCGAAACTGCTGAAGCTGAAATTATCGACTTTACTGTACCAAAAAAGAAATATTCCAAAGACTTTGAAGCCTTCTTTTTGTATCAAAATTCATTCTATATTATCAGTAAAGAAACCAAGAAATTTATTGTACTTAAAGTTCCTAATTCACCAGGAAAACATGAAGCCGTGTTAAGATCTGATTTTAATTTAGATGGTAAAAACAATAAAATTACGGCTGCCGACATTAGCGATGATGGTAAAAGTATGGTACTACTAAATCATGATAAAGTTTGGAGAATCACTGATTTTAAAAATGATGATTTCTTCTCTGGAAATATTGAAGAGATACCTTTTGACCATAACTCTCAAAAAGAAGGTATCTGCTTTAAAAGCAATTCTACGGTTTACATTACAGATGAACGTAATGGAGATGAAGGCGGCAATATTTACAGTTTTAAACTCAACTAAAAGTTTAACCCAAAACCAAAAGAAAATCTTAAACCATCTTCTCCAGTAAAGAAATTAAATGTTCCTGCTACAGCATCTGCTGCTGCAACCCAAAATCCACCTCCATAAGAGTTGTGCCACTTTTCTGATGTATCATTTTTCACCCAAACTCTACCAAGGTCTACACCAGAAAAGATTCCAATTTGTATTGGAAACCAATTTGTTTTAAAACTATTAAAGCTATACCTTAAATCTGCATTGGTTACTAAAGAATTTTTTCCTGTAAAACGCTCGGTTCTATAACCTCTTAATCCTGCTCCACCATCACCAATATTGGCTCCTTGAAAAAACAAAAAATCATCTCCAAATCGCAATTGTGTTCTTATATCTGTCTTTAAAACCAGCTTTCTATTAATACTCAATGCATTATAGAATCCAAGATGGGCATTTACGTAACCAAAAATATTATTCAACTCGTTAATCTCTGTTTTGGCACCAGCTATAATATTAAAATCCATACCTCTTGAAGTTGCAATTTCGTCGTCTGCACTATGATAATCATACTCAGCTTCTAAAGCGGTAAAGAAGCGTCTTTCAAAAAACTCTTCATCTGCCGTAGGAGCAAAATCTGTGATAAATCTATTACTTGTCTCCTCTAATTCTATACCTTCAAAAACTGCTTTAAATCCATATTCGCTACCATATCCAGAATTTTTAACCGCACCTACATTTAGGCCTATTATTCCTGTTTTTACGCGATTGTAATCCAAGCCTAAGTCATCATCATTATTTACTGTTTCGTTACCAAAACCAAAGAAATTATTGGTGAAATTTTCACTGGTAAAAATACCACCCAACTTTAAATTCCAATCTCCAAAAATATTGGCAAACTGCCCATTATATCTAACATCAAAACCCTCTGTAGCAAAATAATATCCTGCCTTAAACCTATGCTGTTGAGAAAACGGATTACGCTCAAAACCTTTTTTAATTTTTGTTAGACTTATACCGACTTTAAGACCATCATCTGGATTAAAACCAAGACTTGGTGTTATAACACCTGTCTTTGTTATAAACTTCTGAAAATCATAAAGGTTAGACTTATAATTATCCGTAAACTTTATTTGACCTCCTTTATTTTTTTCAACAGTATTTTTTTTGGATTTATGATCGTAAACCTTAATACGTCTTCCTTCATTGATGATGTAAGTGTCATTACCTTGCCCTCCTATGAGTCTCGTATAAATTAAGTTATTTGCTTTACCATTGACCTCAAAAATATCATCGTCATCTAAGCCATAAACCCAAATTTCTTTGGTAATATCTCTATGATACGTTCTATCTACAATAACATCTGCTTTTTCTCCACCTTTATTTCGCCAAATTTGTACTCTGGTTTCTTTATCGGCAACTCTGGTTATTTCTATAAAATCGTCTTTATCTGTTGCTGTAAGTATCACCAATTCATCTAAATAGTTAGAATAGCGCGTTGCGATATCCAATAAATTGTCTCGCCTTCCTTTTAATTTGGTTTTTATATCTTCTATAGTTTCACCTTGAATCTCTTCTGGTAAATTTGAAAAAGCCTCTTCTATAATTTCATCCGTAATCTCATTTTGAAGGAATTCGGCTTGTTCTAACCACACAGATTTGTCGGATTGCTTTATTAAAGCTTTATCAAGTTTGTGACCTGCACTATTTATCCACTTTATGTCTTTTAATTCAGAATCATATACCTGTAGCTGATTTGTGGAACTAGATATAGTTCTTCCTATGTCTAGCAAAGTACCATCAAAATTAGAAAACACCTGATCTCTATCTCTTGGTATTGCTCTGTAAAGCTTATCACCATTAGGTTGATCAAATTGCGCCCAACGCCATTGGTCCTGGTGTCTGTCCCAATCTCCCAAAAGCATATCAAAGAGTCGTGCTCTAACAAAAGCGACTTCATCTATTTTATACTCTTCATCTTTTCTTATTTTTTCAATAATATCGTGCGTACTTTCTATATCATCTGCATATCCAAAGTTTTTATCGTTAGAATAATTATCCTCTGGCCGCTCTTCTATCATATACAACTCACCGCCATATTCATCATTATACTTGCCTAAATGCTTGTGCTTGGGTATATAATATAATTTTGGGTTGGTATGTAAAACCTGTGCTGCATTAGATAATTTAGGAACCACCAAAAAAGCATAAGGATGTGCTGCTGTGTAAAAATCTAAAATGAGATCTTCAACAATGGTTTCATCAAATTCATTTTTAACGAAATTATCTTTAAAAACTACAGTTTGAATGTATTGTGTTGCACTTTTTCTTAAGGCACGCATGTTTAACTCTCTTCCGTCTTTTAACTTTAATCGCAAAGAGCGTGTTTGGTGTCCTCCTCCTTTGCGCACAATTTCTAAACCACCATATAACGTATCTAATGTGGCAACTTTTGCTGTTATTTTTTTACTGTACACATCTCTATAGTTTTCACCCCAAATGGCTTCAAAAAAACCTGATTTATCTGTTTCCTCTTTTGAATAAATTGAAACCTCAACGGTACTTGGAAAGCTATCTGGCAATGTAGAAATATCAAAATCTGGTTTATTTGGTGGTATAACTTCTTTTTGAAATATTACTTTTGGTTCGCCACCTATGACACTAAAAAACTGTACCCAAGAACTACCATCTTTGTATACTACAAGTTTTGCAAAACCTTGTTTTCCATAAGAAAACAATCCATTATCACTTAAGGTTGCATAAGATTCTTTTGAACCAGAACCAGAGACTACTTGTTTTATCCTCCCTTCCTCTATGTATTGTAAGGTATGTTCATGACCAGATACAAAAACAAGTTTTGGACTATCTACTGCCAGAGTTTCTAAACGTTTCATTAACTCATTATAACGCTCATTGTAGCGATCTTGAATAGAAACTCCTCCCTGAGTTCTAACCTGAGCCACTAGCGTTGCTAAACCTGGAACTGGTATTTTCTTTTGACCTGGAAAAATATGTTTTGAAGCAGCAAACTGACCTCCATGTACACCATTAGTATACATTGGGTGATGCATAGCAAATACTATTGTTTTATTCTGTGCTTTTTTTAATTCACCTTCAACTTCTAAGAAAAATCGTTCTCTTGTTTTTATTTCGCATTCGTCGTTAATACCTGGATTATCGTTCCAATTTTCTAAATACCATTGCGTGTCTATGATAATAAGCTGAACCGTTTCACTAACGTCTATACTTTCTAACGGACAACCATTTTCTGGTTGAAACGTGTTTTTCCCTAAGGCTTTTTCAATATATTTTTCCTGACGCTTTACGCCTTTTAATCCACCTGCATACCACTCGTGATTACCTGGAATAAATATAGTTTTGCCAATAAAATCTTCAACTGCCCCAACTTGGGCGTTAAGAGCATTCTCAGCTTCTGCTCTATCTTTATGCTCTTTTTTTGGTAATCCTGCTGGATAAATATTATCTCCGAGATAAAGCGTGTAATCTTCTTTTGAAACTTTTTGTTCAGCCAAATGTTTCTTAAAAGCCTCTAGTCCGTCTGAGTAACCATTCATAGGCGATTTGCCTGCATCACCTACTAAATAGAATACATTGTCGATTGGTTTATCTGGCAAACTCTGAAGCGTAAAGTCATCTTCTGCGTACTGCGCTTTGTATGTAGCGCAAGCATGACTTAAAATAGCTAAAACAAGTATGGTAATTTTTCTGTATATCAATTTCATATTTAAATATTATAGCATAAAACTATCCTAACCAAAATTAAGAACTGCAAGACAACATTGAGCAACCTACTTTATGCCTTGCCCATTCTGGTCGTTTAGCAAACCATTTTTCATTTTCTGGCTGTTCATTGTAAGGATACTTTAGTAATTGAAACAGCGCATTCAACAAATCGTAATTACCTTTATCTGCACCGTCAATAGCCAATTGTGCCATATAATTTCTAAGCACATACTTTGGATTAACAGCATTCATTTGGGTTTGGCGTTGTTGGTCGTTAGCTTCTTCTAATTTTAATCTTTTGTCGTAATTATTAAACCAAGATTTCCATTTCATTTCTATTTCGTCCTTAATCTCTTCAGGTTTGTAAAAAGCCTCTTCTACAACCTTTAAACTTTCTTCAGATTTACCTTTTCTATGATTAGATAGTAAACGATAAAAAATGGTCATATCGGTTTCAGACAATAAAAGACATTCTTCTAAATCCTCAACCAATTTCCTATCTCCTTCTTCATTAATTTCTAATCCTAATTTTGAACGCATCATGTCCAAAAATTGAATTTCAAAATCTGTTTGATACTGGTTTAAAACAGCTTCAAAAGGTTCTGCTTCTTCAACTAGAGGATATAATGCATTAGCAAGTTGCAATAAATTCCAAAGTGCAATATTTGGCTGATTTCCATAACGATAACGTTTATGTTCTCGATCTGTGGTATTTGGTGTCCACCCAAAATCAAAATCCTCTAACCAACCATAAGGTCCATAGTCTATCGTTAAGCCTAAAATTGACATGTTATCAGTATTCATCACACCATGCACAAAACCGACACGTTGCCAATGAATTATCATGTCCAAAGTTCTATCTGTAACCGCTTTAAAAAATTTGATATAAGTTTCTTTAGAAGGTTCACCAAGTTCGGAATAAAAGTATTTTATGGTATAATCTGTGAGCTTTTTGAGATTTTCAATATCATTTCTAGACGCAAACAATTCAAAATTACCAAATCGAACAAACGTTGGTGCCACTCTACAAACAATTGCGCCTTTCTCATAAGCTGCATTACCATTGTATAGCATATCTCTTAAGACATCATCCCCTGAAAGCATAAGGCTTAATGCCCTTGTTGTAGGTACACCCAAATGGTGCATGGCTTCGCTACAAAGGTATTCTCTAATAGATGATCTTAAAACTGCTAATCCGTCTCCTTGGCGAGAATAAGGAGTTTCTCCTGCTCCTTTTAACTGTAAAGCCCAACGTTTTTGATTGTGCACAACTTCGAACAAATTTATTGCTCTGCCATCTCCCAACTGTCCAGCCCAGTTACCAAACTGATGTCCTGCATAAGCCATAGCATATGGTTCTGTGTTTTTATAGACTCCAGTACCTGAAAAAACATTTAAAAAATCCTTAGAACCAACATCAACTGTATCAATCCCTAAACTTTCTACCATTTCTTGAGATACATGAATTAATTTTGGTGATGAAGGTACTTTTGGCTTTACATAAGAATACATAGCACCAAATACTTTTCTTCTGGCATTATCCAAATTGGTGTCGGGCGATAACTCCTTATTAAAACTATCTGCTATTTTTAATTCCATATAGACGTTATGAAGACTCTTAAGTCTGAAATGTAATGTTGGTGGTTGCGACTTATTGTAATATCTATGTATAAAAATACAATTTAGTAATTACTAACTAAACTAATTAAATGTTAAGTCTTGTAATTTTCGTAATTTAGACCTAATTAATAATCTACGTTACTTATGGCAAAGTCTCTTATTGAAGACACACAGGAATATGTTTTTAATCTCTTATCCGATAAACTTCCTAACACTTTTATATACCATAATTACACACACACCCAACGCGTATTAAAAAGTACCCGAGAACTTATAGAGAATTCTAAAGTTACTAAAGATGAAGCTCAAATACTGGAACTTGCTGCCTTATTACATGATATAGGTTATACTGTTAGCGCTGAAAATCATGAGGCTGAAAGCGCAAAGCTTGCTGAAACTTTCTTAAAAGAAAACGATGTTGATGAGGCTATCATCAAAGCTGTATCAGATTGCATTATGGCAACAAAATATGATAAAGCACCTAACAACAAACTTGAAGAGATTATTAGAGATGCTGATATATCGCATTTTGGCAAGAAGTATTTTGATGAGGCTAGTGAATTTCTTAGAAAAGAACTTGAGCTTAGAGCTATTAAAAACTATTCGCCTGCTGAATGGCGAGCAGAAAACATTAAAGTTCTTACTGCTCATAGTTTTTACACAGAATATGCCTTAAAAAACTGGCAGCCTCGAAAAGAAAAGAACTTGGCTAAGTTGATGGGCAAAAAGAAAAAACGCAAAAAGAAACTCGATGTTGAAAAACTAAAAGCTAAATACAAAGCACAATACAAAAATGAAAGCCCAGAGCGTGGTGTACAAACATTCTATAGAACTGCACTAAGAAATCATATTAAACTGAGTGATATTGCCGATACAAAAGCCAATATACTACTCTCGGTTAATGCTATTATAATTTCGGTTGTACTTGCAAATCTTATTTCAAAATTAGACACCAACCCTTATTTGACGTGGCCTACAGTAATATTTTTATCGTTTTGTGTAATTTCTATGGTACTCTCAATTGTAGCAACTAGACCCAACGTTACTAGTGGAGAGTTTACCAAAGAAGATGTAGAAAACCAAGAGGTAAATCTTAGTTTTTTTGGAAACTTTCATAAAATGGAACTCAAAGAGTTTGAATGGGCTATAGGAGAAATGGTAAAAGACAAAGATTATATTTATAAGGCACTTACAAAAGATTTATACTTTCTGGGAAAAGTTTTGGAACGTAAATACAGATTGTTAAGAATAACCTATACTGTATTTATGATAGGAATTATAACCTCTTTAATATCATTTGCTATTGCTGTAAAAGACAATCCTAACGTTGACATCAAAGATGTTTTGCCCGAAACCAATACAGAAACAGGTTTTATAAATTCAAAAAAAGAAAGCAATATTGACTTTATGATTTAATGGTTTCCATTAAATCATTGTAAGTGTAGAAGTTCTTATCATCATTTTCATTATGATACAGAATACTTACCCTTAATGCTTTTAATCCTGTGACACCTTGTAAGTCTTCGAGCTCTAAAACTTCCATGTCTTTATCTAGGACGTTTTTAGACTGTAGAAAGCTAATATACCTTTTGTATTCGTCTTCATCCTCTTTTTGAGAATAGACAATGGTTAGTTTCCCTTTTTCTGTAATTCGCTCTTCTGTTCCTTTTATAAAAGCTTTATCTACACGCTTTTTAACTACTTCGTAACGTGCGTTATAAGTACCATCTACATCAAAACGTTTTTCATCCATTCTAAAACGAATTGAAAGCGGCTGATTAAACACTAACACCATAGAAGCAACATCTAAACTTATTGGGTACTCGTGTTGATTTTGATAATACGAATTTTCCATTTCGCACATTACCTGTAACTGCCACAACCTAAGATTATAGAGGTAAATCGTATTAAAACTATCTTGCTTAGTAATAGATTCGCCTATATACATATTATGCTCTACACCATCAGTTTTAAAGCGTTCGAAGAAATGAGGGTACATTTCTTGCGCCTCTAGCTGTTTTTCATCAAGTAAAGAAGACATGTTGGTATTGATTAATTTTACCGTGTCATCATAATGCTTTCTGTAGAAATAAATAACATTTAAATCTTCATCTATTTTACTGAAATAGTCTTCGATGTCCTCTTTGATATCAGGTTCGGTTTGAGCAATCAACTCAAAAACAGGTTTAACCTCATCCTTCAAAAAAACGGAGATTGCATGCTCGCTATCTACTTTAAAATTTGACCTTAAATCATTACAGTATTCATTTACCTGAAATTTAATCTGCTCTAAAATAGGTAGACTCTTCTTCTGAAGTGTTTTATTCAATATTTTTTCTGCCAAACTTAATTGAAGCGATAAATCTTTTTGTGTTGCCTCGTTTCTTGCATTAGAGGACCCTTTAACATCTATTTGCCCAAATAATGGATATACATTATCAAAAGCTATCTTCTTAAACGTTGGTGATTCACCAGTTTGGTATTGTTTTTTAATATAATTTCTTGCCTCTTGTACAAACTTCCAATGTACACTAGAGTGAATTGAGGTACATTCTTTCTGAATTATAGCTTCTACTAAATTCTCTTCCTCTGCTTTTGATCTTTCTACAGCAGAAACGATAAAAGGCATAACATCCACAAGTTTATTAGCATTAACACTATTTAAAACCCTTGGCTGTTCAGATACTATTTCTAAGATACCCATCAACCCTTCGTCATTTGCAATTGGTGCAAAGATGGCGCTTTGTATACCTTGTTCATACAACACTTTAATGTGAGGTTCATCACAATCTGAATCCTCATACATGTTTTTTACATTAGAAATAGTAAAATACTTCTTCTCTTTAAGCAACCTATTATAAGACCATTCACATAAGGCATCTTTACAGTAAGAAGCTTCTAACTCATTGAGAAGGTAGCTTGTCATTCCAGTACCATACACCCTTACGAAAGAATCATCATCCTTATTGTAAATTGAAAAACCAACATTAATATCCTTTATCCCTAAAAGTGAACGAAAAATTTCATGGAAATCTTCCATAAAGGCTTCGTCTTTTCGTTTGCCTTTACCGAGTAAAGACGATTTTATGTTAGATATAGATTGATCGTCTGTAACATCAAAAATATTTGAGATTACAAACCCTTTGAAGTCGTAACTATTTGGCGGGAATTTAGCTTTCCAAAGTTCTAAATCTTCAAAACCATCTATGAGCTGGTCATAATCCTTAGGAGTAATATTTACAGCATTCTCATTTGGAGTGATTTCTATAAAATCTGCATTATACAGAATTTTATAATAACGCATTACACCATTTTTATCTGGTATTTCATAAAAAAAAGGTCTTTTAAAACTGAGGTCATAACCGTAACAAACCTTTAGTATAATAGAACAAGCAATGATATAATTATGATCCTCTGGAAGATTTTTAATTTCTAATTCGAAATCTTCACCAGCATCTTTCAAAATCATTTTAAAACGCTCGGAAGCATTAAACACCACATCCTGTAAAGGAATTGATGCCGTCTTAATTTCGTTGTGAGTTAAAATAGGACTGAATGAATCTTGAAGAATACCTGCTATTTCATCTTCGTACTTTTCAAACAAAGAAGGATCGCTAAAACCGTCTCTTAAAATAGGGTTTTCTTTAGCTATTTTTAATACGCGCTCAGCATTAGAGACCACTGCTTTACTATCGGAGTGCATAAGCAGTTCATACGTTTCTAGTAGCTTATTAAAGCTAACCTTTATATTTAAAGGCGACTCTTTATGGTTATAAATATTCAATGAATAAAAGTAGTTTTATTTCCTAAGTTACAAATTTTTAATGTAGTCGTGTTTATTTAGACGAACTTACACTAATATTTGTTACAATAAACCAAGAACTAAATCTTCTTTATACTTATAGCAAAACCACCACCTTCAGCTAATTTTACACTTAATTTAGAACCTTTAGAAACCTCTATTTTTTCAATTGTTATATCTAATGGATTGTTATCCCAATGTGCATTTTCTCCATCTTTGTAGATGATAGCTTCGTACTTTTGGTTATCATCTAAAAAGTCAAAAGTTAAATCTAGTGTTCTTGCATTTTCATCGGTTATGCCACCTACAAACCAATCACCTGTTTCACGTTCTTGTCTTGCTATAGTTACATAATCTCCAACTTCGCCATTTAACACTTTGGTTTGTTGCCAATCTACACCAACATCTTTTATAAATTGAAGTGGCTTTGGGTTTGCTTCATAATGCTCTACTAGATCCGCTGCCATTTGTATTGGACTATAAATAACTACATATAATGCCAACTGCTGAGCAATCGTAGTGTTTACTTGATTATTAGGCTTATATTCATCAAACTTTATATTGAAAATACCAGGTGTAAAATCTATTGGACCAGACAGCATTCTTGTAAAAGCTACAATAGGTAAATGCTCTGGTGGATTACCTCCATCGCTTGCCCATGCATTAAATTCTTGACCTCTTAAACCTTCACGAGAAATAATATTTGGATAAGTTCTACGTAAACCTGTTGCTTTAATCGGCTCGTGCGCATTAACTGCAACTTCATATTCCGCTGCCTTTATAGCTGCATTGTTATAGTGATTTACCATATACTGTCCGTGATGGTATTCGCCTTTTGGAAGAATCTTACCAACATAACCCGATTTCACCGAATGCATACCATATTTCTGCATTAAAGCATAAGCTGTGTCTTGTTGTTTTGTATAAGTTTCTGTTGCTGCAGATGTCTCGTGGTGCATAATAATTTGAACACCTTTTTCTTTTGCATATCGTGTTACCTCGTCTAAATCGTAATCTGGGTATGGCGTTACAAAATCGAATACTCCTTCTCTATCCTCAAAACCAATCCAGTGTTCCCAACCTGTATTCCAGCCTTCAACCAAAACTCCTTTCATGTTGTTTTTAGCTGAGAAGTCTATAAAATTCTTAACGTTTTCAGTTGTAGCTCCGTGTTTACCGTGTGCTCCACCTGTGTCTGTCCAAGTACTCATATTCTGTGTCATACCATAATCCCATGAGGATTTCCCTAAGTGCATTTCCCACCAAACACCTGTATATTTCATTGGTGTAAACCACGACACATCACCTAACTTGTTTGGTTCGTTCAAGTTTACAATAAATTTTGACTCTATTAATTCTGGCGCATTATCAGTAATTTGAATGGTTCTCCAAGGTGTATGAAAAGGCACTGTTTTTTTAACTTTGTAGTCTGTGTTTCTAGAACCAACAAGGTTACTTTTTAAGTCAAAATTTTCAGTATCAACCTTCAAAGTCATTCCTGAATAATCTAATAAAGCGGCTTCATGAAAACTTAAATGCGTGCCATCTTCACCAACCATTGTCACAGGTGTGTTAACCGCGTTTTCAGGGATATAAGTTTGCGCTAAATCATTATGGTTAGCGTATCGCAATGCATCTAACTCTGATAGTTTTGTTGTATTATATAAATGCTCATAGATATCCCAATCACCAGGAATCCAAAATGTTTTATAATCTTCTGTTAAATTGAATTCTGTATGCTCGTCATTAATATAAACTTCACCTTTAAAATTGTCTTGCTCTGGGAATTCATATCTAAATCCAATACCATCATCATATACTTTAAAAACAATGTTCATTAAGCGAGCAGATTCATTATTCTCTTGAAGCTCTACTTTTAACTCGTTATAGTTGTTCACCACATCCAATTGTTCTCCCCAAGGCATTTGCCAATTTTCATTAAAAGATGATGTTGCTGTATGCTTTATTTTGAAGTTTTCACCAAAGTCTTCAGCATCCTTAAAATCGAAACCTAAATACGATGTATCTACAACTGTTTTATTGTTAAACATAACAGTATAAAATGGTTTTCCTTTTGCATTAACATTAAAGTTAACAGCTATTTCTGAATTAGGCGATTTAACCTCTAAAACCTGTTCCTTTTCTGTTGAACAAGCATAAAGCGCTAAAACAAATAGAGGTAAAATATATTTAAATTTCATAGTTATTCTTTTTCGATGAGTACGATATTAAAATCTGAATTAATAGTAATTTTTCCATTTTCTACAGTTGCTGTTTCACCTGAATAAGCATCTCTCAACACAGTGCCTTCCTCAAAGATTTTGGATACATCAATATTTTTTTCTCCTTTATTTAAATCTAAACCTATAACAACCAAATCTTTGAAATCCCCTTGATAATAGCTTCGGTAAAACAAATAAGGCTCTTGAGTTATCATTTGATGAGCACCAGCACCTATGGCTGGATGACGCTCTCTAAATTTACCCAATTTTTGCCAGTGCTCTAGGACTTCTTTTGTTTTTACATCTGATTTTACAGCATCCCAATTCATAAATGAACGTAAGGTTGCATCTCCTTGAGTGCCTTCAATCACTAAAGATCTTGCAGATTCATCACCATAATATACTTGTGATGTTCCTGGAGATAACAATAATTTATTAGCTGTTTCAAATGGTTTTTCTCTTTTAGGATCAAACGGACCACCATCATCATGAGAGCTTAAATAATTTAATACACCAAACCCTTTCAACTCGTTATTTAAAATACCAGAATAACGTTTGAATAGGTCTTCGTAACCATTCTCTTTAGCATTCCACTTGAATTCGAAATTGATTTGCGCATTGAACATATCATCATAATAGTTTACTTTTTTATCACCATAATCAAACATTTTTCCTCCACTGATGCAATAGTTGTAAACTTCACCTACCAGATAAAAATCATTATCATCCATAACTTTTTCTGGATTGTTCTTTTTGAATTCTGCGAAAGCATAATCACATTCTTTTTTGAATTCCTCCCAAACATAGGCTTCGGTATGCTTTACCGTATCACATCTGTAACCATCCACACCAAATTCAGTGATGTAATCTGTGAGCCACTTCATAATATAAAAACGTGGTGCTCTTGGGTGGCCAGTTCTTTCGAAAAACTCGTCTAACTCTTTTACTTCTTGCTCATAACGTCCTTCAGCTTTCCATTTTTCAACCAGTTGCGGAGGTAACTCTACATTTTCATTGCTTTCAGTTCTGATGTCTGGTAGGTTTTTTACCAAAGTACAACTGACGGTGTGTTCGTAATTGTCATAAGAACATTGCACATCTGTACGTACCCAATCTTCTGGCCAAACAGGATCTTTTTCAGTAACAGGACCTGTGTGATTAATCACAGCATCCAACACAATACGAATACCTCTCGAATGCGCTTCTGTTACCAACTCATGTAAATCTTCTTTAGTACCATAATTTGGATCTATTTTGGTCCAGTCCTTTGCCCAATACCCATGAAAACCATAGGAAACTCCTGTACCTTCGTCTGTAGCACCATGAATTTGTTCTACAACAGGTGTCAACCAAATAGCATTAATACCCAAATCAGTGAAGAAGCCTTCTTTTACTTTTTGGGTAATCCCTTTGATATCTCCACCTTCAAAACCTCTTAGTTTTCCAGCTTCCTTTGTTCTATCAAAGTTGACATCGTTGGATGTATCTCCGTTGTTGAATCTGTCGGTTAACAAAAAATAGAGATTTGCGCCTTCCCAAACAAAAGGAATTTCTTGCTTTGGTTTTTCTTCGGCTACATTCTTATTTTCGTTACAGCTAAGCATTGAAAAAGCTATAATGGTTACTAAAAAAAATCTATACATTATTGTTTGATTAGAATTTTATAAACGTTAGGATCTATTGGCTGAGCATTGAAATCGTAATCCTCAATCTCACCTGTTAAGTAGTTTTTGTATTTTCCTTTCGGAATTATGATTCTGTTACCACTTCCTGAAAAATTTGCAATAAAAACGATGCTTTGTCCATCCTTACTGCGTTCGAAAATCAAGATACCATCATTAGAATCTATTCGCTTATAATCAGCAGCATTTTTACCACCATTTAAGGCTGGATTGGTGTTTTTGAGCTCTCCGAGTTTTTTCAGTAAGTCAAAATATTTACCTTTTGCTTTTGGGATAGAATCCTTTTCAAAAAACTTAAGACGATGATTCATATCATACTCTTGTCCGCTGTAAATCAAAGGCATTCCTGGCATCATATATTCAAGGGCAGTAAAAACATCTTTTTTATCTCCCATGCGCTCTTTTATGGTTCCATTCCATGAGTTTTCATCGTGATTGGTCACAAAATTCATAAGAATATCATCGGCTTCATAATCGTTTGAAACTTTAGCCATATACTCATCAAAATCCTGAGTTGTTTTTTCATCTTTTGCCATTCCATTCATTAAATGGTGACCATTCCAAGCATAAGCCATATCAAACAGTTCGCCTTTTAGTAATTCTGGCTCCCAAGCTTCAGCTAACATAAAAATAGATTTTTCACTTCTTAACTTAGAAATAGCTGTTTCCCAAAAATCGACAGGCACAGAACCTGCAACATCACATCTAAAGCCATCTACACCTTCATCTTTTACCCAATACAACATATCCTCAATCATTTCCTTGCGCATATCTTGATTGTCGTAGTTTAAATCTGCAACATCTGTCCAATCTGTACCTTCTGGATGAACAACTTCGCCATCTTCGTTTTGTGTATAATAATCTGGATGATTTTTTAGCCACTCATGATCCCAACCTGTATGGTTTGGTACCCAATCTAAAATGACATAGATTCCGTTTTCATGAGCTGTGTTTACCAATTCTCTAAAATCTTCTTTAGTACCAAATTCAGGATTGATTTTAGTAAAATCGGTTACTGCGTAATAACTCCCTAAATATTTAGCCTGTTCCTCTTCTGGAAATTCTGAAGCAAACTTTCCTCCCTCGGCTTTTCGTTTTGTTTCAGAAATAGGAAATACTGGCATTAACCAAATGACTTTTACACCCAATTCTTTTAGCGTTGGAATGTCTTTTGTGAATTCATCAAAAGTACCTTCTGGCGAGTATTGACGAATATTAGCTTCATAGATTACTGCTGTTTCCAAAACCTCATCTGAAATAGGTTCGATTTCAATACTGGTTTTTGGCTCGTCTTCTACTATTTTAGTTTCCTTTTTTTCTTCTTTGCAACTTGCAAACAGAGCAATTGCAAAAAAGGTAAATATTAGTTTTTTCATGATTACTTTATTTTAAGTATGAATGATTCTAAAGGTTTTATATCAATACGAACTTGGGCTTTACCGCCTTCAACTTTTAAAGTCGATGTATAATTCTTGTACAGTTGGTCTTCAACTCGATAGTCTCCATCTTTCAACTCTAATTTAGACACCAAATCTTCTGGTAATTGCAATTCAAAACCATAGGTGTTTTCTACATTAAAGTTTGAAATAACAATGAGTTTTTCATCTTCACTCCAACGTGCGAAACTCAAGACCTTATCGTTATACCATTCTGTATGTTGTTGATTGTAATGCTGCAAATCTTGATAGTCTCCCATTAAGGCATCACTGTTAATCGTGAAGTTTAACAAGCGTTTGTAAAAGTCTCTCAATGATTTTTCACCTTCGGTAGATTGCCCTCCATCAAACTGTTTGTTGTTTACCCAACGTACAACGCTTGGCACGCTTCCATAATCAAAAATCGAGGTTCGTGTTGGGTCGCCAAAACCTAAATCTTCCTCAGCTTTTTCACCAAATTCCTGACCAAAATACACCATTGTTGGGGATGTACTTATAGTTGCTGAAACGACCATTGCTGGCTTTCCTTTTTCAGCATTACCTGCAAAATCTGGACTCGCAATACGTTGCTCATCGTGATTTTCTAAAAAGTGAAGCATGTGGTGCTCAATATCTTTTAAATCCTCTTGAATTGGAGGAATGTTGTACGTACTGCCGTGACCTTGCATTACGTGTTTTAATGTATCGTACAATTGCACCTTATCGTACAGATAATCCATTTTACCTTTTTTAATGTAATCTCTGTACAAATGTGGTTGGTAAACCTCAGCTAATAGAAATGCATCAGGATTCTTCATCTTGACATGCGAATTCATATAACTCCAAAATTCCACAGGTACCATTTCTGCCATATCAAAACGAAAACCATCGACACCTTTAGCTGTCCAATACAATGCTATGTCTTTGAACTTCACCCAAGAACTTGGTACGGTTTTGTCTTTCCAAAAGTTGTAATGTGCTTTGTAATCTTCGTTATCGAAACCTTCTGGTAATTCATCAAAATCCTTTTTACCTTCTGGATCGATTCCGTAGTTAACTTTAACTGTTTCGTACCAATCATTCATATTTGGTTTTGATGCTCTTGAACCATTACCTGTCCATTTTGCTGGAACTTCTTCAAACTTACCATCGGCTTCTGAATGATTTTCTCCTCCTAATGGTTTGTAACCGTTTTCCCAATTTGGCACTTCAAAAGTTTCACCTGGATTGTAATAAAAGTTATTATTAACTACGTAAGTCACGCTTGTATCATCTTCTGCTCCAAAATCGGTTGTACCTTCAGGATTGGTTAGACTTTGATAATTTCTAGCTACATGATTTGGAACAATATCTATTATAACTTTTAAGCCTGCCTTATGTGAACGCTCTATTAAAGCTTCAAACTCTTTTAGTCTATTCTCAACATTTTCGGCCAAATCAGGATTTACGTTATAATAATCCTTAACTGCATAAGGCGAACCTGCACGACCTTTAACTACATCAGGATCATCATTTGAAATACCGTATTTTGTGTAATCTGTAATAACATCATGATGCGGTACACCTGTGTACCAGATATGTGTCACTCCTAAATCCTTGATTTCAGAAAGAGCTTTCTCTGTAAAGTCATTGAATTTACCAACTCCATTTTCTTCTAAAGTTCCCCAAGGTTTGTTGTTGGTATTGGTATTTCCGAATAAACGTGTAAACACCTGATATACGACTTCCTTCTTTTTTATTTTGGGCATTTTTTCTACTGTTTTGTCGGTAAGTGTAGTCTTTTCTTTTGATTCGTTTTTACAAGCCAAAAAGGTAAGCAATAGAAAAGCTATAATGTATATTGTTTTTGTTTTCATTATCGATTGTAGACCTACGAGATTTTGAAAACCTGCTAGGTCTTGGTTTTATCTGTCTAGTTTTATTTTAATTTCTTCTTCAGTTGAAGTATCCCAACTCACATTAAGCGTTAGAGTTTTATATTTTGAATTATACTTCCCTTCAACCTTTTCCTTTCCTATTTTAATCTTCTTTGGTTTATTTTTTATGTTGTGGATTGTTAAAGCAATGGTTTTTGTTTCGGCTTTATAATTATTACCTGTTTTTGCTTCAAAATCAATTTTTAACCAATTGCCTTTAACTTCGGCCTCAAACTCTAAAATCTGAAAGACTTGATTTTCTATTGGATTGGCTGTTTTTCCATCATCAAAATAGAATTCTCGCTCAGACTCTTTTACAGAAGTATCGTGATAGTATTGTAGTTGAAATGTACTATCATCATAATTTTCGGTAGTTTGAACCACATCGATTAAAGGAACAAAAGCACCTGCTCTAACATAAACAGGGATAAAATCTTCTCGTAACAGAACGGTTTTTGTTGTGCCGCCTTCGGTAATTTCATCCGTTTCAATATCGAACCACTTTGAGCCTTTTGGGAAGTAAATTTCTTGCTCTTTTTTGCCTGCTTCTAAAACTGGCGAGACCAAAATATCATTTCCCCATAAATAGGTTTTGGTGTAATTGAATAACTCAGGATTGTTTGGTTCTTCAAACAATAGTGGACGCATTAATGGTTTTCCGTATTTGTGATTTTCATAAACTAAATTGTAGTTATACGGCAGCAACCTATATCGCATCGCAATAGCATAACTTGCCAATCGCTTTGCTTTTTCACTTCTGAACACTGGTTCACTTGGCACTTCTTCTTGAGCGTGAGGTCTAAATATTGGATTGAAGACACCATACTGCAACCAACGCACATACAATTCGTCATCTAAATTTGCGCCTGCAAAACCACCTAAATCGCTATGCATATAGGCCAACCCTTGCATTCCCATTTGAAGCGCAATTTCCGGCTGACTTTGCAGTCCTCCCCATGTTCGGTTAACATCGCCAGACCAAGGCACCATTCCATAGCGTTGGCTACCTGAATAACCAGCGCGCATTAAAATAAATGGTCTTGTATTTGGAAAATCGCGTTGGTAACCTTCATAGATTAATCTTGCCCAATCGTGACCGTAAATATTATGCACTTCGGAAGCTGAACCTGTATGATGTTGTACCCAATCTGGATGCACTTCTGGCTCACCTAAATCTCCCCATATTCCTGCAACACCTTTATCAGCTAAACCTTTATAAATGTTCCAAAACCATTGTTCACCTTGCGGTTTATAAATATCAATAAGTCCTGTGTTTCCAAAGTAAAAATCATATTTCGCATTATTACCAACAGAATCTTTTGCTAAGACATTTTTAGCCACAGCCTCATCCCACTTTTTTGAGGTAGTCAACACAAAAGGTTCTGTAATGGTTATGGTTTTTACACCTTTATCATTGAGACGCTTTACCATGCCTTCAAAATCTGGAAATGAATCTCGGAAGACTTCCAAATTTCCCATGGTGCCTTTAATATCTTTTCCGAACCAGTACAAGTCTAAAATAATAGCATCAACAGGGATTTTTTCTTCTTTGAATTTTGCTATGGTTTGTTCTACTTCTTCCTGAGAATGATACCCAAATCGGCTTGAAAAATTGCCCAAAGCCCAACGTGGTAACATAGGTTGCTTTCCTGTGAGATTGGTGTAATTATTCAGCATATCGTACCAAGATTCACCTACGATAATTTGATAGGTTTTACGTCCTGAAACGGTTTCATAAGTTAAGATGTTATCGTCTTTGCTATCTAAATCCAAGTATCCAATTGGTGCATTATCGAAGTGAATCATATATTGATTAGACGATAATACGATTGGCATCGTGTAATTCATTAATTCGCTATGCGTTTCGTAACCATAATGCGCTCTATTGAATAATGGCAAACGATGTCCTCTGCGATTCATTCCTAAAGCTCTTGCACCACCTCCATACAACACTTCTTCTTTTGATAGGTTGAATTCTATTTTTTCGGTGGAATCTGCAACGATATTGCCTTTTACCATATCCATTGGCTTGTGTTTACTTTTATAATAACCACGTTTTTCGGAAGTGATGAATTTGTCTTTGTAGTAATATGAGATTTGGAAAGGAGATTTTGTAACCGTAACATATAATCCGCTTGTTTTTAATAAAACATCGTTTGTGCGTTCGGTGAACTCAACATTTGTTTTTTCAGGATTAGAAATAATTGCATGTGACTTTAAATCAATATTTTCTTCTGAAGGAACAAATGTGGTTTCTATAATTTCGGAAGAATATGGTATGATGCTGTAGTAACCATCGTTGACACTTATTTTTAACTGCCCTCCATTAAATGAAGCGCTTTGAAAGATTCTTTTTGTGTTTTGTGCAGTTATTGAAACTGTAACAAATAAAATTGATATGTATAGAACAATTTTTTTCATATAATTTAAAAATAGGTTCCTGACTTCGCAGGAATGACAAAGCCAATTAATTATTTCCCAACAAAAACAATAAAGGTTGGTCTAACCTTGTATTCCAAGAATTTTCCGAATGGTCTGTACCTTCAAAAAACAAGTTCTTGGCGTTACCTTCTGTGTATCCTTTTTGTTTTAAAATCGCGTCAACTCTTGGTGCGTATTGTGGATAATGTTCGTCTAAAGTTTTGTTACCGTAATCGAAGTACAATTTGTGTTGTCCTGCTTGCGGCAAATTGGCTTCCATATATTTAAAAATGGCATCTGGTAAAGGATTATCTTCTTTGGGAGCTGCTCCAACCCAATGTGTGGATATACAGGCTGCACCACCAAACACTTCTGGATATTCACTAATGGCATACATAGACATTAAACCTCCCATACTAGAACCCATTACAAAAGTGTGCTCTTTATCCTTATAAACTGAATACGAACTATCTATTACTGGTTTTAATTCTTCAACAAGAAATTTTAAATAACTATCTCCATAAAGTTCAGTATCCTTATCTGCATTTATAGCTTCCTCTAATAATCTTTTACGAGTTTCTTTATCTAAATAAGAATCGAATGCCTTTTGCGGAAATAAATCTTGCCAACGAATGTCTGCAATATTATAAACACCAACTACAATAAAATCTTTAGTTTTTCCTTCTGACATTAATTTTGAAGCCCATTCATCTACCTTCCATTCTTGCTTGTTCCAAGTTGTGGTACTATCAAACAACATTTGGCCATCGTGCATATATAAGACATTGTATTTTTTGTCTTCGGAATAGTCTTCAGGCAACCAAATATCAACTGGTCTAGGCATGATGTATTCTGATGGAAAATCTTCTACTCGTAACAATTTCCCTGAAGCTAGTTTGGCATCTTCAACTGTTTTGAATTCAATTATTGACTTCTCAATAGTTTCTGATTCAGAAGTTTCTTGTTTTGTATTTTCATTTTTACATGAAAAAATCATCAAACTCAAGCAAAAAAGGAGGTTTAGAGACTTCATAATTACAATTTTGTGGTATAGATGTAACTTCCTTTCTCGTTGAGTTTTATACTATCTCCCCAAGTTAAAGTTTCTCCTGTAATGATGTTTTTTAAGGTTTTGCCTTTCAATCCCATTTCTTCGTGATACTTTAAATCAATTTCAATAGGCTCATCATTTTTATTCATAATATGAACCACTGTCTCGTCTCCATTGGTACGGTATAAAAAGTAAGTCCCTTGAAAAGGTGCAAAATGCTTTGTCTTGCCTTTGTGAATAGCTTCACTAGTTTTTCTATAATTTAAAACGGTCTTTAAAAAGGATTGCATTTCTTTTTGATCTGAAGTCAAACCTTCACCTGTAAATGCATTTACAGTATCGCCTTGCCAACCTCCTGGAAAATCTGTACGGATTAATCCGTGGTCTCCAGGCTTATCAAAATCGTTCATTAAGATTTCTGTTCCGTAGTAAATTTGAGGAATTCTAGGCAACATCAAAAGATAGCTCAATGCCATTTTTGTATTGGTAACATCTCCTTTGAGCTGAGTAAAAATTCGACTCATATCATGATTATCTGGAAAAGCCATAATCTTCTCAGGTGCGGTATAAGCAAAATCATTTGCTAAACCTTCATATATCTTTACCAAACCATTGTTCCAACTTTCATCTTCATTTAAAGCCTTGACTAATTTTGCTTGCATCGCAAAATCCATTGACGATGTTAAATTAGAATCATAGCCATCTTTATTGACATGTCCTTCTTGCCAATACGCAATTAGCAACGGATTTAAGCTCCACTCTTCTCCAACGATACTAAAGTTTGGGTATTCAGTCATAATGGCTCCTGCCCAATCGCTCATAAAATCCTTGTCTGGATATGGATAAGTGTCTTGTCTAATGCCATCTAAACCTAAAACTTCTACCCACCAAATACTATTCTGAATAATGTACTTGGCCATAAATGGGTTTTTCTGGTTCAGGTCTGGCATACTAGGCACAAACCAACCTTGTGACATGCCTTCGTAATCTGCTTCGGAAGCATAAGGATCTTGATTTGTAGTACGTCTATGATTAGACATTTTTGTTGTCTCCCTGTTCCAATTATCCTTGTTTTTTTCGTAATGCTCCTGGTAATTTATCCAATCTTTAAATGGTAAATCCTTCATCCACCAATGTTCTAATCCACAGTGGTTAGCCACTTGGTCCATAATGAGTTTCATATCTCTATTATGAAGTTGGTTGGCTAATTCCTTGTACTCATTTAAAGTTCCGAAACGAGGGTCTACTTTATAAAAATCGGTCATTGCATAACCGTGATATGAACCACTTGGCATATCGTTGATTAAAACTGGGCAAGGCCAAACAGCAGTAAAGCCCATCTCATCAATATAATCTAAATGCTCTGTAATACCTTGAATGTCGCCACCGTGACGCTTATAACCATCAGTTCTATCAATCCCTTGCTGCAGCAAACCTTCAACCTCATCGTTATCTGGGTTGGCATTTGCAAAACGGTCTGGTGTGATGAGATAAATCGCATCAGAACTATTGAAACCTACATAATCTTCAGCAGATTTTTCTCTGGCTTTTAACTCGTAGGTTTGCGTTAATTCGGTGCCACCTTCCTGTTTAAAAACAATATTGAACTTTCCTGGCTTTACACCTTCAGCGATTTCTAAATCTAAAAACAGATAGTTTGGACTATCGGCTTTGTGGACTTCTTTTAGTGTAATTCCAGATTTTGAAATCTCAACTTTGGTGCTTCCAATATTTGGATGTTTTACTAAAAGTTGAAGCGATTTGTTTATAAAGCCTGTCCACCAAAATGGCGGTTCAATCTTATCGATATCATTTGCTTCAACTACTGGCTGATCTTCAGTTTCAGTCGTTGTAGAATCTGCCTTTTCTTTACAAGAAGACATTAAAACGATTGAAAAAAGTGTTATAACTAATGATAGTTTCCTCATAATTAATGTATTTAATGTTCTTGTAAAACTTAGCAGCTTAAACTGTCACTAAGTTGTTTGGTGAAATGGTTACCTTTTCCCCATTAACTATTATTTGTAAATCTTTGTCACCATCAACTTCAAAGTGTGTTTTACCTTGATTAACGATAACTTTTAAAATTTGATGTCTAAAATTCACTTTGAATGAATAGCCTTCCCATTGTTCAGGAATACGAGGTTCAAAGGTTAGCATATTATCCTTAATACGCATACCACCAAAACCTTCTACAATACTCATCCAGGTACCAGCCATTGATGTGATGTGAAGTCCTTCGTGTACTTCATGGTTATAGTCATCTAAGTCTAAACGCGATGTTCTTAAATAGAACGTATACGCTTGTTCCATTCGGTCTAACTTCGCTGCTTGTATACTGTGCACACAAGGTGATAATGAACTTTCGTGAACCGTAAATGGTTCATAAAAATCGAAATGACGCTCTAACTCTTCAGTTGTAAAATGATCTTCGAAGAAGTAGAATCCTTGTAACGTATCGGCTTGCTTAATGTATGGTGAACGTAAAATTCTGTCCCAAGACCACTTTTGGTTAATTGGTCTTTGCGATTTGTCTAAATCTGCCACAGTTATTAATTCCTTATCCAAGAAACCATCTTGCTGCAAGTAAACATTGTGTTCTTCAGAATGTGGGAAGTACATATTATTTGCTACTTCTAACCACTCCGAAACCTCAGCTCTAGATAATTTAGCCTTATTCATAACACGTGTATAATCTGTATTGTAATCCGCTTCAACCTTATCTATACATTCTGCAGCATACTTAATACACCACTGCGCAATGTAGTTGGTGTACCAGTTATTATTGATGTTGTTTTCATACTCGTTCGGACCAGTTACACCAAGGATTACATACTTATTTCTGTATGTTGAGAATGTAGCACGTTGATGCCAAAATCTTGCGATTCCTATCAATACTTCTAGTCCCATTTCTGGCACATAACTAAAGTCACCTGTATAACGAAAATAGTTGTAAATAGCGAATGCTATAGCACCATTTCTGTGGATTTCTTCAAAGGTAATTTCCCACTCATTGTGACATTCTTCACCATTCATTGTTACCATTGGATATAAAGCTGCTCCATTTTTGAAGCCTAATTTTTCAGCATTTTCAATGGCTTTTTCCAAGTGCTTATATCTGTAGGTTAATAACATTCTTGCAACGCTTTGGTCTTTGGTTGCCATGTAGAATGGAATACAATACGCCTCGGTATCCCAATACGTACTACCTCCATATTTTTCGCCAGTAAAACCTTTTGGACCAATATTTAATTGTGGGTCTGTTCCTAAATAGGTTTGATTTAAATGAAAGATATTGAATCGAATACCTTGTTGCGCTTTTAAATCACCATCTATAGTAATATCTGCCATATCCCAAATCTTAGCCCAAGCTTCTTTTTGAGATTCTAACAAGTTTGAAAAACCAGCATTTACAGCTGTGTCTAAAACTGAACTTGCAGCAGTGATTAATTGGTCTTTATCATGATTTCTATCTACCGTGTAACCACCAAATTTATGGATGGCAACGGTCTCACCTTGCTTCGCTTCCTGTGCGTAAGTAAAAGCTATTTTGTTTGACGATTTATCGACTGTTACATTTGCATCAACTGAAGTTCCGTTATGAAAAATTCGAGATTCCATAAATGTACAGGTATGGAATTCCGTCTTCATCGTTTTGGCTTTTATGAATGCTTTTTCAACATCTTGAACCACATCTTGCGTATCCCAAAACTGGTCGTCCCAGTTGGTATCTTCATTTGTAATTCCACTATCTAAATACGGCTGAAAGGTTACCTTAACATCAGTGTTTAGTGGTTTTACTTCATAATTAATTGCTCCTACTTCATCTTCTGTAAGACTTAGAAAACGTTTCGCATTGACTTCAACTTCTACATCATTTGGGAGTGTTGCTATAAAACTTCTAGAAAGCCAACCTTCTTTCATATTAAGTTCACGTCTGAAGTTTTCAACCTTTTTACACGTATGAAGGTCTAAGATTTCGTCATTAATCATAACGTTAATGCCAATCCAGCTTGGTGCATTTAACACCTTAGCAAAATACTCTGGATAGCCGTTTTTCCACCAACCAACACGAGTTTTGTCTGGATAATAAACGCCAGCAATATAACTACCTTGAAATGTTGGACCGGAATATCTTTCTTCAAAATTGGCACGCTGTCCCATTGCACCATTTCCTAAGCTAAAGATACTTTCTGAAGCTTTAACTTTATTTGGGTCGAATCCTTCTTCAATGATTGACCAAGCGTTAGGTACGATATAATCTAAGTTCATTTATTTCTTATTTTGAGCCAAGAACAAAGGCTTATTTTTTATTCGTTTATCAATTTTTCTATGAATTCTTCTGAGATCTCAGTAAAATCCTTGAATACATAATCGGCATGTCCCAATACATCTTCACTTCCGATACCAATAGAAATCATATTGGCAACATTAGCCGCTTCTACACCAGCCACTGAATCTTCAAAAACGATACAGTTTTTAGGATCTATCTCTAATAGTTTTGCTGCTATCAAAAACACTTCTGGATCTGGCTTTGCTTTAGTAACATCGTTTCCGTCTACAATAGCATCAAACTGTTCCTTAAGATGAACTCTTTCTAAAATAGTTCTGGCATTTTTACTTGCAGAACCTAGAGATATAGGTTGATTATTTTCACTTAAGAAGTTAAGTACTTTTGGTACATCTGCAAGAATTTCGGATTCATCCATTTTAGCAATATGGCTTAAGTAATCTTCATTTTTCTTAGCCATTTGCTCGTTAAAATCTTTTTCTGAAAGGGTTTTATTTCCCCAAGCTAAAATCTTTTCGAGCGATTTTACTCGGCTCACTCCTTTTAGTTGCTCGTTTTCTTCTTCGGTAAAGTCTATACCTAAATCGTTCGCTAATTTTTTCCAAGCTAGGAAGTGGTATTTTGCAGTGTCTACAATGACACCATCTAGATCGAATATGAATCCTTTTTTATTCATTTAATTATTTTCTATTACTTCATCTACATCATGAACTCTTCTCACTAACAATGCCGCTATAAAAAAGCTAACACCAGAAGTCACTAGGGCTAACATTGGGTTACCTCCATAAAAATATTTGACTACTGGCCCTCCAATTATTCCGTTTAAAATTTGAGGTAAAACAATAAAGAAATTGAAAATTCCCATATATACACCAATCTTCTTGATTGGCAAAGATCCTGTTAGCATGGCATAAGGCATAGCCAGAATACTTGCCCAAGCAAAGCCAACACCAATCATAGAAAGAATCAACCAATATTTATTAGGCGCGAAATACATAAAAATTAGACCTAATCCACCAATTATTAAAGATAGCATATGTGTCTTCTTTCTACCTATTTTGTGAGCTATAGTAGGTAAGAAAAACGCAACTACAGCCGAAACAGCATTATAAACACCAAAAATTACACCTGTCCATTTTTCGGCATCAGAGTACAATGAACTCAAAGTGTCATCTTCTGGCAATCCATAGATATGCTGCGCAATTGCTCTTGTAGTAAAAACCCACATGCCAAATAATCCAAACCATGAGAAGAACTGAACCCATGCTAGCTGTCGCATCGTCTCAGGCATTTTTACAAAATCAGAGAAAATATTCTTCAACCCTGATTTTTCCTCTACATCAGAAGAGTCTTCATCCTGATATTCATCGAGCATTTTCATTTCTTCTGGAGAATACTCTTTAGTTGTAAAAATGGTAATTAATACGGTAATAATTAACACTATTGCTCCGACAATGAATGAATACTTTACATTCAATGGAACTCCTCCTGTTGATGCCTGATCACTGACATCAAACCACTCTGCCAAAACATATGGCAAAAAGGATCCTATAACCGCACCTATACCTATAAGAACCGTTTGAATACTAAAACCCAAAGTTCTTTGGTCAACAGGCATTAAGTCTGCAACAAAAGCCCTAAAAGGCTCCATTGCAATATTAAAAGATGCATCCATTAGCATTAAAAAACCTGCCCCAAACCATAGAACTGGGAGATATTGAATAAATGCATCTGAATGAGGAAGTAATACCATCCCTATAGATGCAATAAGTGCACCTGCTAGAAAATATGGTTTTCTTCTCCCAAGCCTATTCCATGTCTTATCACTGTAATGACCTACTATAGGCTGAACGACTAAACCGGTTATAGGAGCTACTAACCAAAACCAAGATAATGTATGGACTTCTGCTCCAAATCTACTGAGAATACTGCTGGCATTTGCGTTTTGCAATGCAAAACCCATTTGAATTCCTAAGAATCCGAAACTCATGTTCCAGATTTCCCAGAAACCTAATCTGCGCTTTTTCATAATAGTATGTTATTGATTTATACTATTCTGACAAGCTATGCTTATCAAAACTTATTTGTGAAGTGAAAATATAAGTCTTGATTTAAGCTGTAAAGATATAAAAGATTTTAGAAAGCCAATGTTAAATTTCTATTTGGTAGACTCTCTCTCAATCAATTCGGTTTCAATAACAATAGTTTGAAACTCTTCTTCTTCAGATTCTATTTTGTTTTCTAATTTGTTTATCAATAAGTCTGCCGCACGCTCTCCCATCTGTTGCGCATGCTGACTTACAGTAGTTAAACTCGGTGTAGAATGCTTAGATAACACACCATCTGTAAACCCTATAACCTGAATATCATTTGGAATATCTAATCCTAATTTTCTAGCCACTTTCATTGCCGATAAAGCATAAAGCTCATTAACAGCAAATATGCCATCAATGTCTTCATTATACTTAAAAAGCTGCTCTATTTCTTTCTCTAGGGCTTCTAAATGCGATTCATAATCGAGCGTGTCATCAATTTTTAAAATAAGTTCAGCTTTAGGTTGTATTTTATGATTCTCCAAGGCCTCAAGATAGCCTTGTGTTCTAAGTTTACCTACACTAACATAGTCTTTGGTAGTGATTAGCGCAATGGATTTACAATCATTCTTTATTAATTTCTCAACAGCATTTTTCGCCCCATTTAAGTCATCTACAATAACTTTATCACAGTTAATATCTGAAACCACTCGATCAAACATAACGATGGGCATTCCTTGACTCATCGTTTCTTCAAAATGATGATAATCTTGCAACTGCTGTGTTTCTTTTGATATTGAAAGAATAAAACCATCAATACTACCATTAGCAAGCATTTCCATATTAATTACCTCTTTGGAAAACGACTCATTTGAAAGCCCTACAATAACATTATAACCTCTTTTATTAGCCACCAACTCAACGCCTCGTATTACCTTAGAAAAGAAGTGATGAACAATTTCAGGAATGATGATACCTATGGTGTTTGTTTTACGGTTTTTTAAACTTAAAGCAATATTGTTAGGCCTATAGTTATACAACTTTGCAAATGCCTGTACTTTTTGTTTTGTATCGTCGCTTATTTCAGCACTATTTCTCAAAGCTTTAGACACCGTAGAAATAGACACATCTAACTCCCTTGCAATTTGTTTTAATGTAATTTTTCGTTTCATATTTTAACTATAATATAGTTAAGCGAAGATAACCTTATTTTAACAATTCAAATTCCAAACTCCTTAATTTTAACTAGATCTAATTGCGAATTCCTCATTTTTTCGCTATTTTACTAAAAATGTTAATGATTGTTAAAAAGTTTTTAACACGAAAACGTTTTCGTGACTTATGTCATGTTTTTTAACACACGAATCACACTAAATTTACATAGATTTAACCCAAGAAGTGAAAATATAAATCAATAAACTAAGCAATTAACTTAAAAACATTGTATGAAAACATTCTTAAATGCTTTACTGTTCTGTTTGATAATGGTGCCTACAACTTTATTGGCTCAAACAACCGTTTCAGGTACAGTAACAGATAAAGCAAACGCTATGCCTTTACCAGGCGTAAATGTACTGGTAAAAGGGACTTCTAGAGGTGCTTCTACCGATTTTGACGGTAAGTTTACCTTAGAAGTCAACCAAGGAGAAACTATTATAGTTTCTTATGTTGGTTACAAAACTCAAGAATTAATATTTAACGGTCAATCTAGTCTTGATATTGCACTCGAAGAAGATGCAGCACAGTTAGACGAAGTAGTACTTATTGGTTATGGTTCTACTACTAAACAAGATGCTACTGGTGCTGTTGAAAAAGTAGGCGACGAAGATTTTAACCGTGGTGCTATTGTAGCCCCTCAACAGCTTATTGCTGGTAAAGCTGCTGGTGTCCGTATTACAACTGGTGGTGGTGCCGCTGGTGAAGGTGGTGAAATTAGGATTCGTGGTGGAGCATCACTTTCGGCAACTAATGACCCACTAATTGTTATAGACGGTTTACCTATCGATCAACGTGGTGGCTCTCAAGGTAGTAGAAACGCATTAAATGCTATTAACCCAGCTGACATTGAGGATTTTGTAGTTTTAAAAGATGCTTCTGCAACTGCTATTTATGGTTCTCGTGCTTCTAATGGTGTTATATTAATCACCACCAAAAAAGGGTCGGCAAATCAGGATTTTAAATTAGAATATGGTTTACAAGCATCTTCCAGACGTGTTGCAAACAAGGTAGATGTCTTATCTGCTGAGCAGTATAGAGCTTTAGCTTCTGATCCAAATTTTGATAGCTCAACTTTAGGTAATGCAAGTACTGATTGGCAAGACGAAATATACTCAACAGGTATAGGAGCAATACACAACCTTACAGCTTCTAAAGGCTATGAGAATTTTAACTTCAGAGTTAACTTCAACCATGTATCACAAGAAGGTCCTTTGAATGATCTTTATGAAAGAACTGGAGTTAATACATCTTTTGTTCATCGTTTTTTAGATAACGATCTTAAGTTAACTTTAGTTGCTAAAGCTGTACAAGATGAGTTTGACTATGCAAATGAAGGAGCTATTGGTGCTGCAATTTCTTTTGACCCTACACAATCAGTGTATGATGAAAATGGAAATTACACGCAATTGGGTGCAAACCTTGCTACTCAAAACCCATTATTTGTGCAAAACGAGTACGAAAGCCGTCAGACTATAAAACGTGTTATTTCTAACTTTAATGTAGATTATAAGTTTTGGTTCTTAAAGGATTTACGTTTTAACTTAAATGCAGGGATTGATTATGCCGAAAACAATGGCCACAGATTTGTAGCTCCTAACCCTAATAATCCTGATGCGGTTGCAACAAATGAGGTTTCAAATGGCTTAAACAGAAATACATCTTTAGACTTTTACTTAAACTACAAAAAGAATATAGAGTCTATTAACACTACAATAGATGTTACTGCTGGTCATGCATTCCAAGAGTTTTATATCAGAAGTTTCTTTGACAGAACAACAAATACTAACATTGTTCAGACTGATATAAATAGAAATGCTTTAGAATCTTACTTTGCAAGAGCGAGCTTTGATATTGCAGATAAATATTTGATTTCTGCAAGTTACAGACGCGATGGTTCTTCAAGATTTAGTGAAGACAATCGTTGGGGATCATTCCCTGGTGTTTCTGTAGGTTGGAAAATTATGAACGAAAGCTTCATGGAAAACTCTTTCTTCTCTAATTTAAAGCTTAGAGCTGGTTGGGGTGTTACTGGTCAGCAAGAAATTGGTCCTAACTATGGCTATCAAGGGATTTATACACCTTCAAGAAACAATGCAGCTAACATTCAGTTTGGCACAACTCCGACAGGTGAACCAATTTTCATAGAAACCCTAAGACCAGAAGCCTTTGATGAAGAACTAAAATGGGAAGAAACAACACAATACAACCTTGCTGTAGACTTTGGCTTATTTAATAACAGATTAACTGGCACGGTTGATGGTTACTATAGAGAGACCAAAGACTTATTATCTAGTGTTCCTGTACCTGCAGGTGCAAACTTATCTGACCAATTGACTACAAACGTTGGTGAAATGACAAGTCGTGGTTTAGAAATAAGCTTAAACGGAGTTATAGCACAAAAGGAAAACTTTGGTTGGGATACTAACTTTAATTTAACTTTCCAAGAGAGAGAGATTACAAAACTTAACCTTTCTAATGATGCCGATTATTTCCTTCCGCAAGGAGGTATTTCTGGTGGTGTTGGTAATACAATCCAACTTTGGAAACCTGGATATGACCCTACAACATTCTTCGTTTTCCGTCAGGTATATGATAGTAACGGAAATCCTATAGAAGGTGCGTATGTTGATGTAAACGGTGATAATCAAATTACTGAAGCTGACAGACAAGCCTATAAAAAAGCTACTCCAGATGCATTTATTGGTTTCACAAACAACTTTAGATATAAGAATTTAGACTTAAACTTTACTTTTAGAGGAAGTTTTGGCAACTACGTTTATAACAACAGTGCTTCAGATAGAGGTAATTTAAATGCTGTTGTTAATCAGCCGGGCTATCAAGCCAATGCACACGCAAGCTACTTAGATACTGGCTTTGTAAATCAGAACTTGTTTTCTGATTTATATATACAGCGTGCAGACTTTGTGAGATTGGATAACATTTCTTTAGGATATACTATTCCTTTCTCAAAAATGACATTAAGAACGTCATTAACAGCTACGAATGTATTTGTAATTACTGAGTATGATGGTTTAGACCCTGAAATCAGCAATGGTATAGAAAACAATTTCTATCCAAGAACGAGAGATATTATTCTTGGCTTAAACTTTACATTCTAAGAAAATGAAAAATAAATATATAAACAACAAAGCTATGATGTTAAGAACAATTAAAAGCTTCTTATTGGTTTTTGCAGTTGTGCTATTTGCTCAATCTTGTGCTGACCGATTAGATTTACAGCCAGAAGACAATCGTCTTTCTGCTGATGCTGCCTTTGAAGATCCTGATGCATACAAGCAATTTTTAGCGAAAATTTATGCTGGAATTTCTTTAAGTGGTCAAGAAGGACCAGCTGGTTATCCAGATTTGGCTGGTCTAGACGAAGGATTTTCCAATTATTTGAGATTATACTGGAAAATGCAAGAGCTTACTACAGATGAAGCTATAATTGCATGGAATGATGGAACAATACACGATTTACACAATCAAGTATGGACATCTGGTAACGAATTTATCAGAACTATGTACAGCCGTTTATTATATCAAGTCGCTCTTTGTAATGAGTTCTTGAGACAAACAACAGATGGTAAATTAGATGGTCGTGGTGTATCTTCTGAGTTAAGAACTGAAATACAAACCTTCAGAGCTGAGGCAAGATTTATGAGAGCTCTTACGTATTGGCATGCTATGGATTTATATGCTAATCCACCATTTATAACTGAGAACGATCCAATTGGTGCATTTTTACCACCACAAATTCAACGTGCTGATTTATTTAACTATGTTGAGTCTGAGTTACTAGACATCATGGACAACATGGCTGCGCCGAGAGCTAACGAATATGGTAGAGCAGATAGAGCTGCTGCTTGGATGTTGTTAGCAAAAATCTATTTAAACGCTGAAGTATATACAGGAACTTCTAGATATGCTGATGTTATTACTTACACCAATAATATTATTGGAGCTGGATACACTATTCCAAGTATACCTTACTTTCACTCTTTCTTAGCAGACAATGATTCTAATGGAGCTGAAGATGAGGTAATATTTACCATTCCTTTCGATGGTCTTAGAACACAAGCCTTTGGTGGTATGACGTTTTTAACACACGCACCAGTAGGTGGATCTATGGATCCTTCAGAATTTGGTATAAACGGTGGATGGTTTGGTGTAAGAACAACACCAACTTTTGTTGAAAAATTTCCAGGTGAAGAAAATTCTAATGATGGTAGAGAATTATTCTATACAGATGGTCAAAACAAAGATATTTTAACAGTAGCAACATTTACAGATGGTTACGCTATTGCTAAATACAGAAACGTTGATGTTAATGGAAATCCTGGTTCTGATACTACAGGAGATCATACAGATATAGACTTCCCTATGTTTAGATTAGCGGATGCTTACCTTATGTATGCTGAAGCTGTATTAAGAGGTGGCGGAGGTTCTATGGGCACTGCTGTTGATTATATCAATGAATTAAGAGTACGTGCTTATGGAGGCACAAGTGGAAACATTTCTCAAGCTGATCTTGACTTAGATTTTATATTAGATGAACGTGCAAGAGAATTATATTGGGAAGCACACAGAAGAACAGATCTAATTAGATTTGATCAATTTTCAGACAATGGTGTGTGGCAATGGAAAGGTGGAGTACAATCTGGTACTACAACAGACGCTTTTAGAGACGTAATGCCTTTACCTGCTACAGACTTAGGTATAAACACCAATTTAGAACAAAATCCTGGATACTAATTAATTAACATTTCAATAATTATGAAAAAATTATCAATATTAGGCCTTTTCATCTTTGCCTTAATAAGTTTTAACAGTTGTGAAACTGAAGATGACGTTGTTTTCACAACACAAGACCCAGAAGGTTTTGTATTTACAAACTCTACTTCTGACAGTTATATTCTTTCTCAAGGTACATCTAGCAATCTTGGTGAAAGATTTACATGGGGAAGTGCAGATTTTGGAACACCTACAAATATTACTTACGAATTACAAAGTTCTATAAGCGGTGATTTTATGGATGCAAATGTTGTTTCTTCTACAACTTCAAATGAAATTGCCATGTCAATAGGACAAATGATGTCAATTGCAACTGAGGCTGGTCTTGATGCTGACCCAGACAGTCCTGCTCCTAACACAGGTTCATTTTCCGTAAGATTAAGAGCATTTCCAGGTGATGGAAATGGAGCAGATGCATATTCTAATACTTTAGTATTAAATGTAGAATTATTAGAAAACACCGGAGGAGGTGGTAGTGGTATAATGCCTTCTTCTTGGGGAGTTGTAGGTTCTGGTTATAATGATTGGGGAAATGCAGGTGCTGATGGTGTATTTTACACTACTGATCAAGCTGATGTGTATGTAGCTTATGTTACTCTAATTGATGGAGCTATTAAGTTTAGAGAAAATAACGCTTGGGATAACAACTATGGAGATGATGGTGCCGATGACACTTTAGATGCTGGTGGAGCAGATATTAATGTTACAGCAGGGACTTACAAAATCACTTTAGATATCGCAGGTGGCGTATATTCAATTGATGATTATTCTTGGGGTGTTGTAGGTTCTGGTTATAATGATTGGGGTGGAGCTGGCCCAGATGCTAAATTCTACTACGATTACACTACAGATACTTTTAAAGTTGGTGTTCAATTATTAGATGGTGAAATTAAATTTAGAATGAATAATGACTGGGTAACTGATTTTGGTGATACTGGTGCTGATGGTACTTTAGATGCTGGTGGAGATAACATTGCTGTTACAGCAGGTTATTATGACATTACTTTAGATTTTAACAATAATGCTTATACTATTGAATCTAGTAATGTATGGGGTGTTGTAGGATCTGGTTATAATGATTGGGGCGGTGGAGGCCCAGACTTTGCTCTTACGCAAGTTCAGCCAGATGTTTATTACGGAGACATTGCTACTCTAATAGATGGTGAAATTAAATTTAGACCTAACAATGATTGGGCAACAGATTTTGGTGATACTGATGCTGATGGGACTTTAGACGCTGGTGGTGAGAATATAGCTGTTACAGCAGGTTTATACAGAGTAAAACTAGATGTTGCTAATGGCACTTATGAGTTAAATAAAATTCAATAATAAGTTTATTATTATAAACCCAAAAAGGGCTGATGAATGTCAGCCCTTTTTTTAAATAAAGCCTTATGAAAAAGATTTACATATTTACTTTACTTGCTGTATTTTCCCTAATAGGATATAGCCAAGTTACCATAACACCAAATCCGTTTGAGGTTGACGAGTCTATCACTATTACACTAAATGTAAACAGTACAGCTACTGATTGTAATGGGCTTAGTAACCCTTCAAAAGTATATTTACACTCTGGTGTAGGTGATACCACAGACCCTTGGACTCATGTAGTGGGTAATTGGGGAATGGATGATGGAATTGGAGAAATGACAAACCAAGGAGGTGGTATTTGGACCATTAGCTTTGTACCTGAAACTTATTATGGTCTCAGTGCTTCAGAAGCTGCAAATGTGGTTAGAATGGGTATGGTTTTTAGAAGTGCTGATGGCTCTCAAGAACTTAAAGCCAATGGTTGTCAAGATTTCTTTTTTGATGTTGGTACCTTCCAGATGAGTTTATCTTCACCTAGTTCTGAGACAACAATATTGAATTCTGGAGAAAGCCTAAGTATATCTGCATCTAATATTGGTGGACCTGCTACCTATACACTATCAGCAAATGGTTCTGTTATTGATACTGCTAACTTTATTTCAAGTTATTCATATACAGATATGAACATTACACAAAATAAAAACTACGAATTAACAGCAACCCTTAATGGCACAACAATAACAAAAACTTTCAGCGTATTGGTAGATCCTGGTTCTAATATTGGTATAATGACACAAAATTATGAAGATGGTATTAACTATTTAGACGACAATACTGCTTTGTTGGTTTTATATGCTACAGGAAAAGATTTTGTGTACTTGGCAGGTAGTTTTAATAACTATCAACCTGATGCATCTTATGCAATGAAAAAGGATCCAACCCGAAACAACAAGTTTTGGATTGAATTAACAGGACTAACGCCTGGCCAGATTGAAACCTATCAATATTGGGTAGTAGATAAAACTCCTTTACCAAACTCACCAGTATTAGTTAAGACTGCTGATCCATATTCTACGTTGGTTCTTTCTCCATTTGATGATCCTTATATTCCTACAGCTTCTTATCCAAACATGCCTACATATCCTGCAGGTCAAGAAAGAGAAGTAACCGTTTTACAAACTGGACAAACACCATACAACTGGCAAGTCACGGACTTTCAAAAGCCAAAGAAAGAAGACCTCATAATTTATAAACTCTTAGTTAGAGATTTTGATGCTGACAGAAACTATCAAGATGTGATTGATAAAATTGACTACTTTAAAAGTTTAAATATTAACGCTATTGAGTTAATGCCTGTTATGGAATTTGAAGGTAATGAAAGCTGGGGCTACAATACATCTTTCCATATGGCATTAGACAAATTCTATGGTACAGAAGACAAGCTAAGAGAATTAATAGACGTTTGTCATCAAAATGGTATTGCTGTAATTTTGGACTTAGCCTTAAATCACGCTTTCGGACGTAACCCGATGGTGCGTATGTGGATGGATGATCCTGATGGTGATGGTTGGGGAGGACCAAGTTCTGAAAACCCTTATTTTAATGTAACAGCTACACATACTTATAGTGTAGGTAACGACTTTGATCACTCTAATCCAAGAACAAAAGACTACACAAAACGTGTTATTAAACATTGGGTTGAAGAATTTCATATAGATGGATTCCGTTGGGATTTAACAAAAGGTTTTACTCAAAATTGTACTTCAGGAAACGAAACCTGTACAAATGGTTACCAACAAGACCGTGTAGATGTATTAAGAGAGTATGTTGACTATTCGTGGTCTTTAGATCCTTATCACTATGCTATTTTTGAGCATTTAGGAAGTGAAAATGAAGAAAAAGAATGGGCTAATTACAGATACTCTGAAGGTAAGGGTGTGATGATGTGGGGAAAAATGACAGATCCTTACAATGAGTTAACAATGGGACAGAATGGAAATAAAAATATTAATGGTATTGGTCACAAATCAAGATCTTCTTTTGATGGCCCAAGAGTTTTAGGTTATCCAGAGAGTCATGACGAAGAGCGCTTAATGTATAAAAACCTTCAGTTTGGAAATACTAGTAATAGCAGTCACAATGTTCAAGATTTAAATACTGCTTTATCTCGTATGTCTGCTTTGGCTGCGGTATCAGTTATGGTTCCTGGACCAAAAATGATTTGGCATTTTGGTGATTTAGGAATGGAAAATTCAATCTTTACCTGTAATAATGGTACGGTTAATCTTCCTGGTGGTGGTGATGGTGATTGCAAGCTAGATACAAAACCACAACCTCAATGGGTAAATAACTGGTTAACTGATGCTGTAAGAAGTCAGATTTATGAAGATTGGTCTAAGTTACATAAACTAAAAATAGAGGAACCTGTATTTGAAGGTGATTATACGATGTCTTCTGGTGATTTTACCCCTAGAATAGATGTTTTTGACACCTCTATTCCTACTACAGAACTTAGGAATGTTATAATACTAGCAAATTTTGATGTTAACACGCAAACTGTTGACACAAATTTCCCAGCTGGCGTGACAGCTACATGGTATGATTTAATGGATGCAACTGGTAATACTACGGTTTCAAATTCAACAACAACTATATCAATACCTGCTGGTCAGTTTAGAATCCTTGGGAATAGACCATCGAGTGTTCTAAGTATAGACGACGAAGTGCTATCAGTATTTACAATATACCCTAACCCAACTCAATCGTCATTCAGTATAAACTCTAATGTTTCTAATATTGAAATTTATGATTTAACCGGAAAAATGGTGAAATCTTTTAAAGGTGATTTTACTAAAAATAACACCTTTGATATTTCTAGTTTAAACACAGGAATGTACATTATAAAAGTTGAGGATAGTAATAATAAAACCAAGACAACTAAGTTAGTCAAGCTCTAATTATTAAGTGTTTATTTGAGCAAAAAAGGCTTCTCATAGAGAAGCCTTTTTTATATCATTAATTGTAATATTTAAAGAAATTTTAAGCAAAATAAATGTAGATAGCTACAACTATTAATGCTATACCTATACTTACATGATTTACATACTTCCAAGGTGTAATATCTACCTGCTTAGTATATCTCATATTGTAAGGAGTTTTTAATGGTCTGAGTTTCCCTATAATAAGCATAACTATAATATTCAAAACAAAGAGTATAGCCATAATATCTAAAAAGTGTGGATAGGCTTTTGCCTCAACTAAAGCCAATGCTGACTCTGAAGTAATATTACCATTTAACTTAGCTTCATTCAATGCTTTTTCAACAAAATAGGGTTTTAGGAAAAACTGACTTAAAATATAAAATACGCAACCCGTAACTAGTCCTATTTTAGCGGCAATAGCTGGCACATACTTAGTAAAATATCCTACAACGATGATAGTTAAGATAGGAATACTATAAATTCCATTGACTTCTTGAAGATAATCAAACAAACTACCTGCTTTCTCTATTAAAGGCGCTATAAACATGGCAAGTAAAGCGAGTACAATACCAAATATTTTACCATACATAACAACTTTTTTGTCGCTCGCTTCCTTATTGATGTGCTGTTTGTATATATCCATTCCAAAGAGTGTGACAGAACTATTTAAAACACTATTAAACGAACTTAAAATGGCACCAAACAAAACAGCTGCAAAAAAGCCAACCCAAGCTCCTGGTAATACTTTTTTCACCAACATAGGATAAGCATCGTCACCATTACCCAAATCTCCATTAAAAACATGAAACGCTATTAATCCTGGTAAAACAACAATGAGTGGTCCCAAAATTTTAATAAAAGACGCTAAGAGGATACCTTTTTGGCCTTCTTTCAAATTTTTTGCACCAAGTGCTCTCTGAATGATTTGCTGGTTAGTTCCCCAATAAAACAATTGCACCAACATCATTCCTGTAAATATGGTATAAAAAGGAACAGGATCTGTGCGACTACCCATGGATTTAAACTTATCTGGATGCTCCGTGGTTAATATGGATAGTCCGTTTAAAACATCTCCATCACCAACAAGCATTAAACCAAAAACAGGAATTAAAAGTCCACCTATTAAAAGCCCAATAGCATTTATAGAATCCGAAACGGCTACAGCTTTTAACCCTCCAAAAATGGCATAAACAGAACCGACCATACCTATTCCCCATATACAAACTTTTAAAGCTGTAGATTTTGAAACACCTAATAGTTCTGGCACATCAAACATACCACTTAAGGCTATAGATCCAGAATATAAAATGATTGGCAATAGCACTACAACATAGCCTGTAAGAAACAGAGCAGACGTAATAGTCTTAGTGGATGTATCAAACCTATCTTGAAGAAATTGTGGCACGGTTGTAATACCTCCTTTTAGATACCTTGGTAATAAATATATCGCTGTTACAACCATTGCTATTGCTGCAAGTGTTTCCCAAACCATTACAGACAAACCGCTTTGATAAGCAGATCCGTTAAGACCCACAATTTGTTCTGTGGAAAGATTGGTTAACAACAGTGAACCTGCAATAACACCTGCTGTTAAACTACGACCTCCTAAAAAATAACCATCTAAAGTTGACTCTTTGGTTGATCTCGTTTTTATATATGAAATAATCGCTACAATTAAGGTAAATGCTATAAACGCTAGTATTTGCATGGTCTTTTATGTGATTTTATTACTTATTTAAAGTGAATTTCTTATTAGAATATTATTAGGATTTTCCACAAGAACAAACTCTTCATTTAATATCATAGTTGATATTCGTTCACCCATTTGTTTAAAATTTGTTGATATCGTTGTTATTCCACCTTCAACTATTTCCTTTAAAAGTGAATCATTATAAGCAATTATACCAACGTCTTTTCCTATAACGAGAGTAGTCTCTTTTATTTTTTTTATCAATTCGATTAAACTTCTGTCGTCAAGTACAAAGTAAACATCTCCTTTATTGGGTAAGATAGAATGTGTTCCTTCAACCTTACTCCCTCTTATAATATTGGCTGAAATAAATTTTTGAAATCCTGAGTAAATACTTTCAGGTTGATTAGATTTTGGATTCACAAAAACCAAAGTGTCATATTTATGTAATTGAGTCTTCAAGCTTAAAAGTCCTTCAAATACATTCTTTTCAAAATTTTGAAAAACACCTGCAAAATTCTCTAATTGTTCATTGGTTTGATCCAATAAGAAGACTTTATCCTCTGGAAGATTTCGCAACGATTGAAACACGTTCTCTAAACTAGCTGGCATTATAATATAATAGTTGTAATTACCTACATTATCATTAATAAGCTTTTGAAAAACATCTTGGTTAAAGTGATGAAAAAATATATCAACTTGTATACCTTCTCCTAAAGCATTTACAATAGCATTATATAGGTCTTCTTTAAAAATATTTAACTCATCAAAAAGTAAAAACACTTTTTTGGCAACCGTTATATCTTCGCTCTTTATATAATACCCTTTACCAGAAACAGCCTCAATGATACCTCGTTTTTTAAGTTCACCAAAGGCCATAAAAACCGTATCTCTTGATAATGAAAATCTATTGCGAATACTATTTACAGAGGGCAACTTATCCCCTTTCTTGAGATGTCCTTCTTGTAAACCTATCTCTACTGACTGAATAATTTGTCGGTATTTTGGTATTCCTGCCTTACTATCTACATTAATAATACTCACAAAACAAATATATGTAAAAACCGGTAGGTACTGGTAGGTTTTTGAAACGCAATTTATTAATTTAGCATAAAATTGCTTTAAATAATGATATATTCTAATTTCAAAGTGCATTACATTACTACTATAATAATTATTTCACTTTTTTTGAGCGTAAATTCCTGCTCTGACAATAGTTCTGGTACTAACGATGGAGATGATGGTATTATAGAAACACCTATTTCGTTTTACTACGGTGCAGATTTATCTTATGCCAATGAAATGGAAGATTGTGGAGCTACTTATAAAAATTTAGATGGTACAACAACCGATGTTTACCAGATCTTTAAGAATGAAGGTGCTAATTTGGTAAGAGTTCGTTTGTGGCACAATGCAGACTGGACTAACTATTCTAACTACAATGATGTTAAGGAAACTATACAACGTGCAAAATCTAAAGGCTTAAAAGTGCTGTTAGATTTTCATTACAGTGATACTTGGGCAGACCCTTCTAAACAAGAAATTCCAGCAGCTTGGGTTAGTGAAATAAACAACACACCTGCATTAAGTCAGTTACTTTACGATTACACATATAACACTTTAGAGCAACTTTCTAATGAAAACTTATTGCCAGACATTATACAAGTTGGTAATGAAATCAACGGAATGATTTTACAACAAGGCGAACTGGTTTGGCCTATAGATTGGGCAAGAAATTCGGCATTAATCAATAAGGGTATTGAAGCTGTTAGAGCGATTTCAGCCGCTAAAAACAAAACCATAGAAGTTATGCTTCATATCGCGCAACCTGAAAATGGACTTTGGTGGTTTGAGCAAGCTACTGCAAATGGTGTTACCGATTTTGATTGGATTGGTTTGTCATATTATCCAATTTGGTCCGATTACGATTTAAACGAAGTACAAGCACCACTTTCAACATTAATTAATACCTATAACAAGAAATTAATGATTGTTGAGACTGCCTATCCTTTTACCTTAGATAATGCTGATAGTGCTAATAATATTTTAGGTTCTGATGCTCTAACAGGTGGTTACCCTGCAACGCAACAAGGGCAATTAGATTACCTTAATCAACTAAAGCAAATTATTGAAAATGCAGGTGGACAAGGCCTTGTCTATTGGGAGCCTGCATGGGTCTCAACAGGCTGTTCTACACTTTGGGCTCAAGGGTCCCATTGGGATAACGCCACACTTTTTGACCACAACAATAAAGCAACTCTTGGAATTAAATTTTATAATGCTTCACTAGATGAATAAAACTATATTTTCACTTCTTGGTTTATTTCTATTAAGCTGTGGAGCATTTTTTTTAGGTGCGCAAACCAGAGAAGCCATCACGCTAAAAAAAGGCTGGAAATTCAACAAAGGACAACATCCTAACGCCACTAAAATAGACTTTAATGATGCCAAATGGGAAACCGTAACTGTTCCACACGATTGGGCAATTTATGGTCCTTTTGACAAAGAGGTTGACAAACAAACTGTTGCCATTATACAAAATGGCGAAAACATTGCCACAGAAAAAACAGGCAGAACTGGTGCTTTACCTTACATAGGAGAAGCTTGGTACAGAAATACATTTTCGCTTGAAAATTTTGACGATTCCAAAAAGGTATTATTACTTTTTGAAGGAGCAATGAGCGAACCCGAAATCTTTTTAAATGGTAAAAAAGTTGGCGAATGGAAATATGGTTACAGCTACTTTTATTTTGATGTTTCAAAATACATTAATGACACTTCTGAAAATACTTTAGCCGTAAAACTTACTAATGTAGGCAAATCGTCTAGGTGGTATCCTGGCGCTGGTTTATATAGAAATGTAAGGCTCATTGTAAAAGACAAAGAAAGTTTTGAGCAATGGTCAACCTTCATCACTACGCCTTCAATCACTGAAGATGAAGCTAAAGTGAATATTAAAACTAAAGCCACAGGAACGGACTTAAAATTAGTAACTGAAATTTTTGATGCTGATGGAAACTCAATCACTTCAGCAGAAACCTCAACCATCATTAATGATGAGTTTGAACAAAACATAAAAGTTAATCAGCCTCAACTTTGGAGTCCTGAAACACCATACTTATACACGGCTGTTTTAAAACTATACAAGGGAGATGTACTGAAAGACGAAATAACGCAACGTTTTGGTATTAGAACCATCGATTATAGTCCAAAAACTGGTTTTAGTCTTAATGGCGAAACCCGAAAATTTAAAGGTGTTTGTTTGCATCACGATTTAGGTCCGATTGGTACTGCTGTGAATATGTCAGCCTTGAGACGTCAACTTAAAATCTTAAAAGACATGGGTTGCAATGCCATCAGAAGCGCACACAATATGCCTTCTTTTGAGCAATTAGAGCTTTGTGACGAAATGGGCTTTATGTTTTTAGCTGAAAGTTTTGACGAATGGAAAAAACCTAAAGTTGAAAATGGTTACAATCGTTTTTTTGATGAGTATGCTGAAAAAGATGTTATAAATCTGGTAAGAGCTACCAGAAATCATCCAAGTATCGTCATGTGGAGTTCTGGTAATGAAGTACCAGATCAATGGGGAAGTGAAGGTGTAAAACGTGCTAAATGGTTGCAAGATATTTTTCATAGAGAAGACCCAACACGACCTGTAACGGTTGGTATGGATCAAGTGAAAGCCGTTATGGAATCTGGTTTTGGCGCTATTATGGATGTTCCAGGTTTAAACTATCGTGTGCATCTTTACGAAGAAGCCAACGAGCGTTTTCCGCAAGGATTTCTTTTAGGTTCAGAGACAGCTTCAACAGTGAGTTCTCGTGGTGTTTACAAATTTCCTGTAGAAATTTCCAGTATGAAAACCTATCCAGATTTTCAGTCATCGTCTTATGATTTAGAATATTGTAGCTGGTCTAACCTTCCTGATGATGATTTTGTTTTACAAGATGATAAGCCTTGGGTTATTGGCGAATTTGTTTGGACAGGTTTTGATTATTTAGGCGAGCCAACACCTTATGATGAAGCTTGGCCTTCTCGCAGTTCGTATTTCGGAATAAATGATTTAGCTGGTTTACCAAAAGACCGTTATTATTTATACCGAAGCCGTTGGAACACAACCGATGAAACGCTTCATATGTTGCCACATTGGAATTGGAAAGGTCGCGAAGGCGAAACCACACCAGTTTTTGTGTACACAAGCTATGAAAGTGCAGAATTATTTTTGAATGGAAAAAGTTTAGGTGTTCAAAAGAAAAACAACGATACCAAGCAAAATCGTTATCGCCTAATGTGGATGGATGTAAAATACGAACCAGGCACATTAAAAGTCGTGACACTTGATGAGAACGGAAATCCAGCAGCAGAAAAAGAAATTAAAACTGCAGGAAAACCTTATAAACTTGTTCTTGATTCTGACGTAAAAACCATAAAAGCTAATGGCGAAGATTTGGCTTTTGTAACGGTTTCAGTAGTTGATAAAAAAGGTATTCCTTGCCCAACGGCAACCAATCAACTTAACTTTAAAGTTAAAGGCAATGGAACTTACAGAGCTGCTTGTAATGGTGATGCTACATCACTTGAGTTATTTCATTTACCAACTATGAAGTTATTCAGTGGTAAATTGGTAATATTAGTTCAATCTACGGAAGAAGCTGGTGATATTGAGTTGACAGTAAAAGGTAAAGGTTTAAAAACAGCTACTTTAACTTTAGAGGCTGTTGATTAAGTAATACTTTCAAAATCTGTTTTTGTAATTTCTGCATTGGCACCTTCTTTTGAAGCTACTAAAGCACCAACTTTACAAGCAAAATCTAAGGCATCCTCAGGATTTGCCTTTTCAATTAATAACTTTAAAACCATTGAAGCTAAAAATGAATCACCTGCACCTACGGTATCTTTAACAGTTACTGAATATCCTGAATTTGAATAAAATTGACTTTCATAATACAATAACGCACCATCTCCTCCTTTAGTCACACATATGGCTTCTGTGTTTGTTAGTTCTGCGAGTTGCTTTACTTGGTTTTCAACTGTACTATTTTGAAATCCCATAGCATCAGAAATTTGTTCTAGCTCTTCATCGTTCAATTTGATAAAATCTGACCTTCTCATCAAATCAATAATCAAATCCATTGTAAAATCTGGCGGTCTTAAATTGACATCAAACACACTATATTGAGCCTCACTTAATAAACTTAACAGAGTAGATTTAGAGGTTTCACTTCTACATGCTAAACTTCCGAATATAAAAATTTCAGTATTAGTAACAATATTTTGATTTTCACTATTCAACTGGATATTATCCCAAGCTACTGGTTTAAAAATTTCATATGTAGCCGAGCCTTTTTCATCTAAAAAAACATTTACGTAGCCTGTGTTTTGTTTTTCATCTATTTGAATCAAATCAGTATTTAATCCAGCTTCGTTAAGATAATTCAAGGCTTCTTTACCGTTGTTATCATTACCAATTCTGCTAATAATTTTGACTGAAACCCCAAAACTATGAAGACGCAGCGCTACATTTAACGGTGCACCACCAATGACTTTATGCGTAGGGAAAACGTCCCACAATATTTCCCCAAAACAGACCACTTTTGGAAACTTTTCACTAATCATCTTCAATTAATTTTTTCTCTAAATCCTCAAGAGAAATTCCTTTGGTTTCTGGCATTTTAAAAACAGCCCACAATAATTGAAGTAGCATCATAAACGCAAAGAAATAGTAAATAACTTGTAAATTATCTCTAAAAATCCCTTCATTTTCATCTATAAAAATTGGTGTTATCAATGTAATAATTGCTGCAAAAACCCAATGTGTTCCACTTCCCCAACTCTGTCCATAAGACCTAATTCTATTCGGAAATATTTCTGAAATAAACACCCAGATTACTGCACCTTGCCCGATGGCGTGAGAAGCAATGAATAAACATATGAACGTCAATAATACTGATGAACTGAGTTCTAATTGAAAGCAAAGTCCAACCATTATCAAGCTAAAAATGTAACCTATTGAACCAATGATAATAAGCTGTCTTCTGCCTAATTTATCTATTAACTTTACGCCTATTAGGGTAAACACTAAATTTACGATACCGATAGCGATGGAATTAAACAACGAATCCGTACCACCTAATCCTGCTTGCTCTAATATTTGAGGTGCATAATACAGTACAAAATTTATTCCTGAAACTTGATTGAAAAATGCGATAAGAAATCCAAACCAAAGTATACGTCTGTATTTTTTATGGAAAAAATTATCGTTGCTTTTTGGTAAAGCAGCATCAGCTTTAATTTCAGCTAGTTTAGATTTAGCAATATCAATACTATTGTAAATTGTGCTGAGAATTGGCAACGCTTTTTCATTATCTCCTTTTTGTAAAACCAACCATCTTGGACTGTAAGGTACATTGAAAACCATTAGCGTATATAATAATGCTGGTATAGCCTCCACTCCCAACATCCAGCGCCAATCGTTTTCACCATCAAATCCTTTGAGTGCCCAATTGCTTATAAAAGCAACCAAGATTCCAAAAACCAAGCAAAATTGATACAAAGCGCCTAATTGCCCTCTTTTATCTGGCGATGTAATTTCTGAAATGTAAATTGGTGCCGCTACAGAACTTATGCCTACTCCTATTCCGCCAATGAATCTGAAAAATGAGAATAAGTATGGATCACTCACCAAAGCACTTCCTAAAGCTGAGGCCAGAAAAAGTATCCCAACCCATAGCAATGTTTTCTTTCTTCCAATATGCTTTGTTGGATATCCACCAATTAACGATCCTAAAACCGTTCCCCAAAGTGCCATAGACATAATAAACATACCATGGTTTATTGGTGATAAGTTCCAAAGTTCCTGTAAAGGTCTATTAGCTCCAGAGATTACAACTGTATCAAAGCCAAACAAAAACCCAGCCAGAGCTACGGTTATTGACCAAATGAACATTTTATTTTTCATTGTTCCAAATGGATTTTACGTTGTTAACTTTAAAGTTTGTAAGAACTGTATCATCTTCTGAAGTCAGCTTTAATTTACTGTAATTTTCAGTTGGAAACATAATGTTTGTTAAAGCATATTTGCCTTTATCTACAAAAATTTCCATTGAAGCTTCATCCACAATTAGTCGCACCTCAACTATTCTATCTTCCGGATTATAAGGCATCGGTTTTATATTGGTAGCAAAATGCTCTTCAAAATCAGTCAAGCCAGAGGTCTTTCTATCTATCTTAAGTTCTGAAGTTTTGGAATCCATTTCAAATACTAATTTTTCATCCTTGGCATTGTAAAATTCTAATTGTAAATCCTTAGATAAATTCATCTGAAAGCTAATATCAACTGCACTAAAATTTGAGCTATCTAATGTGATGTCTTCCTTTAAATCGATTTCATTTGGGTAGTCATTTTTTGAAGAATATAACGTACTAAAATTCTCAATCGGATAGTTTTTTAGGTAATAACCGTTCTCATCTGAAAACAATTTTATAGTTCTTGGCAGAGTCATTGCGCTACGCCAAACTTCTGTTGGTACTTTTTGCGCATAGAGCCAATTACTCATCCAACCAATAAAGATTCTTTCATTGTTTGGTACGTTATTATAAGTTATCCCAGCATAATTATCGGCTCCAAGGTCTAACCACTTAATATCTTTTTGATTGGTCGTGAAGGTTTCACCATCAAATTCACCAACAAAATATTGGGTAGCACTGCCTCCGTGAGTTCCACCAGGATTGATACTGATAAGAAGTACCCATTTTTCTTCCTCTCCATTTTCAACAGGTAACCTGAATAAATCAGGACATTCCCAAACACCACCGTGAGCACCGATGTTTTTACCAAATTCACTTTTTAATTCCCAATCCTTTAAATTATCTGAATGGTAAAACTTTGCGTGATCGCCAGCGACTAAAATGAGTATCCATTTATTCAACTCATCGTGCCAGAATACTTTTGGATCTCTGAAATCCATCATACCATCATTGCCTATTACCGGATTACCTTCATACTTTTTCCAAGTATCACCATTATCTAAACTGTAAGCAATGCCTTGGGTTTGGTGGTCGTTATTGCCCTTTTTTACCAATTCATCTGAATGATAAGTAAACATTGCAACCAAAGGAGGATTGTCTTTTGTACCAAAACCTGAAGAATTGGTTTTATCTACTACTGCACTTCCTGAAAAAATATAACCATACTCATCAGGATATAACGCTATTGGTTTATTTTCCCAACGTATCAAATCTTCACTAGTAGCGTGTCCCCAGTGCATTGGTCCCCAAACAATGTCCTCAGGATAATATTGATAGAACAAATGATAAATACCATCGTTATAAACTAGTCCATTGGGATCATTCATCCATTTTGAAGGTGGTGAAAAGTGGAATTGTGGACGGAATTTTTCAGTGTAACTACTCTCTGATGTCTTTGCAGAATCATCTTGGGATGAAGTAGTTTCTTTTGAATTTTGGTTTCTACAAGAAAGTATTAAAAAAGACAGTAATGCTATTAGTTTGAAAAAGCGCATGAGGATGTTAATTTATAGAATTACTAAATATAAGTAATAATAACTAACATTTTAATAATAAAAACCTTATCAATATACAAGATTCATAATAGCTTATTAAGCAGCCTCAATTTTAAGCAAATCCTCGTTTTACCATTCTGCAAAGTTACCATCGTCATTTCTCCATATTGGATTTTTCCAATCATGGCCAATTTTCAGACCCTCTTTAAGTTTCTTTTCATTTATATCAATACCTAAACCAGGTTTTTCAAACAAATCCAAGTAGCCATTTTTAACATCAAACACTTCTGGATTTTCAACATAATCCAATAAATCAAACCCTTGATTGTAATGTATTCCTAAACTACTTTCTTGGATAGTAGCACTAGGAGATGAGAAGTCTAAATGTAATGCAGATGCTAGAGCAATTGGGCCTAGAGGACAATGCGGCGCAATAGCTATGTCATAAGCTTCTGCCATAGTTGCAATTCTTTTGACTTCTGAAATCCCACCTGCATGACTTAAATCTGGTTGAATAATATCTACAACTCCTTGGTGCAGTATGTCTTTAAAATCCCAACGTGACAGCATCCTTTCTCCTGTAGCAATAGGTATACTTGTATATGAATAAATATGTTTAAGTGCATCATTATTTTCACTAAGAACTGGCTCTTCTATAAACATTGGTTCATATGGTTCAAGTTCATCTATAAGCCTTTTAACCATTGGTTTATGTACCCTTCCATGAAAATCTAGTCCTATGTCAATATCATAGCCAAACTCTTCGCGCAAGAGTTTGATATTTCGAGCTACGCTCTTAATGTCTTTTACATTGGCTACCCAACGCATTTGTCCTGTCGCATTCATTTTAACTGCTGTGTACCCTTGATTTATTTTTTCATGAGCTTGCTCTAAAACAACATCTGGATTATCGCCACCAATCCAACAATACATCTTCATTTTTTGCCTTACTGCACCACCAAGAAGTTCATAAACAGGAACATTTAAATATTTTCCTTTTATATCCCAAAGCGCTTGATCAATCCCAGAAATTGCACTCATAAGTATAGTACCACCTCGGTAAAATCCACCTCGATAAAGCACCTGCCATATATCTTCAATTTGGTTGGCTGTTCTTCCTATTAAATAGGGCTCTAACTCTTTAACACAAGCGGCCACAGAATCTGCTTTGCCTTCTACAACAGGTTCTCCCCAACCAATAATACCACATTTGGTAGTTACTTTAACGAACAACCATCTTGGTGGAACTTTAAATAGTTCTAATTTGACAATTTCTAATTGATCCATTGAGATTCATTTTTAATTTTTACAAATCGTTCTGCATTTTTCTTCACTCCCTCTTCTTTACTTTCTTTTGCTTTGGTTAATGCACTACCTAAACCAAAACCAGATATACCAGCCGCAATCCACTCTTCAACATTTGAGAAATCTATCCCACCAACAGCAAAAAAGCATACATTGTCTAATGGAGATTTTACCGATTTAAAGTATTCAATACCTAAGTTACCTGCTGGAAATAACTTAACGATATCAGCTCCGTGTGCTATTGCTGTACATATCTCTGTTGGAGTTATTGCTCCCATAGCTATAGGTATATCATATTTATTTGCAACAGATAACACCTCTGTATTTGTATTTGGTGTTACGAGAAATTGAGCACCTGATTCAATAGCGTCCTTGGCTATTTCCGCATTGATTACAGTTCCTGCTCCTATGAGTATATCTGACTTTGAATACTTTCTTTTTGCATTAGATATTTCATTTAAAAAGCCAGGAGTATTTGATGTTATTTCAATAATCTTTATGCCTCCTTGTACCAAACTTTCAATTATATCTGCTACTTTCTCTTGCTCTTTTGTCCTAACGATTGCTATTAATCTTTCGCTTTTTATAAAAGCTGCTATTTCTTCCCTTTTCATCTTAAAACATGTCCGCTAATGTTACCTTCCATTATTGAAAAAATTTCGTCTTCACTACTAGTATGTTGATCACCTAAGACCGTATGCTTTAAAGCAAAGGCAGCAGTGGCAAAACCAATAACTTTTTTATCATTCCAGTTCTTATTTATTCCATGTAATACCGCTGCTGCAAAAGCATCTCCTGTACCAAATCTGTCCGCTATAGATACCTCAATAGTATCTGATATATGGTAGTTAGAATTTGACAGAAAAATACTTGAGAGCTTATTATTGCTCGCTGAAAGATGATCTCTAACAGTAAAGGCTATTTTATCAACTTTAAATTTTTCTCTAGCAATTTTCATTACATTAATTGTCTGTTCTTGCTTATTATTTCCTTCTGAAGTTATATCATAAACGTCTTCTAAAACATTAGCATTCCCAAATAATAAATCAGTATTGTCAAGTATTTTATCAAAGATTTTTTGTGCATCTGACGCTTGTTTCCATAATGACCGTCTGTAGTTCATATCAAAAGCTACTTTAACACCCATTTTTTGTGCTATTTCTGCAGCTTTTATAGTTTCTTTAGCACATTGAGTTGATAATACAGGAGTAATTCCTGATAAAAAAATCCATTTTCTTCCTTTGAGAATTTTTTCCCAATCGAACTCATTTTCCTTAATCTCACTCAATGATGAATTCTTCCGATCATAAATGACTTTAGATGGTCTTATTGATGTTCCCTGTTCTATAAAATAGGTTCCGATTCTATTTCCACCCCTAATAATATTATTAGTGTTTATACTATATGAGCTTAGTGAGCGTATCGCAGCATCACCAAGTTGGTTTTTTGGAAGCTTAGTCACAAAAGCAACGTCATCACCCAATACTCCTAAAGAACTAGCTACATTAGACTCAGAACCTGCATAGTCAACATTAAAAGAATTGCATGAATTTATTTTGGTTCTATGTTTTTCGGGAGTTAATCTTAACATGATTTCTCCAAAAGTTATAAAGCTCATTTCCCTTCTAGTGTTTTAATATAGTTATTTTGAGTCTCGAGAATATGGTTGTACATAGCCTTACTGGCTGTTTGCTCGTCTTGTTTTATTATGGCATCGAGTATAGTTTCATGATGCTTTAACATAATATTTTTCTTGTTCACCAACTCACCTTCATGTGATTTTGCATAAACACTCGTTTTAAACTTTGGCATCAAATTAAACATTGGACCTAAAAGCAAGTCCAGTACCTGATTATCAGCTATGGATAAAATGGTCTTATGAAAATCATTATCCAACTCTGCTTCTTTATTGGCATCACTTAAGTCACAACTTTGGGTCATTTTTATATTTTCGACCAATAACTCTATTTGTTCATCACTTCTATTAATTGCAGCCTGACTTACTAAAGCTGGCTCTAAAACAAGCCTAGTATTTATGGTTTGTAGAATAACATTCTTATCTGAAGAAAGTTCAAAAAATAGATTCAATGTTTCCGAGGCATTTTTTATACTTATCTCGGATACATATACTCCACTACCTCTTTTTACTTGTACAATGCCTCGTGCACTAATTTTTTTTATAGCCTCTCTTACGGCAGTTCTACTTACCACAAAAAGCTCACAAAGCTCATTCTCAGTGGGCAACTTACTTCCAGGAAGGTACTTTCCTGCCCTAATTGCCTCCGTCAACTCATATTCAATCATCTGAGTAAGCGACTTCTTAATACCTAATGGTGTGAACATATAATATTATTTATACGATGTAATACATCATACAAATTTATATTATAGATTTTATTTGAACAAGAAGTAAAGAGAAAAAATATACGGTCTATTACATTTTCCTATTAATAAAATTAATTTACTTTTAACTTACGTTATAAACCCTAACCTCAATTTATCATGATGTACAAACACCTTCTATTTGTATTACTTTTTGTTTCAATTATTTCATCATCATTTGCTCAACTAAAACAACATAAGACCTATTACGATAACGGTAAGGTTGAGGAAGAAGGCCAATACAAAAATGACAAAATGCATGGTACCTGGAAGTATTATTACGATGACGGTCAACTATATGCTATTGAGAATTACGAAGAGGGTGTAGAGGTTGGTGAATGGGTTTCATACTACGAAAATGGTCAGCTGGAAACCAAAGTAAACTACGTAAATGGTGTACTAAACGGATTGGCGCTAGCCTATTTTGAAGATGGTAGTCTACAAGGAAGAGCAACTACTATCAATGGTGTTTTAGAAGGTGACTATATTGCATATGAAGACGTTGACAAAATAAAGGAAAAAGGTACTTATAAAAATGACGAAAAGGTTGGTTTATGGATTGAAAACAAGTTCTATTCTAATGGAAATTTTAAAGAAGAAGCACAATATTTAGATGGAAAAAAGCATGGATCTCATAAAAAGTACTTTGAAAACGGACAAATTGCGTTAATAGCAAATTACACAAATGATATTGCTGATGGTCCTTACAAAGAATACAATAAAGATGGTACTTTATCAGAGACTGGAGAAGCCCTCAACGGTGAGCGCCATGGTGTAAGAAAAGAATACAGATACGGAGAACTTAGCGAACTTACCACCTACAACAACGGCCAAAAAGAAGGAAGATACGAAGATTGGAACATTGACAAAAACCAACTAAAAGAAGAAGGCTTTTACAAAAACGACGAAAAGTCTGGCTATTGGAAATTATATGATTCTTATGGCAATATTGAAGAAGAAGGTCCTTATAAAAAAGATGAAAAAAATGGGTATTGGAAAATTTACTTAACCAACCACCACTCCAAAAAATACAGAAAATACAGTGAAGGCAACTACGTTGATGGCGAACGAGATGGCAAATGGATTTTTTACAATAGAAACGAAGAGCAAGAATACTACACAATATACAAAAACGGAGATGAAGTTGAAAAAGTAAAAGACGGTATTGAATATATCTCTAAATACGACGAAACTGATAATAGTTACTACACCGAAGGTGAAAAACATTACAAAAACAACAAACTCATTAAAACCATTAAATATATTATAAAAGGCAATACTATAGTAGATAAAGAAGTTTGGGTAAATGGCAAGTTAGAATCTAAAGCAAGTGAAGGCTATGAAAAGCGTATAGATTATTACAAAATCTACTTTAAAAATAAATGCAGTAAAAAAGCACAAGTAGCACTGCGTATTTTAGATATGAAAACAGATAACTGGACTACCAAAGCATGGTTTAATCTACAAACAAACGAAGAAGGTTACCTTGCCGATACTAAAAATGCCATTTTCTATTACTATGCTGAAGACAGTACAGGTAGTTATTGGGGCGGAGAACATCGTAAAAATGTTGATGGTCGCCAGTTTGGATTTAAAAAAATTGACATGTCTTCTAATGGAAAAGGTAAATATTTTATCACGCTTACCTGTAACTAAAGTAAACAAACTCCAAAACATGATTTATTCTATATTTTGAATCTTTATTTCATCTATAGAATATAGATAATTTTTTTCAGGATAGTGTCAAAAACAAAAAAGCCGAAACTAAAGTTTCGGCTTTTCTTTTGTACACTACATTGACCTATTCTCGAACCAATCTGTTAAATTGTTTAAAAAATTAACGGGACATAAGATAGATTCGCAGTAGAGCAAACAGAAAAAAATCGAACTTTTTAATAAAAAAACTCAATAAACTTAATCCGTTAAATAAACCTTTTGATTAGAAGTTATTACTGACTTCCCGATACAGAAAGTGACTTATTAATAATTGGTCTTTTACTTGATAGTGATACGAATATTATCTAAATAATTAAAAGTAAATCAAAATATATCCATTAATATAGAATATGGTTTAATTTGCTTAATGATTTGGCTTTTGATTAAAACATTTAACCAACATCATGTATAATTCGGGATGTTTCTTTTTAAGTAAGTCCGGACGTTCAAAAAAATACTCTGAAGCAACCGCAAAGAATTCAGCTTGATTAGTGCCACCATATTTTCTGATATCAGAGTGGTTATCATTTATCGCTTCCATTTCTTTATGGATTAAGTTTAACCAAGGTATGGCATATTGATGTTCCAATAGCCGTTCTGGTACACCGTCTGTTCTATCGTCCAACTTATCTATAAGATGTACGAATTCGTGTATGCCAGTATTACTTTTATCGGTTGTATTTTTAAAGCCGTGGTATAATGCTTTTTTAGAAAGTATCATTTGCTTCTCGAACCTTCCATTACCAACTATTCCACCAATATTCCGTGAGTTATCCTTACTGCTAAATTGCATATCCTCATTAAAATTATCTGGATATAACAGGATTCCGCTTAAATTGGTGTAGTGCCATTCTTTGAAGCCAAAAACAGGGATCACTGCACTTGCCACAATTAAAATCTTGTCCAATTCTTCCAATTCAAACTGTACAGCATCAATATAGACCTCACTTAAAAATTGCATCATTTTTTGCTGAAAAAGAAGCTGCCTATCTTTTGAAAGGTTTCTATAAAACAGCACATTATCCATCAATAATTTATGCCAATGCTCTGGAAATGGCTTTACGCTTTGGCGTTTGGCTTTTCTATAAAAATGAATAGCAAAGAGAATAATCACAACCGAAATTAAAATATAAACCATATTAAAAGAAAGGTTTTAATCTACAGGTTCTGCTTTAAATCCCACTTTTTGCAAAGTTGCCTTTACATCTTCTTCGGTTGCACCATCGCTCTCAATAATAAGGATTTTATCAGGATTAGCGGTATCCACCTCCCAACTTTCTACACCTTCTTGTTTGTTTAAAAAAGGGGTTACTTTTGATACACACCCACCGCAATTGATATTTGTTTTGAATTTTAGAGTTTTCATTGTATTGAATTTATTATTAAAGTTTTACTCGTTTTAATCTTAAGCTATTTGCAACTACAGATACACTACTGAATGCCATTGCTGCACCTGCAATCATAGGGTCCAATAAAAACCCATTTACGGGATAAAGAACTCCTGCTGCAATTGGGATACCAATGATGTTATAAATGAATGCCCAGAATAAGTTCTGACGTATGCCCAGCACGGTCCTCTTTGAAAGTTCCAATGCTTTGGGGATGGATTGTAAATCTGACGTTATCAAGGTCATTTTTGCGACGTCCATTGCTATATCTGAACCCTTACCCATTGCAATACTAACATTGGCTTGCGCCAAAGCGTGCGAATCGTTGATACCATCGCCCACCATTGCTACTATCTTCCCATCCGCCTGTAATTTCTCGACAAAAGCCGCTTTGTCCGAAGGCATTACTTCGCCTTGGTAATTTGTTATTCCTACCTGATTTGCAACAGCTAATGCGGTTTTACTGTTATCTCCCGTGAGCATATAGACCTCAATGCCTCTTTCTTGAAGCATAGCTATAGCTTTTTTTGAAGTTTCTTTAATCTTGTCTGCAATGGCCAGTATCGCGAGCACTTGATTTTCGTTACCAAAGAATATGACTGTTTTTGCTTTTTCTTCGAGACTTTCTGCTGTTTGCATTAAAGTAGTTTCGATTTGAATATTCTTTTCGACCATTAGTTTATGGTTGCCCACATAATATTTTGAACCATTCTGCTGTTGCGCCTTTACACCTTTTCCGGTAATGCTTTCGAAGGAAGTAATTTCTGCTTGTTCAATATTTTCCTCTTTCAAATGATTAACGACTGCTTCTGCCAAAGGATGTTCTGATTGCCCTTCGATAGCCAAGAGAATTTCCTTGTATTCATTTTGATTTTCAAGCTTATCGTTCCAGAGTATATCGGTTACCAATGGTTTTCCTTCTGTAATGGTACCTGTTTTATCCAGGATTACTGCATTCACTTTATGGCCGAGTTCTAAACTTTCGGCATCCTTTATCAAAATATTGTTTTCAGCGCCCTTGCCGATACCCACCATTATGGCAGTAGGCGTTGCCAAGCCCAAGGCACAGGGACAAGCGATAACCAGTACGGCCACAGAAGTTAATAAGGCTTGTGAAAAGGCATTATCGCCTCCTACTGACATCCAGACGATGAAGGTGACAATGGAAATACCGAGTACCACAGGAACAAAAATACCAGCAATCTTATCGACCAGTTTTTGAACGGGTGCCTTACTCCCTTGTGCTTGCTGAACCATTTTAATAATTTGGGAAAGCAGGGTTTCCCCGCCTACTTTTTCAGCGGTAAACTGAAAGCTTCCTTTTTGATTAACCGTACCGGCGAATACCTTTTCCCCTTGGGATTTCTGAACTGGAACTGGTTCTCCCGTAATCATACTTTCATCTACATACGAGCTTCCCTTGGAAACTTCGCCATCCACCGGAATCTTTTCTCCGGGACGCACCAAAATGGTCTGACCCACCTGTACGGATGAAATAGGGATTTCCCTCTCTTCCCCATTCTCAATAATTTTAAGGGTTTTAGGCTGAAGCCCCATTAGTTTTTTAATGGCTGAAGATGTATTTGATTTTGCCTTTTCTTCCAATAGTTTCCCCAAGGAAATAAAGGTGATAATCACGGTAGCCGCTTCGTAATATACGTGAGGCTCGATGCCACGACTTAACCAAAATTCAGGAAAAAAGGTATTGAATACACTAAAGAGGAAGGCGATTCCGGTACTCAACGCCACCAAGGTATCCATATTTGCTTTACCGTGTTTGGCCTGCTTGAAGGCATTGATGAAAAAACTGCGCCCAAACCAAAAAAGAATTGGAAAGGCCAATACCAATGAAATCCATTTGCCTGGTTCCCATTGCATATAGAACATTCCCAACACAAAAATGGGTAGCGTAAGTATCGCCGACCAGATGGTTCGGTTTTTTATGTCCTGATAATGCTTTTGCTGAAGTTCTTGCTGTACTTCCGAAGGGTCTGCGGCATCAATTATAATATCATAACCGACCTCACGAAGCGCGTTTTGAAGTTGATTTGGACTCAACTCCTTGTCATATTCCACAAGAACGGAACTATTGGCAAAATTAACACTTGCATCAAACACACCTTCTGTGTGTTTTAATACAGATTCAACACTCGCTGCACAAGAGGCACAAGTCATTCCTGTAACAGGGAATGATTCCTTTATTCCTTTTTTAGTATTCTTTTCTTTGGTTTCAAATATGTTGATTGTCTCCATAAATCCGTTCTTATTTGTATGTTACAAATTTCAGGATTAAAAGACTGTAATGTGTTACGTTATATGCTGAATGATTTGTAGAATTTACTCTTCACGAATTATTACTACCCAATTGGAATAATTTATGTCTCTTATAATCATAATGGGGACGTGTCTATTGGTCTTTAGTATTTGTAATCAAATACCCTTTTGACTCAATGGCCTTTTTTATCTCATCGACATTCGTTTTAGTGGTATCAAATTCTATAATTGAAGCCCCTTCTTCATAAGACGTAGATACATTTGTAACCCCATCAATTTTGTTTACCGAATGGCTGATGTTTTCTTCACAACCCGAGCATACCATCCCTTCAATATTCAACTTTACAGTTTGAATATCGGTATTGTTTGTTGCAACAATTTCTTTTGTGGTCGTTGAGTGAAATATTTGTGGATAATAAGAAACCAATGTCATTACAACAACAAACGCTGTAACCAACCACAAATAGAATTTCGATTTAAAAAATGATGGCTTAGCCATATCACAGTTACCACAATCGTCCACCTTCTTTTTTTTATAAACCTGATAAAAGGCCAGTCCCAATGACAAAAATGCT